>FWWM01001890.1_pt1 | contig 59685 bp, 58 predicted proteins | sample 2228351 | NCBI WGS metagenome assembly FWWM01 (sample SAMEA103939774, study PRJEB20133) | metagenome
TGCCTAGACAAGACCGAGTGAAGCAGGAAAGTCTCAGGAGCGATCTTGAGAAGCCCGCGCTGTATACGTAGCATCAGCGCCGGGAGGAGGTCACTGGCAATCCTATGTCTGTGAAGCAGTTTGTGCTGGCTGCCCTGAGCCTTTTGGTGGCTGTCCTTGTGAGTGTCTCGCTCTTGGGTAGCTATCTGGAACCGCAACCCCAAAGCCAAATTAATCTTTTTCAAACCAATTTGGCACTGCAAGCGCGGGAATGGCAAGGTCTTGGGGATGCCACCACCGCAGAGCGCCTCGTCGGAGATCTGCAGGCGGCGATGCGGGTTTATGAAACGGCGGTTGAGCAGCCCACGCCCCAAGCCGAACGTTTACGCCTGCAACTGGGGCTCCTTTACGCGGATGCCAAGGATCGCGATCGTGCCCGCCAAGTCTGGCAGGAGTTAACAACGGATGCCCAAGGTGCCACCCGCCGCACGGCAGAGGTGCTCCTTGGCCTCTGGAGTGAGCCACCGCAACTGTTGCCGGAGGCAGAAACGCTGATTAAAAATCATCTGCCCGGCTGGTTTGGCGATCGCGCCCTCGAGCGGCTCTACGAACTCCAACAGCGACCGGATGCCCTGAGGGCTTTAGCCACCGCTGAGCAGGTGCGAGCCGAAGCAGCATTTCAGCGCCTCATTTTAGTGGGCAGTACCCCCCTTCTTGGCAGTGCAGTGGGGGTGGTGTTGTGGTTGGTGTGGATCTATCAGCACGTGCGCCGCCTGCCGATGCCGAAGTTTCCCCCGGTATCGTGGGGCTGGGAGACGGTTTGGCAAGTGGTGGTGCTGTGGTTTGCCACGTTTTTTGCCATTAGCTTGGTGCTGATGCCACTGCTGCGGGCGTTGATCACGGGCGACGTTCCCCTGCGCTCGGCTTTTGATCAAACCCTTTACGCGTTGGCCACCTATGGCCTCATGATGGTGGCGGGCTATGGGCTGCTCTGGTACCTGTTACAGCGCTTTGGTAAGCCGCCGTTCCAATGGTTGCGTTGGCAGGGAGGATGGCGTGGGGCGCTGCTGTGGGGGACGGGGGGCTATCTGGCCGCGTTGCCCTTGGTGCTGTTGACCTCGTTACTCTCGCAGGCGCTCCTGAAAAACCAAGGCGGGGGCAACCCCCTGCTGGAGGTGATCTTACAGAGCCGCGACTACAACACGTTTGCCCTGCTCTACCTCATGGTGGCAGTGATGGCACCGCTTTTTGAAGAGGTGCTCTTTCGCGGTTTCTTTTTTCGCTCTGTGCAAACCTATTTGCCGCTGGGTCGCGCTATGGTTCTGACGGGGGTATTGTTTGGGGTGGCGCACCTGAACCTTGCGGATTTGCTGCCCTTAACGGTCTTGGGAACGGTGCTCAGCTACACCTACTGGCGATCGCAAAACCTTGGGGCCGCGATGATCCTGCACGGCATTTGGAACAGTGGCTCGTTTTTAGGATTGCTGCTGCTGAGTGGGGGGACGGAAGCGGGGTTCTAGCTGCTCGAGGAGCCATTGGCGGGGCACAAAGCGGCCAGCAACTGCCAAAAGCCGATGACTCCCTTGGCCGGGGATAACGGTGGGGAGGTCTTTTTCTAGGGCAGCCAAGGTTTCAGTCACCACTTGGGCAGGGGAGTCTGGCACGGCAATGAGGGCGGGATTGCGGGTCATGTTCGCCGCCTCAAAGAATCCTGTGGCCGTTGGTCCGGGGCACACCCCCAAAACCCGAATGCCAAAGGGCTTGAGTTCTGCCCAGAGGGCTTCGCTAAAGTGACGGACAAAGGCTTTAGTGGCGGCATAGACGGCCAAGTAGGGCAAGGGCTGAAAGGCCGCAATCGAGCTAACATTGAGAATCACGCCCCTACGGCGCTGGATCATCGCGGGCAGCACGAGGTGGGTGAGTTCCATGAGGGCTGTAACGTTCACTTGGATCATGGCGGTGAAACGGGGGCGATCGCCCTCGGCAAAGGCACCATAATCGCCAAAGCCAGCATTGTTGATCAGCAAATCCACTGTCAGTCCTTGGGATTGCACTTGTTGGTAGAGGTTTTCAGCCGCCCCGGCCTCACTCAGGTCTTGGGCAAGCGTGACCACCTGAACCTTATGGGTCGTGCGTAGATCCTTGGCGAGGGTCTCTAACGCTGTGGCAGAGCGGCTGGTCAAAATTAAATCGTGATGGCGATCGGCTAAAGCCGTGGCAAAGGCTTGACCAAGCCCCCCCGTGGCACCCGTAATCAAGGCAGTGGGCATAATTGTTACAAAACGTGAAGATTGTTATCCTAAAGGGTAGCTTAAATGTTTCCCCAATGCCCCTATGACCTCAACTGTTTCGGCAATCACCGCATTTCCTACCGCTGACTGGCAGTGGCGTGGCCATCGCATTCGCTATAGCGTCAGTGGCACGGGGGCACCCATTGTGTTGGTGCATGGGTTTGGCGCTTCCATTGGTCATTGGCGCAAAAACATTCCGGCTCTGCGGGAAGCGGGTTACCGCGTCTATGCCCTTGATTTGCTAGGGTTTGGGGCATCGGCAAAACCTAACCTTGCCTACAGCATGGATCTGTGGGCAGAACTACTGGCGGATTTTTGGCACGCCCACATTGGCGAACCGGTGGTCTGGGTCGGTAACTCCATTGGCGGCTTGCTGTGCCTACGGATGGCGGCAGACTACGGCCACACCTGCCGCGCCGTCAGTGTCCTTAATTGTGCCGGTGGCCTCAACCATCGCCCCAACGAACTGAACTGGTCGCAAACTCTCTTTACAAAAGTATTTCGTGCCTTGGTGGCCTCCCCCCTCATTGGTCACATTATTTTTAATCAAATTCGCCAGCCGGAGCGGATTCGCAAAACCCTTGGCCAAGTGTATGCCAACCCCGAGGCCATTACCGATGAACTGGTGGAACTGTTGCACCGTCCTGCCCTTGACCCAGGTGCGAAAGAAGTGTTTGCCCGCGTCATTGCCGCCCCACCGGGGCCAAAAATTGTCGATTTGCTCCCTGCTATCCAAGTGCCGATCTTGGTGCTGTGGGGAGAGGTGGATCCTTGGACACCCGTTTCCGGGGTCAAGCACTTTGAAGCCCATCAGCAGCGCTTGCCGATCCGCATTGAGCGCCTTGCCAATACGGGGCACTGCCCCCACGATGACCGCCCAGAGTTGGTGAACCCCATCCTCATCGACTGGTTACAGGGGTTATAACCGTCTTATTTGCAGCGGTACCACGGGCAAGGATAGGGATAAGGGTAAGGATAGGGATAAATGGTGGGCTGGGCAAAGCCAGAGGGCACATAAACCCGCGGGAAAAATGTCCGCTGCTGGTAGATGACTGACTGCCCGGAACCCGGCAGGGGGGCAATAATGTAGGGCTGGGAGCTACCGGGGGGTTGGTAAATAATCGGTGCTGGCGGCGCTGCTTGCGGTTGGCCAAAGGAACCAAGGCCGGGATAGAACACATCAACCCCGGGTTGATTGGGAAAGAGCGGCCATGCGGCACGACTGGCGGGAGCGATCGCCCCCATCAGAGCAAGACTGGCAATAGCAAGGCCAAGGGAGCGAACCATACTGACCTCCACGCTGAGGAGTGTTTAGGCTTGGCGACGACCGCACCCCTAGGAAAGTTCCCGCAGGACGCGGCTCAAAATGTCAACCATCTGATCAATGTGCTGCTGTTCCACAATCAGTGGTGGTGACAAGGCAATAATATCGCCAGTGACGCGAATGAGTAACCCCGCCTCAAAGCAGCGGCAGAGAGCTTCATAGCCGCGGGCTCCCACCTGATCAGGCCGTGCCGCTAGTTCAATGCCTACCACGAGTCCCAAGTTGCGAATATCAATCACGTGGGGCAGCCCTCGCAACGAATGCACCGCCTCTTGCCAGTAGGGGGCTAAACTGGCAGCGCGCTCAAACAGTCCCTCTTTTTCGTAGAGGTCAAGGGTGGCCAAGGCCGCAGCGCAGGCGAGGGGATGGCCGGAATAGGTATAACCGTGGAAAAACTCAATTTGACCCGGAGTGCCCTGCATGAACGTCTCATAGATGTCGTCGCGCACCAAGACGGCTCCCATCGGCACTGCCCCATTGGTTAACCCCTTGGCGACAGTGATCAGATCCGGGGTGACACCAAAGTATTGGCTGGCAAAGGGGGCTCCCAAGCGGCCAAAGCCGGTAATGACTTCATCAAAAATCAGCAAAATGCCGTGGCGATCGCAAATAGCGCGCAGCCGCTCCAAGTACCCTTGGGGAGGAATCAGAACTCCCGTAGATCCCGCAAGGGGTTCCACAATCACGGCGGCAATCGTGGAGGCGTCGTGGAGTGCCACCAAGCGTTCCAGCTCATCCGCAAGGTGTGCCCCCCACGCGGGTTGACCGCGACTAAAGGCGTTGTGCTCGAGGGAGTGGGTGTGGGGTAGATGATCCACGCCGGGCAGCAACGAGCCAAAAAACTTACGATTCGGCGCAATCCCCCCCACAGATGTGCCGCCAAAGCCAACCCCGTGGTAGCCGCGCTCCCGCCCAATGAGCCGTTGCCGTGTTCCTTCTCCCCGCAGGCGATGGTAGGCAAGGGCAATTTTTAGGGCCGTGTCCACCGCCTCAGAGCCAGAGTTGGCAAAGAAGACATGATTGAGCGGCTCTGGAGTGATAGCCTTGAGTCGCTCTGCCACTTGAAACGGCCCCGGGTGCCCCATCTGAAACGTGGGCGCAAAATCCAACGTCGCCGCCTGCTGGGCGATCGCCCGCGCAATTTCAGGCCGACAGTGCCCCGCATTCACACACCACAGCCCCGCTGTGCCATCCAATATCTGCCGCCCATCAATACTGGTGTAGTACATCCCGGCGGCTGACACGAGCAACCGCGGTTCCTGCTTGAATTGCCGATTGGCCGTAAACGGCATCCAAAAAGGCTCAAGCGAGAGATCTGCAAGGGTGGGGAGTGCCGAAATAGACATCGCGCTCAGTTGGCATCGTCACTGGGGTTCAGGCCAATAATATCGCGATAGGCAGCCACAATGGCACAGGTGCTCAAAGGAGCCGTCACCAGCAGCCCCACACAGCACAGGCACAACCCCAGCACATTGATGAGAACGATTGTGAAATTCAGCAGGAAAAAGCCAAACCAATCCCGCGAGATCAAGCGACGGCTGGTTTCCAAAGCAGGCCAAAAGTCAAATTTGTGCTCCACGACTAGGGGAATAGCCAAACTGTAGGCCACGCCGAAGTACAGCCCCGGCAGCAGGAGAATCACCCCCAGCAGCACTAAAATTGGCGGCAAGCCATCGGGAATGGGCGGTAATTGCTCCAAAACTTGCAAGAACGCCTCAATATCGGCATCCGGTTCCGGCGCTTGGGCATTCACCTCGGTCAGGAAGCGCTGCAAAAAGGGCAGTGAGGCTGTCATAAAGAGTAGCGAGGCGCTGACCACAAAAAGATTGATAATTAAGCCGCTAATCAAATTCGTCAAAAAGATGGGGAGGAAGTTATTGCTCTTAAACCCATCGAAAAAATTGGTAAATTGAGGGGTTTGCCCCCGAGCAATCTTAAAACCAACAAAATAGTAGCCCGCCAATAACAAACCAGAAATAATCCCATTCACCACTAGCCCTGCCCCCGGCACATTACTCAGGGCACCGCTAATGAGTGCCGACAGCAGCAAAAAGCCAATGTACCCCCCCGCATTAGCACTATAAATTTGCCAGCCTTCACTAATGTACTGACCAATCCGTACCTGATAGCGTCGCTGGGCGATCGCCTCCGGCGTATGCTCTGATTCCCCAAACATGCCCGCCTCCCCAGAATGATTTTCCTCCAGCCTAGCGATCGCAGGAGCCCACTTCAACCGTCGGGGTGTCACTTATGACGATGGATAAGCAATACTACTTCTCTGTTTCATCAAAAATAGCATTGCGTAAGTCCATACCATCCATCTCTGCCTTGTAGAGGTTCGCACCACTAAAATTAGCGCGGCGGGCATTGGCCTTCACCATTTTGGCGGCAATGAGAATCGCGTATTCAAAGTTTGCCTCAATCAAACTGGCGCTCTCGAGAATCGCCTCCTGCAAAATGGCTCCCTTGAGATCCGCAAGGTGTAAATTCGCCTGAAATAAATTCGCTCGGGTGAGGTTGGCGTAGGCCAAGGTTGCCTCCACTAAGTTCACCCGCCGTAGCAGCGCCCCCACAAGGTTGGCCTGTCGCAAATCCGCCATGGCAATGTTGGACTTATACAAATCTGCCCCAGCCAGCGTGGCTCGCTGTAAACAGGCACCTTGTAAATCCGCCTCAATTAAATCGCTCATGTAGAGGTTGGCGCCCACAAGGTAGGCATCTTTGAGCAGGGCATTGCGCAGATCCGCTCCTGCCAAATTCGCCTGCTCCAGATTGGTATTGATCAGGTTGTACAGCTCCAGATTGCTACCCGTCAGATCCGCATGCCCCAAATCGGGACGCAGGTCACTATTTTTTTCGCGCCATTGATTCCATGCGGTGACACCCTGCTGCAAAACGGAGACATGTTCGGGGTTGGCCACAGCAGTTTGTCCTTAAGAAGCCGACTGATTTTGATAGCCGTAGAAGTCTATGCGGTAATCAACAATTTTGACGCCAGTTTGAGCCTCAATTGCGGCAATGATCTCAGGGGGTAGTTCCACGTGCACATCAATAATTTTTTGGGTATCGAGGCAGTTCACATGGCTGTGGCTGTCGCTAATGTTGCCGTAAAGGCGGCCATCGGCTCGCTCCACGCACTCAATAATACCATGTTCGGAGAGGGCTTCTAGGTTTTGATACACCGAGGTGTGACCAATATCTTTGCCAGCTTGGTTGAGGCGATCGTAAATTTGCCGTGCCGAAAGATGCTCTTGAACCTCCCACAGCAAATCTAAAATGGCGCGGCGCTGCCGACTTAAGCGCAGTCCCAACCGCTGGCAGCGATCAATCGCGTCCTCAAGTGAACGAATGGGGGGGAGGGTACTGGCATCAGTGGGCGTCAACACAGCGGTATCCTAAATCAAATTAAATCAACAGATATTGCAGATAAATAGCCCCTTTTAAGAGAAACAGTCAATTTTCAGGGGTGAGCATTGCTAACCTGTAGTCACTATGATAAACAATCCTACGAACCATCGCTAGTAGCCCTGTGCCCCTTAGTGCTGCTGCCGCAAAAAATTTAGCCGCCCGCGGCAGCGCTGATCCGTGGGGTCAAGGCGTAAAACGTACTCATAGTGGGCGATCGCCCCTTGAATGTCCCCCAGTTGTTCCTCTAGCCAAGCTAAGTTGCGGTAGTGGTTCAGTTCTGTTGGTGCTAGACGAATTAACTGAATTAGCGTTTCCCGGGCAGCCGCCAGTTGGTTCGTGAGGTACATCGCCACAACTAGTTTGGTATAGGGCTTGGGGTTTTGGGGCGCCTGAGCGATGGCAGCTTGCAATTTGGGAATAGCGTTATGCAGGGTGTGCTGCTGTTCCTTGGAGAGGGCAAGGCGCAGATGCGCCACCGACCAAAGGAGTGTATTGTCGTGCAAGTTCAGGCGGGGGCTAGCGGGGGAGGCACCTCCCACGGGTGAAATGCCCACATTGAGCAATTTTTGAATGCGTTTGAGTAACTCTTGCGGTGTCACCGGTTTGGTAATGTAGTCCACCGCCCCAACTCCACGGGCACGAATGCGATGCACCGGATCATCTTTGGCCGTGAGCATGACAATAGGAACTTGCTCCAGACTGGGCGATCGCCGTAGTTGGCGGCAAATTTCGTAGCCATCCACTTCTGGCAAATTAATATCCAACAAAATTAAATGGGGTGGCTCAGCAATCAGGCGCGGCACTGCCACTACCGGATCGGTAAACGCCTGCACTTGAAAGCCAAACTTTTCCAACACAAGAGACACTTGACGCTGTACGGTGTGGCTATCGTCAATACAGGCAATCAAGGGACGCGGCTGCACCTGCTTCATGAACTCACCTCAGCTTGGAACAAACACAACGGTTGCAAAAACGTGGCGGGGTTTTCGCTATCCATGGTACTGATCCTACACAGGTGCACTCATCCTAAGGGGTGATGTTGTTCACCCATTTGGGTGATGCTGATCACGTGCAGCATGGTGCAACAGCAGGTGGTTGTGCTCACCAAGCGCTGCGAAAGTAAGTTACACTAGTAAAGCTGCGGACGTGGCGGAATTGGCAGACGCGCTAGATTTAGGTTCTAGTACCGCAAGGTGTGTGGGTTCAAGTCCCTCCGTCCGCATCTTCTTCAGCAAGAATCCATATCTTGCAGCATTAAAGCACCTAGATATTGAAAATTATTTGCAATAGTGAGCCCTAGGTGATAGGATTTAGATGAATGTCAACAACACTCTAGGATGTCAGGCTTCAGTAGTAAATTTCCTAAACTTAGTCGTCGACGGCTATTGCAGGCAGGTGCCGGTGGTTTAGTTCTTGTTTCTGCGAAAGCTGGGTATCATTGGGTACGTAGTCAAATAAAGGCTCACTCTCTTGCTGTGCCACCGATTCCTGAAGAACTACCTACGTATGGGAATAGTATTAGTCCAATGCAGTTAGTGCGGGATTTTGACTATGGCACTCTGAAGCAAGAAGATGGCCAAACCATTCGTGAATTCCAAATTATTGCTGAAAGTTGTACGCTACAGCTGAATTCTGCGGTTTCCTATATTGCTTGGGCTTATAACAGACGGGTTCCGGGACCAACACTGCGCGCTAAAGAAGGTGAGCGTGTACGAGTTCTTTTTCTCAACAAAGCTGGGCACGCTCACACAATCCACTTTCATGGTATCCATCCGGCCAATATGGATGGCGTGCAACCAGTGAGTCATGGTACGGCAATCGCTTATGAGTTCGATGCAATTCCCTATGGTGTTCATCTTTATCACTGTCATATTCCTCCAGTCACTCGACATATTGGAAAAGGATTGTATGGGATGTTCATTATCGACCCAAAGGAGGAGCGACAACCAGCAGATGAATTAGTCCTTGTAATGAATGGGTATGACATTAACAATGATCAGCGCAATGAATTGTATGCGTTTAATGCTTTACCTAATTACTACATGAATTACCCAATTCCAATTTACCAAAATCAACTAGTTCGTCTGTATATCTTAAATATGGTTGAACTTGAAGCCGCTGTAACATTCCATCTTCACGCCAATTTTTTTCGAGTCTATCCAACTGGAATGACTTTGCAACCAACTTATGAGACAGATGTCATCACAATGGGGGTTGCAGAGCGTCATATCTTGGAGTTTTCCTACCCCTATGCTGGGAAATTTATGTTTCATCCCCACCAAGATGTCATTGCAGAAATGGGTTGCATGGGATTATTTGACGTTCTACCAAGTATCTGACTCTCTTTGCTTAGACTGATCTTATAAAATTATAATCAAGGAAGAAGTTGACCATGAAGTATTTGCAGAAACCATCAAGATACATAGTAATGGGAATAGCGATCGCTCTCATAACTATTAGTAGTAATGGATGCAGTTCCCCTCAAAATGAAGCAACGAACCCAACTTTGCCAACGGCTGATTCGGAAAATTCTACCCATTCAGTGCGGGAGACTGTACTGACTAATGTGGATAAAGATATTGATTACATGACTCAGTTGGGTCTAATGAAAGGTCATATGTTGGTTGCTAAAGAACTTTTAGATTTAAAAGAAACTGAGCAAGCGTTACCTCATTTGGGGCATCCTGTCGAGGAAATTTATGTAGATTTAGAAGAGCAGTTTAAAGAACGTAATGTACCTGACTTTAAACAGGAGTTAATTGAGCTTCAGAATTTAGTTAGATTAAAGCCTAATGATCCTCAGATTCCAGCAAAATTTGAGACTGCGATGGAGGCGATTGACACTGCGATCAATGTAATTCCTGAGTCTCAGCGTCTCTCACCAGAGTTTGTAATACCTGTGATTAATCGTATGCTGGAAGTTGCATCAGCAGAATATACAGCAGCAATCGCAGACGGAAAAATCAAAGAACTGATTGAATACCAAGATTCTCGAGGTTTTGTAATGTACTCTTACAAAAACCTGTTTCAGGGAGTGAAACCAGCAATAGAGGAGAAGAATCCAACAGTCGCAAAAGTCCTCAATGATTCATTTTTAGAGTTGCAGAAAGCTTGGCCTGCTGCTATGCCACCGGTGGTTCCGGTCATGCCACCGAATGACATTGCAAGAAAAGTCAAAGAAATTCAAGTTATTAGTCAAAATTTATTGACCGAATCTGTCAAACGTAACTAAGGTGGCTGTTGTGCATGGGGATAAAGACTCTCGTTTTCCACCGTGGCATCATTACTAATCCCATTCGCTGCATGGAATTGGAACACGACGAAGTGGGCGAAGCGTTGCGACAACTGCGGCAACTCACGGATGATTTCACACCACCTGCCTGGGCTTGCAATACCTATCGCGCTCTGCTCAATGCCTTGCAAACTTTTGAGCAAGATATGCACCAGCACGTTCACAAGGAAAATAATATTCTCTTCCCGAGGGCGATCGCTCTCGAACGCTTAAAAACTTCTAAGGGTTGACAACCGCCATGCTCTTCAAACTCTTGATTGTGCTGCACACCCTAGGAGCAACCGTCTGGACGGGGGGGCATCTGGTACTAGCAGTTACAGTGCTGCCGCACGCTCTGAAAGCCCGTGCTCCAGAAGCTATCCAACAATTCGAGAATCACTTTGAAAAACTCGGGTTGATGGCACTGGGATTACAAATGATTACTGGATTTTGGTTGACAGGGATTTACTTTCCGAATTTTGAAGACTTCCTGAAGTTTGACTCGTATCTATCGCAATATATCGGCTTGAAATTGCTCTGTTTACTAGGGACACTCGCACTTGCAGTTCACGCCCGCCTCTTGATTATTCCCAAACTGGCATCGGCCACCCTCTACTCCTTGACCTATCACATTATTGGTGTAACGATTTTTGCTGTTTTATTTGTCATTTTAGGAGCCGGTATTCGCTTGGGAGGACTATAGATATGGATCTTGCTAATGGTTGGGAGGAAACTAAGGCTGAAAATGCCCCAGCGCTTACTGAAACATCAGAGCTGTCTTGGGAAAGGGTTAAGGCGTTGTTGCACCCTACAGTTTCGCCGCAACACGGTGTGTATGTGGTTCTGTTGATTGCTTTTTTAATAGGTGTTGTTGCTGCTGAGTACTGGAATTGGGAGACAACCTTAGCATTGGTCTGTACCGCAGCAGCCATGCAAGCTGAACACGCCTTCAGTTTGCAGATTAAGCAACGCAGCCGTTGGCAGCCGCGCTTTTTACTTTGGGGTGGCTTTTATACTGTTCTAGCTGCAGGACTCGGAATTTATCTGTATTTACGCAGACCTTTCCTGTTGAGCATCTATTGGGGGGCGATCGCCGTTTGGCTTGTTGATAGTCTGGCGGTATTCCATCGTCAACAAAGAGCAACTTGGAATGAATGCCTCACATTTGCAGCAGTTTGTCTTGCAGCGCCTTTGGCAGCAATAGTCAGTTCTCCTGATCAACCGGTCACGTTCGCAGCTACTCGCTCCCTGTTCAGCTTGTGGCTTCTAAACGTGCTGTTTTTTTGCAGCTCTATCTTTACCGTGAAGCTGCGCAAGACACAGTCAGTTACTCCTAGTGTGGTTTATCATACGATTGCCAGCGTTATTGTTCTAAGTTTATGGCTCATGGGGGGGCTCAGCGGAGGGGCAGCTCTTGCGTTTACCGTTGTGCTCCTGAAATTTGGTTGGATACTTTGGCATTTGCCATGGTACAAAACAACGGCAATTAAGAATGCTGCTCTTCTAGAGACGAGTTCAGCAGTTGCCTTTTTGGCACTATTTGCTGTCCTAAGCTAACCTATGGCAACCTCTTAGCCTCACTTTTGCGTGCCGATCGGTACCAAGCAATAGTTTGCTGCAGACCTGTGATGAGAGGAACCTGTGCTCGAAAGCCAAATCGCTGCGCTGCTTGGGAAGTATCTAGGCAGCGGCGGGGTTGACCATTGGGTTTGTCCATTTGCCAGTGGATCTCCCCCGGAAAATCCATGAGCTGGGCAATCATCATCACCAGATCTTTAATGCTAATTTCTGTGCCTGTGCCCAAGTTAATGGGGTCGGGATCATTGTAGGCTTGGGTGGCCATAACAATGCCACGGGCCGCATCCTCTACGTAGAGAAACTCCCGTGTCGGGCTGCCATCTCCCCACACTTCAATCGCCCCCTCCCCCCGTTGCTGGGCGCAGTGGATTTTGTGAATTAAAGCGGGAATCACGTGGGAGCTAGCAGGGTCAAAGTTGTCCCCGGGGCCATAGAGGTTTACGGGCAGCAAATAAATGCCGTTAAAACCGTACTGCTGCCGATAGGCTTGTAATTGCACCAGCAGCGCCTTCTTGGCAATGCCGTAGGGGGCATTGGTTTCTTCGGGGTAGCCATTCCAGAGGTCGCTTTCTTTGAAGGGAACGGGCGTGAATTTGGGATAGGCGCAAATTGTGCCCACACAAACAAACTTCTCGACGCCGGCACGATAGGCACAGTCAATCAGTTGGGCTCCCATCATCAGGTTGTCGTAGAACAGTTCAGCGGGTTTGGCTTGGTTGAGGCCAATTCCCCCCACATGGGCGGCAAGGTGGATGATAATATCCTGCCCTTGAACTACCGCTTTACAAGCCTCCAGTTGCCGCAGATCGTACTGGCGCGATCGCACCACGGTGATCTGCGTAGGATCAGCCCCCGCTTGTTGCAATTGGGCGACGACCTGCCGACCAAGGAAGCCAGCGCCACCGGTGACTAAAATTTTTTTCCCTTGGAGTCTCATTAGTCTGCCTTGCTAATGGATTGTCGATGAGCCACCACATCCAATACGGTTTCTGATGGGGACTGGGGTGTTTTTTGGCCGCAACCCACGGCGTGGAGATCCGCCTCCACCATCAGTGCCACCAATTCTGGAAACGTGACCGAAGGCTGCCATCCCAGTTGAGTTTTGGCTTTGGTGGGATCTCCCAAGAGCAGATCTACCTCAGTCGGTCGCAGGTAGCGGGGATCAAATTCAACGTAGTCCTGCCAGTTGAGGCCAACATAGCCAAAGGCCAACTCCAAAAACTCCCGCACGGAGTGGGTTTCACCGGTTGCCACCACATAGTCATCCGGCTGATCCTGCTGGAGCATTAGCCACATGGCGCGCACGTAGTCCTTAGCGTAGCCCCAATCCCGCTTGGCATCAAGGTTCCCCAAGTAAAGTTTGTCCTGTAATCCAGCCACAATCCGTGCCACTGCCCGCGTAATCTTGCGGGTGACAAACGTTTCGCCGCGACGGGGACTGTTATGGACAACGACCCGACCCACACCCGCCATAAACCGACCGGATTGAGTCGCCAAATCCACCACCCATTCATCATCTTCGATGGCCGCTGCTTCAATCTTGCGAATCTCAGCGGCAGGTTTTCTCAAGTGCTGCCCCTTCTCGCCAGCAGGAGTAGCCGTTGGCAGGTTGAGTTGATAGTAACCTCTCCCGTTGCGCTGATCTAGGTAAACTGACGCTGTTCTTCCTTGATTGGTGTACAACCAATATAAACCTTGGGCAAGCAGAGGACTATTAGTTTTAATGCTTTCACCGCTGCCCGCTTGCAATCCATCACCGGCATAGTAGCCCTTCAAGAATGCCGCCTGAATGTCCAAGCTGCTATTGAGAATGAGAGGGGGAACGCGCTTTAAGCCCTCTTCTGAATACAGTTGAGTGCGCAGCCACTGCACCGTTGCTTTGCCAGCACCACTGAGATAGGTCTGACCAACAGGCTCATTGTCAAATCCTGAAATGCCAGTGCTAAACCGAGCATTCCCCAAGAATAAGCGAGACCAAAGTTCGGCTACCCACTTTTGCAGGTAGGGGTCATCATTGGTGAACTGGATAACGGTGCGATCGAAGCTAGGAATGTAGCCGTCAGCCGCTAGGATCCCCAAAAATTCGGCCATTTCCGGCGTGAGGACTGTCCAAGCGGGAGGAGGTGGCATTTCTTCTGCCAATAGGAGGCGATCGCCCTCGACGAGGGTGTCGGCACGGGCTTCCGTTTCGTCCGCCCGGATCAGGGTGTGGTGAGCTGTACAGGTAACGACGCCACCGCACCCATGAATGGCCAGTAGCTCATGGTCAGGGTCGCTGGGTCGTCGCTTTGTCGCTGTGATAGCGAGTACGGGCGTCCACATGCGGCCATCCCAAACTTCTACTCCTGTGAGGTCAAAGTGCTGCACGTTAGGGCCTTTCCGGCGCAAGGGAATTAATTCCTTGGGCGAGACCACATTCACAACCCCATTGATTCTCACCAGCAGGGGTGTATTGAGGGTAATGCATTCATGGTTAAATAAAATGCCATTACAGGCGAAGAGATTATAGGCTTCCCGATAGTTCACGGTTTGCCAGTGGGCATAGACCTTGGCACAGGCGTAGGGACTGCGGGGATAAAAGGGTGTGGTTTCCCGCTGGGGCACCTCCTGCACCAAGCCAAACATCTCGGAGGAGCCTGCTTGGTAAAAACGCACGGCCTTACCAGTTCGCTCTTGATATTCCCGAATGGCCTCCAGCAGCCGCAATGTTCCCATAGCAACGGTTTCCACCGTGTATTGGGGGGCATCAAAGCTGACCCGCACATGGGACTGGGCTCCTAGGTTATAGATTTCATCCGGTTGGCTCAGTTCAAGGATGCGCCGTAGCGTGCCGCCATCGGTGAGGTCGCCGTAGTGTAGCCGCAGTCGGGCTGCCTCTTGATGGGGGTCAACGTAAATGTGGTCAATACGGTCGGTGTTAAACGTGGAGGTACGGCGAATAATGCCGTGAACTTCATAGCCTTTCTCAAGAAGGAGTTCACTCAGGTAAGAGCCATCTTGGCCGGTAATTCCTGTAATTAAAGCGCGTTTGCGATCGCCCATGCTTTTTACTTTGTTACTTTATTGTGGTCAAGTTTTGGCTACGCTATTACCCCATTATTGCCCTTGCACAGGGGCTGAGACCGTGCCACGAGTTAGCCGTGTTTGCCTTGGGTAGCCGACGGCACGCTTGAGCGCCGCTAAGGAGCGATTGTAGTTCAAAATGGCCGCTAAGAGGTTACCTTGGGCTTGGGTGAGGTTGGTTTCAGCGTTGGTGACTTCCTGTTGGGTGCCCACCCCTGCTTGAAACCGCAGTCGCGCTAATCGCAGCCCTTCGGTGGCTTGGGTCACGGCAGTGCGAGCGGTATTGATGTTCGTTTCATTAGCTTTGAGGTTAATATAGGCGGTTTCCACCTCAAGGCGGATAAGCTCTTTTTGGTTGGCGTACTGTTCTTCAGCAGTGGCGGCAAGGGCTTCTTGGCGGGCGGCACTGGCTCGGGCATTCCCCCCATCAAACAGGGCAAGCTGCATTTGAACCCCGACGCCGTAGCCAAAACGGGGGCCAAGGTCATCGGTCAGGTTATCCAGCATGTTGCCACTGGCAAACAGACTCACCTGCGGACGAATCGCGGCCAATGCCACTTGGCGGTTGTTTAGGGCAATTTGACGCTGGAGTAGCCGTTGCTTTAGTTCAACCCGATGTTCAAAGGCGAGGAGAATACTGTCTTCAAGGGAAAGGGGCCACTGACCTTCTGGCTCTACGCGGTCAGCGATCGCCACGTCCACCGTTTGGTTTACATTTAACCGCTGGGCTAACTGCCGCCGCGTTGTTACTTCTAAGTTCCGGGCTTGGCTAAGGTTTTGTTGGGCGTTGGCAAGGCTTACTTCTGCGGTTAACACGTCCAGCAGCGTGCCAATACCCGCTCGTTCAAAGGCAACGGCATCCCGCAGGGTCACTTCGGCATTGGCTACGGCAGCTTCGCCGATTTGCACCTGTACCTTGGCCTGTTGCGCCAAATAGTAATCATTACTCACATCGAGAATCAGCTGATCGAGTTGTCGCTGCACCTCTAGTTCGCTAAAGCGCACTTGATCCCGGGCCGCTTGGATCGATGCCGCTCGTGCGCCAGCGGTGAATAGCGTGTAGTTCATGACCAGCGCCGCGTTAGAAGTTGCGCCTGCGGTTGCGCCAAACAGGTTGGTGAAAAAATTGGTGTAGTTCAGTTGGTTAACGGGGGCAAGGGTAATGGGGGTAAAGGTGGGGGGCGTTGCTGCGGCGGTGGCACTGTTTTGCAGTTGCTGAAGCTGTTGTTGTAATTCAAGGTTTTGTTGATCGGCAAAGGCAGTGAGTTGCGGCCCTTGAAAGCGTTGCTGTAACCGTTGCACTTGGTTTGCAAGAATGCGACTGGCCTCTAATTGCTGACCCGCCAGTTGTTGTAGTCCTTGTTGTTGCTGCTGTTGTTGCAGGGAAAGCTGTTGCTGAAAATTCAGAGGTAAGTAGGCGGGTTGACCGCTGGGGCGCGTCGCTTGCCCCACACTAGCTTGGAATGAAAGCGTCGGGTAAAGTTGGCCAAGGGCTTGTTTGAGTTGAGCGCGGGCACGCTGCAGTTGCAGTTCACTAATTTGCAGCCCCAAGTTATTGCGAATCGCTAGCTCAATAGCCTGATCTAAGGTCAGCGGTTGGCTCAGATCAAGGGTGACCTCAGCGGGCAGAGCTAGGGCATCGGGATCTGGGTTGAGGGGCAACAGTTCTACCGCCGGCGGCAGGGGTGGGTTTTGGGCAAGAAGCGACACGCCAGCAGGTGCCTCCAGTGGGTCAGTGGCGGTTAAGTTGGCATAAGCATGGGAAGAATCACCCAAAAGACTGCTACTAACCACGAGAGGGGCGATCGCCATCACCCGAGTTGCCAACTGTTGTTTCAGGGCAAACGGAAAATAATTCATGATCTGCACTTAGACGCGCGGCCAATTGGCTGGAGCTAGACCACGGCATTGTCTAAGAACAGCGAGGAATCGCCAGCAGACACCCATTGAGTCACTCCCACATCACACACCTATTCTGGAAAACTCTAGCACGATCCTGCGGATTCCGTCTCTTGGCTGTGGGGGAACTCCTCAGCCGTAATCTTACAAAACTAGAGCCAAATCAGCTAATTGATGGTGGCATAGGATAGGTTTTGTCCACCTGAATTGCCGTGATTACAGCCGTAGTACATAGATAAGTGAGGACATCCTCGGCGCTCATCAGGCGCTTGAGCGTCACTTGGCCAATGGTGGAGTCAGGATTAGGATGGCTAGGCTTGACCTCAACCATGAGGATAATTTCCTCAACTTGGTAAAGCCAGAGCTTTTCTGTCCCTTCGAGGATGTACAGGCAAGTGCGGGTAATGATGGGGGAGCGCCGCCATGCTTGCAGATTCCATAGTCCCTGCGGTTCCCAGACACGACCGATTTGCCAGCCATCCGTCAGGAAAAAGTATTTCATGCGCTAGGCGGTGCTGGCTCACTGGCATTACGGGTTGGTGAGGTGGTTTCCTCTGGTTCTATCGAATTAAAGCAAGCCGCGGCAATCAACAAAAACGGTGTTCCCGGCACAACTGGCAGGATAAACCCAACCAGACCGATAATGCCAAAGAAGACCCCCAGAACCATGCGGGCAGTATTACGAATCTGTTTAGTCACAGGCCAACCTTTACCGTAGGATTCACACTCCCTGCACTAAAGTGACGGGGATTCTTGAACAGCCCAAAATCGGACTTTCAACGGCGTTGTCAATACGCATCTACTGACTCCACTGAGGTCAAGCCCCAATGTTGCCTCCACTTTCTTAGATCGTTGCTATATCACCTTTCGGGTTTTTCACCGAATTTGGGTAGTCGGTTGACATTCTATCACATGCAACTAAAGTCGCAAAAGGCCTTTCCTCCCCGCACGCTTAGTGGCGGGGCTACCAAGCCAAATTTTCTGTGTAGGAATGACAGAGTCCACTCTGTATACTGTGGCGGTGCTGATGCCATACCCACGCATGACGAATAATCTCTTCAATATCGCTATACTGGGGCTGCCAACCGAGCACTTGACGGGCACGATCCGCATTTGCCACTAGCACTGCCGCATCCCCTGCCCGGCGATCGCCCAGTTGCACCGGAATCTCACGCCCCGTGACCTGTACTGCGGTGTCAATAATTTGCCGCACGGAAAAGCCCTGACCATTGCCAAGGTTAAAGACCCCTGACTCGCCCCCGGCCAAGAGAAACTTTAGCCCCAGTACGTGCGCCGCCGCCAAATCGCAGACGTGGACGTAATCCCGAATGCAGGTGCCATCGGGAGTGGGGTAATCACTGCCGTAAATGGTAATGTGGGGTCGCCGTCCCATGGCCGCTTGCAGCACTAGGGGAATTAAATGGGTTTCGGGATGGTGGTCTTCGCCAAGGCGAGCCTCAGGATCAGCACCCGCCGCATTGAAGTACCGGAAAATCACGGATTTTAGGCCATAGGCACGCTCCATGTCGGCAAGGATTTGCTCCACCATCCACTTGGAGCGCCCGTAGGGGTTAATGGGGGCACAAGGGTCGGTTTCCAGCAACGGCACGCGCTCGGGTAAGCCATAGACCGCCGCGGTAGAAGAGAACACCAAATAGGGCACGTTGGCCGCCACCATCGCTTTCAAGAGGGTAAGCGCCCCGTGGACATTATTTTGGTAAAAGCGATCCGGAGCGCGCACCGATTCTCCCACTTCGATATAGGCGGCAAAGTGAAGAACCGCGGCAATGGAGTAGCGCTCAAAGATCTGGTCGAGGAGGGGGCGATCGCCAATGTCTCCCACAATCAGCTCGGCCTGGAGAACAGTTTCCACAAGGTCGCGGTGGCCGCGCTCTAAATTATCCAAAATCAGGACTGGAAATCCCGCCTGTTGCAGGGCGAGCACCGTATGGGCACCAATAAAGCCTGCTCCACCGGTAACTAAGACGAGCGACTGTGGCATAAAGTGCGTCTGCTAGACTAGGAAAGCAGTAATGTATCTTGCCATGACCAGCGACTTGCAAACAGAAATTGCTCACGAAGTCGGACGGCGGCGTAATTTTGCCATCATATCCCACCCCGATGCCGGGAAAACTACCCTGACGGAAAAACTGCTCCTTTACGGCGGTGCCATCCACGAAGCGGGGGCAGTCAAGGCACGGCGAGCCCAGCGGCAAGCGACATCTGACTGGATGGCCATGGAGCAACAGCGGGGCATTTCAATTACCTCCACGGTGTTGCAGTTTGAGTATCAAGGTTATCAAATCAACTTGCTCGATACCCCCGGACACCAAGATTTTAGCGAAGACACCTATCGTACCTTAGCGGCGGCGGATAATGCCGTGATGCTGGTGGATGCCGCCAAGGGTTTAGAACCCCAAACCCGCAAGCTTTTTGAAGTGTGTCAACTGCGGCGGCTGCCCATTTTTACGTTCATTAACAAGCTGGATCGCCCGGGGCGGGAACCCCTTGAACTCATTGACGAAATTGAACAGGAACTGGGCTTAATTCCCTACCCTGTGAACTGGCCGTTGGGGATGGGCGATCGCTTTCGTGGGGTTTACGATCGCCTGCGGCACAACATCCATTTCTTTGAGCGCAGTCGTCATGGCTCGCGGGCAGCAACGGAAGTGGTTCTTCCCTTGGGGGATCCAACCATTGACAACTACATTGAAGCCTATCGGTTGGAGTACAACCAACTCAAAGACGAACTGGAATTACTCGACGGGGTGGGGGCAGAGCTGGATCTTGACCTTGTGCATCAAGGCAAAATGACCCCCGTGTTCTTTGGCAGTGCCATGACCAACTTTGGGGTGCGTCTGTTTCTCGAGCACTTTTTAACCTATGCGCTTCCCCCTGCGGCCTACCGCAGCGATCGCGGCTTTATTGATCCCACCAGTGAGCACTTCAGCGGCTTTGTCTTTAAGTTGCAGGCCAATATGGATCCCAAGCATCGCGATCGCGTTGCCTTTGTACGGGTCTGTAGCGGCAAATTTGAGAAAGACATGACAGTGTGCCATGCCCGCACCGGTAAAACCATTCGCCTCTCGCGCCCCCAAAAACTCTTTGCCCAAGATCGTGAATCCATTGAAACGGCCTACGCTGGTGATGTCATTGGGCTGAACAATCCGGGCATGTTTGCCATCGGCGACACCCTTTATACCGGTCCCAAGTTGGAATACGAAGGCATTCCCTGCTTTTCACCGGAACTCTTTGCCTATCTGCGCAACCCCAATCCCTCGAAGTTCAAATCTTTTCAAAAGGGGGTCAGCGAGCTACGGGAAGAGGGTGCCGTGCAAATTATGTACTCCACCGATGAGTCCAAGCGGGAGCCGATCTTGGCTGCTGTTGGTCAACTCCAGTTTGAAGTGGTACAGTTTCGCCTGCTCAACGAGTACGGTGTGGAAACCCGCCTTGACCCGTTGCCCTACACCGTGGCGCGCTGGGTGCTCGATGGCTGGGAAGCCCTCGAAAGGGCAGGCCGTATTTTTAATGCCGTGACGGTCAAAGACACTTGGGGGCGCCCCGTGCTGCTCTTTAAGAACGAGTGGAACCTGCAGCAGGCGATCGCCGACCACCCGAAACTGCGCCTGAGCGCGATCGCCCCCCTGACCACTGCTGTTGCCTTTTAGATTGCCATGAGTAGCGTTTATACCCGTCCCTTGGCGCGGTTAATTGAGCAATTACAACGGCTGCCGGGCATTGGCCCCAAAACTGCCCAACGCTTAGCGCTACACCTTGTCAAGCGACCGGAAGCCGATATTCACGCCCTTGCCCAAGCCCTCCTCGACGCTAAGCAACAAGTGGGACTGTGCTCTGTGTGTTTTCATCTTTCCGCCGAGCCGGTGTGCGAAATTTGCGCCTCACCGCAGCGAGATGACCATACGTTGTGCGTTGTGGCTGACTCCCGCGATGTTATTGCCATTGAAAAAACCCGCGAGTACCGCGGTAAGTACCATGTGCTCGGTGGCCTCATTTCCCCGATGGAAGGCATCACACCAGAGCACCTGCACCTGCAACCCCTGATTCAGCGGGCTAGCCAACCCCACGTCAAAGAGGTCATTTTGGCCATTTCCCCCAGCATTGAAGGGGAAACGACAACGCTCTATATCGGTCAGTTGCTGCGTCCCTTTGTAACCGTGACTCGCATTGCCTTTGGCCTGCCCGTGGGGGGTGACTTAGACTACGCCGATGAAATTACCCTTGCCCGTGCCCTTGCCGGTCGGCGCGAAATTGAATGGTCTTAAGTAAATAACCCCCATTTTTATTGTTTCAGCGAGGTAAACCATGGTCAGTAGCAATGGTGCTATTCCGGTCACCGTCTTAACGGGATATCTTGGAGCAGGCAAAACCACCCTCTTAAACCGCATCTTGACCTACGAGCACGGCAAAAAAGTTGCCGTCATTGTCAATGAGTTCGGTGAAGTGGGCATTGATCATCAACTGGTGGTCAAGACCGACGAAGAAATTTTTGAAATGAATAATGGTTGCATTTGCTGTACCGTGCGGGGGGATCTGATCCGCATTATTGGCAATTTAATGAAGCGGCGGCACAAGTTTGATCACTTGGTGATTGAAACCACTGGCCTAGCGGATCCAGCACCCGTCATCCAAACCTTTTTTATGGATGAGGATATTCGCCAGCAAACGCAACTGGATGCTGTGATTACCGTTGTCGATGCCAAGCACATTCAACAGCACTGGGAAGCAGACGAAGCCCAAGAACAGATTGCCTTTGCTGACATCATTCTCCTAAATAAGACAGATTTAGTCAGTGAGGCAGAACTGCAAGCCCTTGCTGAGCGCATTGCCAGCATGAACCCCCTAGCAAGAGTGCACTTTACACAACACGCTGCTGTAGCAATGGATGAAATTTTGAACGTGGGCGGTTTTGATCTGGAACGAGCACTGACCCTTGACCCAGATTTTTTAAGCGAAGACCAACACGAACACGATGAAACCGTTGGCTCGGTCGCCATTGTGGCCAGTGGTGAACTAGATGGTGCCGCCTTGCAGGCATGGCTAAGCCAGTTGCTGCAAACCCAAGGGTCGGATATTTTCCGAATGAAAGGGATTTTACATTTGGCGGGGCACGCCACCCCCTTTGTTTTTCAGGGGGTACACATGCTTTTTGATGGCCGCCCCCTCGATCGCCCCGTGGATCACCGACGTAACGAGTTGGTCTTTATTGGCCGCAATCTCAATGGTGAGGAATTACGCCAAGCATTTAGCGCTTGCCTTGTTAACAGCAGCCCCTAAGAATGGGGGCGATGAAGCTCAGCCTAAGAGGGATTAGAGGAGTTCATGTCCCCAAGAATGCGCTGTTTGTAATCGTTCACCTTTTGGGCGAATTCGCGCCGCCCAGCGTCGAACAACACGTAGCGATAGAGAAACCACGTGCCATAGCCAAAGCCAATGAGTTGGCAAGTGGGTGCCAGTAGGGGAATAGCATTGACCACCTCCAAGATGGCGATCGCCAAGGCCACAAAGGGCACTGTCGCTAAAACAATGAACAGGGTTCGGAGGGGTTGCTTGTACTCACTCCAAAAATGACCCACTTGGTCGGGAAAAACCGTCAGCAGCCAGTAGAGCTTTTCGCGCGCCTGCTGCCACTGCTCGTCGGTCAGCCCACCTACCGTTGGTGTTGCCGGTTCGCGACCCGCTAAGCTCCCTGCGGGGGTGCTATCTAATCCCGTCAGGGGTGTTTCGGTGTGGGTTGTTTCAGTGGTTGGCGGTGTTTCAAATTCATTCATTTCGACTAGCTTCCTGACGCTCGTTCCTGACGTCGTTGAGTGACATGCCTCACGGCACTAAGTATAGTACAGAAACTGACACTGTAACGTCGTGATGTTCAATGCCTTTCTCAAGAACTACGCTGGCTGGTGGCTAGGTCTGTCTGTTGGGGGCGATCGCGCCAGTAGCCAAGGCCGCCCCTTAGACTCTTAAGGGTGATATTGGAGCGCTAAGACAACTGCGAGCGTAACCGAACCTGCTATCGTTGATGGGGAGCGTATTGGAGTGTAACAGTTTTTGCCATGAGTCCTAAATACCGCCGCGTCTTGCTGAAATTAAGCGGTGAAGCCCTCATGGGTAGCCTCAGCTACGGGATTGACCCCAAAATTGTCCAAGCATTTGCCAGTGAAATTGCCCAAGTGGTGCAAGCGGGCGTACAAACAGCAATTGTGGTTGGTGGCGGTAACATCTTTCGGGGCATGAAGGGGGCTGCTGCGGGGATGGATCGGGCAACGGCGGACTACATCGGCATGATTGCCACGGTGATGAATGCCATGACCCTACAGGATGCCTTAGAGCAGATGAATGTGCCCACGCGAGTCCAGACGGCGATCGCCATGCAGGAGGTTGCAGAACCTTACATTCGGCGGCGAGCCATTCGCCACTTAGAAAAAGGTCGGGTGGTTATCTTTGGGGCGGGCTCGGGGAATCCCTTTTTTACCACTGACACCACGGCGGCGCTGCGGGCTGCTGAAATTGATGCCGAAGTCATCTTCAAAGCCACAAAAGTGGATGGTGTCTATGATGCCGACCCGCGCCAACATCCCAATGCTCGGCGCTATCAGACTCTGACCTACAGCCATGTCCTCACCCATAACTTAGCGGTGATGGACAGTACGGCGATCGCCCTGTGTAAAGATAATGATATCCCCATCATTGTTTTTAGCTTAGAAACGGCGGGTAATATCTACCGCGCCCTGACTGGGGAACCCATTGGTACGATGGTTGGAGGCTCCTGTGAAATTAGCTGACTTCGAAGAGCGGATGCAAAAATCCGTGGAAGCAACCCAGCACGACTTGAATAGTATCCGCACCGGTCGCGCGAATGCCGCGCTATTGGATCGGGTGATGGTGGACTACTACGGCACTGAAACCCCTTTGCGCTCCTTAGCCAGCATTTCCACCCCCGATGCCACAACAATTCTCATTCAGCCCTACGATCGCTCCACGTTGGCCGCCATCGAAAAAGCCATCCAGCTCTCGGATTTGGGCTTGACCCCCAATAACGACGGCACCAGTGTGCGCCTGAACATCCCCCCCCTCACCACCGAGCGGCGCAAAGAACTGGTCAAAACCGCTGCCAAAATTGCTGAAAATGGTAAAGTTGCCATTCGCAATGTCCGTCGCGATGCTATCGATCACGTGAAAAAACAAGGGAAAGCGGGGGAGCTTTCTGAGGATCAGGTGAAAGACCTCCAGGATAAGCTGCAAAAACTGACCGATAAGTACATCGGCAAAATTGAAGCCATTCTAGCCGAGAAAGAGAAAGATATTATGACGGTCTAGACCAACGTGAGCAGCACCGATTACACATCTGTTGCACCAGCGTTTGCCCAGCGGGGCATTCAGGGGAGCGATCGCCTCGCCTTTGATCAGGTGGCTGCCCGTATTCAAGCCCTTGGCTGTCGTGGTTATGCCTTAGATGTGGGGTGTGGTGCCGGTCGATCCAGCCGTTTTTTGCACGCTTTGGGACTGGAGGTGACAGGACTCGATATTAGTGCTGCCATGCTGGCGGAAGCGCGCCGCCAAGATGCCGCGAGCCGCTATGTGCAGTACGACTCTAGTCAGCCTTTTCCCTTTCCTGCCGAGCAGTTTGATCTATTTCTCTCCACGTGGATGGTACTGGAAATCAGTGAATACTCAGCCCTGATCAGGGTGATGACTGAAATTGCCCGCGTCCTCAAGCCGCAAGGGGTTGGCTGGATCGTCACCACCACGCCAGAGTTTTACAGTCATCGCTGGGTCAGTTGTGACGTGAACTTTCCCGAAAACCAAGCCCCTCTGCGATCGGGACAGCGCGTCAAGGCTCGATTGCTGCCGGAAAATGTTGTGGTGAGCGACACGTTCTGGAGTGATGCTGACTATCGCTACGCCTTTGCCCAAGCGGGGTTAACCACCTGTGAGTGCTTTACCCCCTTGGCAGTAGGAGATCACTGGCTCGATGAAACCCGGGTTGCTCCCTACGCCATTTATGAGCTCAGCAAAGGATAGGGTATGTTTACAGGCATCATTCAGGCGGTGGGTCGGGTACAACGCCTTTCTGAACATCAACTCCATATCAGTGCGCCCACCGCTCCCTTTCTCAAGGAGATTACCATTGGCGATAGCATTGCCGTCGATGGCGTTTGCCTGACGGTAGAAACGTTTGATCACAGCAGTTTTCGCGTCAGTGTCTCACCAGAAACACTACAACGCACAACCCTAGGTGAGAAAGCCCAACAAGGAGCAGCTGTCAATCTCGAGCCCGCCTTACGGGTAGGGGATAAGCTAGGCGGGCATTTTGTCACTGGCCATGTGGATGGAGTGGGGTACCTGCGGGCGATCGCCCCCACGGACGAGAGTTGGCAACTGACGTTTAGCGCTCCCGCCAGCGTTGCCCCCTACATTATTCCCAAGGGCAGCATTGCCATCAATGGCATTAGCCTCACGGTTGCCACCTGTAATGACCAGGGAGATGAATTTTCGGTGGCGGTCATTCCCCATACCTATGCTCAAACAACGTTGCAATACCTGAGCGTAGGCGACGCCCTTAACCTAGAAGCTGATCTGCTGGGTAAATACGCGCGGAAATTTCTCGGCTACGGTACTCCACCTTTAACAGCAGAAGAGGCCATTACACTGGAGTTTTTGCAAACCCATGGCTACAGCTAGACGACGAAGATAAGCGGCGGCGCAAGTACTTTCAGGCATTTTCCCGAAATATCTTCGACATCAGTCCTAAGCTTTGAGTCGGCTCTGCACAAACAGGAGTTTTCCGTGCTAAAGCAGGCCTCAGCTAATTGCTCAGAGGTGGCGAAACATCTCCATTCGGGCTGGTCTCGCCATTCGTTGCTTCGTTTGTTGGTGGCGGCGGCTCGGGTGGTGCTGGAGGGGCAGAAGGTTTGACCACGGGTGTTTCTGTAGGGGTTGGACTAGGCAAGGTTAGCTGGGGCTCTGGCGAGAGTGGTTGCTGTTCAGGGACAGGAATTTCTTCAGCCGGAGGTGACGGCGTTGGTTCTGGCTCTGGCGATGACGTTGGTTCTGGCTCTGGGGTTTCTGTGGGCGTTGGTTCTGGCTCTGGGGTTTCTGTGGGCGTTGGGGTTACTTCAACTGGTGGCACCACAGTGGGCAAGGTGGGGGGGAATTCCTGCTCTTGAGGACGCAACGGCGGTGGGACAACCTGCTCTGTCGGTTGAGTCCGCAATAGGAGACCGAGGCCAGCTCCTGCTAATCCACCAATAATGGCAGTGCCCAGCAACCATACCCACGGTGATACCCCTGAGCGCTGGGGAGAAGGCAACACGGCGACTCCCCCTTCCGACTGAGTGACCCCAACGGTTGTCCGATGCTTTGGCATTACCGCCACAGTGGCTGTGGTCTGGCGGGCTACATGAGTGCCTACCAAAAGCTGCAACCAAGCCCGCACTGTTTGGGGACGCTCCCGTGCATCGAGAGCCATACCTCGCTCAATAGCATCAATGGTGCGTTGACTGATGTTAGGTTGAAACTGCCGCAAATCTTCTAAGGGAACGCGATCGCGCAGTACCGATGCCACAGGCGGCTGACCTGCTAGGAGGGCATACAGGGTTGCGGCTAAGGCATAGACGTCCGTTGCTGGGGTCCATTGGTGTCGGGGTAAGTACTGCTCAACAGGCGCGTAGCCCGCCGACAGCAGACCCGTATTGGTTTCAGTGACGCCAGTGGTATATTCGCGGGCAATACCAAAGTCAATGAGCACGACTTGATCGGTGCCGTCCCGCAGCATGATGTTATCGGGTTTGACGTCCCGGTGCAAAATTCCATGCTCATGCACCAGTTCCAGAGCACTGGCCACTTGGCGAATGTAGTGCAGGGCAGTTTTTTCCGGCAGTGGTCCGTGCTGTTGAATGACTTGAGAGAGGGTTTGCCCGGCAATATAATCCATGACAATAAAGGGGCGACCGCCTTCAATAAAGCAGTCGCTGACCCGGACAATGTGGGGATGCTGGAATTGAGCAAGGCGCTGGGCTTCCTGAATGAATCGCTCTCCCAAATCATGAATGCGCTTAGGAGGCTCCTGCTGTAGGTTTAAAGTTTTCAGGACAACGGGCTGATTCAGCAGCGTGTGGGTGGCGCGATAGGTTACCCCAAAGCCTCCCTGACTCAACAAGGCATCAAGACGATACTTGCCGCCTTGAAGGGTACTACCTGCACTCAGCATACTAAGGGAGGACATAGGCAAATTTAAGGGCGCAGCGTTGAGGCGGAGGGGTTCGGCATGGTTAACGAGGCTGAACGTTGACTAAGAATCACTAAGCGATAGCCCAAGTATGCAGGTAATGTCGCCATTATCATTAACATTATCACGGACAACAGCGACCCCCAATGAAAGCGAGGCCCGTAGTAGCTGCGGTAGGGGTCGTAACCGGCTTTGGGGGCAATTTTTTCCCGCAGTGCCATTGGTCGCTTAAAGCGCAAGCGGCGATCATCCAGTTTCTCAAAGAGAATCCAGCCCCCTTGGGCTTCCTCGCGGCACACTTGGCGCAGCACTTCTGGGTCATGAAATTGATTGCGCAGGGATCGCACAATTTTGAATTCCCATCCCCCTAACTGGGCAGGTGATTTCCTTTGGGACTCGGGTGGTTTAGCGGGATAAGTGGTCAACTGTTCCTCTTCTTCGTCAGCCTGTTGCCTTTGTTGATCTTGCCAGCACCACCACTGACGGTACAGCAGGGCAGAAAAGCCAAGGCTGCCGCTCATTAGAGATAATAGAACCACTTCAGCCATGGCGCTGCTTGGGTGCTACGGATCTGATTGGCGATCGTAGCCGAAAACTGGCGTAAACGCCTAGAGCTTTTACCTGCAATGGCACAGGATACGATTTGGATTACCATAAACAGGCGGTTATCGTTCTAGCCATTGCAAAAGATACTGGTGCCTGCCCCTGTTTTTGCCTACACAATTCTGGTCGCGGCTGCCCTTTTAGACTATGCCCTTGGGGATCCGTGGGGCTGGCCGCATCCGGTGCGTTGGATGGGGCGCTATATCCAGTGGGGCAGCGAGGTTTGCTGCTATGGTCAAGGATGGCCTATTTGGGGGCAGCGACTCGGGGGAGCTAGCCTGAGTTTGAGCCTAGTGATGGGAAGTGCGTTTTTGGCTTGGGGCGTTGCCCACCTAGCTACAGGGGTTTCGCCACTACTGGGTTGGGGGCTGGCGGTAGTGGGAACTGCCAGTGGCTTGGCGGGACGCAGTTTGCGGCAGGCGGCAGAAGAGGTCTTAGAGCCGTTACAGGTGGGAGATTTACCGCAAGCTCGCCAGTGTTTGGCAAAGTATGTGGGACGCGATACGGCTCAGTTGAATGAGCCAGAGGTGCTGCGGGCAGTGCTGGAAACCGTGAGCGAAAATGCCACCGACGGGGTGATTGCTCCTCTATGTTATGGGGCGATCGCCCTCCTGTTCCTGCCGCAGGTGGGACCGTTTCCCCTCGTGATGGCCTATAAAGCTGCCAGTACGCTTGATTCAATGCTGGGCTATCGGGAGCCTCCCTATACCCATTGGGGCTGGTTTGCTGCCAAGATGGAGGATCTGCTTACTTGGGTCCCCTGTCGGCTGGTTGTGCTGCTGGTGGCCCTGTGCTCGGGTCAGGGGCAGCGGGTGTGGACATGGTGTTGGCGGGATGCACCGCAGGATCCAAGCCCCAATTCCGGCTGGAGTGAGTGTGCCTATGCGGCGGCGTTGGGGGTGCAGTTGGGGGGGGTCAACACCTACCGCGGCTTGGTCAAAGTCAAGCCACTGCTGGGGGAGCCGTTAGAGCCGATTACGGCGGCCACAATTCGCAAGGCGTTGGGCTTAACTCGTCAACTGTGTCTGGTCACCCTTGCGCTGACAGGCGTCCTGCTGGTGCTTGTTGAAGATTCCCTGTTGCAAGGATGGCTATCGTTGTTGAGGCGAGAGTAAGGCCAATACCCTATGATCCAAGAAACTACGGTAATCTTATAGAGAAACTAGAGTATGGTTGGCAGTAGCCATGGGCATCACCATTGAAAATGTGTCTAAGTCGTTTGGTTCCTTTCAAGCGGTTAAACAGGTGGATCTAGACATTGCCAGTGGCTCACTGGTGGCTTTGTTGGGGCCATCAGGTTCTGGTAAGTCAACGTTGTTGCGGCTGATTGCTGGTCTGGAAACGCCCGATACTGGACGCATTCTGCTCACCGGGAAAGATGCCACCTACCAAAGTGTGCAGGAGCGCAATATTGGTTTTGTCTTTCAGCACTATGCCCTCTTTAAGCACATGACAGTGCGCCAAAATGTTGCTTTTGGTCTTGAGCTGCGCAAGGTTCCTAAGGCCAAAATTAAGGCCCGAGTTGAGGAACTTCTAGAATTGGTGCAACTGACTGGGTTGGGCGATCGCTATCCCTCTCAACTTTCTGGTGGCCAGCGGCAGCGGGTGGCTCTGGCACGAGCACTGGCGGTTGAACCCAAAGTCCTTTTGCTGGATGAACCCTTTGGTGCGCTGGATGCCAAGGTGCGCAAAGAGCTGCGGGCATGGTTGCGGCACCTCCACGATGATGTCCATGTCACCACTGTGTTTGTTACCCATGATCAGGAGGAAGCCATGGAAGTGGCCGATCAAATTGTGGTGATGAACAAGGGGCAAGTGGAACAGGTGGGGACTCCGGCTGAAATTTATGATCACCCGGCCAGTCCGTTTGTGATGAGCTTTATTGGGCCGGTCAACGTGTTGCGGGGTACGTCCCGCATCTTTGAGCAAACGGCAGCCCCCCACTGTGATATCTTTCTGCGCCCCCGCGATATTATCATTCACACCCACCCCAGTGAGCAGACGGTTCCTGCCCGCATTAGTCGCATTATTCACCTTGGCTGGGAAATTCAAGTGGAGCTGCGCTTGGACGATGGACAGGAACTCATGGCGCATCTTTCGCGAGAGCGTTTTGATGAGCTCCAGCTTCAGCCACAGCAGCAAGTATTTATTAAACCGAAGGAAGCAAAATCCTTCCCCCTGTACTACAGCATCTAAAATTTCCGCAGAAAAATAAGGGGCGATCGCTTGAACAAGAGGGGGTAAACTTGCTATGCTAACAAAGCGATGCGATGGGGTGTCGCCAAGCGGTAAGGCAGCGGGTTTTGGTCCCGCCATTCGGGGGTTCGAATCCTCCCGCCCCAGTTCCGAGATTTAGCCCTATGGACTTTCCGCCTCGTCTGCTGGCCTTGGACTTTGACGGTGTGCTGTGCAATGGCCTGCGGGAATACTTCCAAACCAGTTGGCGCGTCTATCAGCAGGTGTGGCCAGCGCCAGTGGTGCCGCCAGCAACCTTAGAACAGCAATTTGCCCAACTACGACCCGTTATTACTGTGGGCTGGGAAATGCCAGTCCTGCTGCGTGCCATTCTCGAGGGCATCCCCTTAGCTGAGATTCAGGAGCATTGGCCGGCAGTGCGCGATCGCCTGCTGGAGCTCTACCAGCTCAGTTCGGCAGATTTGGGACAGCGGGTGGATGGGCTGCGGGATGCGTGGATTCGCACCGATTGGCAAAGCTGGCTCACCCTCCATGAGTTTTACGAAGGGGTGGTGGCGGCTGTGCAACGCTGGCAGGCGCAAGGCCAACCCCTAGCAATTGTCACGACGAAGGAGCAGCGCTTTGTGAGCTATTTACTGGAGCAAGTGGGCTTGACCTTTCCAGTTACGGCAATCTATGGCAAAGAGCAACAGCAACCGAAGACTACAATTCTCCAGCAACTGCAGTCGGAGTATGGCGAGCCCCTCTGGTTTGTGGAAGATCGCTTAGGCGCACTGCTGCAGGTGGCAGCCACCCCTGACCTCGCTTCTGCCCACCTTTTTTTGGCCACGTGGGGTTATACCACTGCTGCGGATCGCCAACAGGTACAGGGGCATCCGCGCATTCAGCCTTTGACATTGCCGGAGTTTTGTTCCCTGCTTGCAGGCTGAGCAGGCCGGGCAGCCCTTTTGGGCTAGTTCAGTAACAGCCCCAGCAACACCGACAGTGGTTTCCGTGACAATGTTTGCAGCCCTCACCCTAAATCCCTTTCCCAGACAGGGACTTTGAAGCTGCTTCCCCTTCTCCTTGGTTGTGAGGATGCAAAGCGCAAGCTGGAGGATGAGGGTTAAGCTGTAGCTTGCTTGCCGCTGTCTTAGCTAACGCCGAGAGTGACCCTGTGTATAGTGGTAAGCAACCGAGCATGGAATTGGCTTATGTCCCTCCTTGAAGGTCCGTGGATTCATAAATTCATTGTTTCTAATGGCATTCGCTTGCACTACGTTACCCAAGGTGAGGGCGATCTGGTGCTGCTGCTGCACGGCTTTCCAGAATTTTGGTACTCTTGGCGTCACCAAATTCCGAAGCTGGCGGATCACCACAAGGTGGTTGCTCTTGACTTGCGGGGCTATAACCTCAGTGATAAGCCGCAGGATGCCGCAAGCTACGTGCTGGAGGAACTCATTCTCGATATTGTGGGGGTGATGGATGGGTTAGGCTACCGCCGCTGCCATTTGGTGGGGCACGATTGGGGCGGTATGGTGGCGTGGGGCGTGGCCTATGCGGTGCCGGAGCGCATCCAAACCCTGACGGTGCTGGCCTGTCCTCATCCGGGGGTGCTCAAACAGGCACGACTGAGTCCGGAGCAATGGTTGCGCAGTAGTTATATGCTGCTGTTTCAACTGCCTTGGCTCCCTGAAGTCATTTTGGAGTGGGGAGGCTACGGGGCGATCGCCCAGTTGTTTCGTTGGGGTGCTGTGAATCAAAATGCCCTTCGCCCTGCCGATATTGCCCTCTACCAAGATGCGGCGGCGCAGCGAGGAGCGCTATCGGGAATGCTGAACTACTACCGCGCTGGCCTGCAAAGTGTGCTGGCGCAGGAGTGGGGATCCCTCGGTGTGCCCGCCCAAATGCTTTGGGGTCGCCAAGATCCGGTGCTGGGGATAGAGTTAACCTACGCGACTGAAACCTACGTCCAAGACCTGAAAATTCATTACCTTGATTACTGTGGTCACTTTGTCCAGCAGGAACAACCGGACTTAGTGAATCAATACCTCCTTGAGTGGCTCGATGCCGTGCCCGCCAGCTAGACGAGGCGGCGCAGTTGCGTAATTTGGTCGGCGATCGCCAACAGGGACTCCGGCATCTCCGGTCCAGTGAGGATGACATCTAACGTGCGGGGGCGACTGTGTAAAAAGTCCAACACCTCTGCTTCCTCTAGCAGACCTAGTGGAATCGCAAGACTCACTTCATCCAGCACCACTAAGCGATACGTGCCTTCGTGAACCAAGGCTTGGACGTGGTGCCACAGGGTTCTGACAGCTTGCCGCTCCTCAGCGGTAATTGGGTCCCCCAGCGATCGCCCCAAGTCAGGCCGAAACCACGTTAAGTGTTGCCCCAACTGCACCGGATGGTTCACCCCCATATGGATGCCCCCTTTCAGCAACTGAGCAATGATGACCCCATTGCCTTGCCCCGCCACCCGTAGCGCCTGTGCCATCACAGTGGTAAAAAAATGCCGCTGCCCAGAGGTCACCACTTGCACCACTCCCTCAATCCCATAGCTAGAGACTGGGGTAAGTTCAGATGCCGGAGCCGAGAGTTGTGCCACCATGACTTGTTAATTGCCCAACAACAACAGAGGATACGCCACTAGAGGCATAGATCTAGTGTAGTACGCCATGAATTACCCCCAGTGAACACTAGATATACTTAACCGTCAAGGGGGGAAGAATCAGTTATCCTAGAGTATTAGCGATTGTTACTGAGGAACTCCCATGCCAACGACATCGGCTCTGGATGCCCAAGCCCTCTTTCGTGCCGCCTACGAAAATCGTTACACATGGGATGAGCACTTCCCGGGGTTCACGGCCAAGGTGACGCTTATTGATGGTGACCAGCGCTACCAAGGTCAAGTCACGGTAACGGCTGACTACAGTGTTGAGGTCAGCGGCATTGAGGACGAGCAGGTGCGCGAGTCCCTTTACAACCAAATGCGGGATGTCGTGGTGCATCGCAAACGCAACAGTTTTGAGGCCGCTCACGGCAAGAACACGTTCCAAGTTGGTGCCACCGATGCCAGTGGTGCTGTGGAAATTTTAGTGAGTGGCGATGCCATGGGCTCCAACTACAAAGTGCGGGACAACCAGATTGTCTATGTCAGCCGCGTCATGGGTCGTGTGGCTTTTGCCATTACCCACCGTCAAGCCTTGGATACCGGCTCGGGTTATATTTCCACCAACTATGTGGCCGTGTTCCGCAACCCCCAAACCAACGAGGTGGTGCGGCAAATGGAATTTGAAGATACTTACGTGCCCGTGGGGAACTACTACCTGATGAGTCGGCAAGTGGTGACCACCCACGAGGGCGGCAACACCAGCACCGTTGAAATTCACTTTGATGATCTGCAACTGCTGCCGGCTGCCTAATGGAGGTCACATTTCTTGGCACCAGTTCGGGGGTGCCAACGCGGGCGCGCAATGTGTCGAGTGTGGCGTTACGCCTGCCCCAACGTAAGGAAATTTGGCTGTTTGACTGCGGGGAAGCCACCCAGCATCAACTCTTGCGGAGTCCTTTGCGCACCAGCCAGATTCGCCGCATTTTTATCACCCACATGCACGGTGATCACATCTTTGGCTTGATGGGGTTACTAGCCAGTTGTGGCTTGGCAGGCACGGTTGAGAAAATCGATGTCTATGGTCCGCCCACCCTAGACCGCTACATTGAAAGCTGTTTACGCTGGTCGGTGATGCGGCTGCCCTACAAGTTGCAAATCCATACGGTCGAGCCCGGTGAGGTTTTCCAAGACGAGGAGTTTACCGTCACCTGTCGCCTGCTGCACCATCGGGTACCTGCTTTTGGTTACCGGGTCACGGAGCGCGATCGCCCCGGTCGGTTCCATGTGGAAAAAGCTGAAGCGCTGGGTATTCCGGCAGGCCCATTGTACGGTCAACTGAAACAGGGAGGCACGATTACTCTGCCCGATGGTCGTCAATTCCATGGACGCGACTTTTGCGATCCACCCCAGCAGGGGCGTAGCTTTGTCTATTGCACCGATACTGTGTTCTGCGACAGCGCCGTAGAACTGGCTCAAAATGCCGATGTGCTCATTCATGAAGCCACGTTTGCCCATCAGGAGGCCGATTTAGCGTTTCAGCGGCTCCATTCCACCTCAACGATGGCAGCGCAGGTGGCCTACCTTGCCCAAGTAAAGCTCCTGTTCCTTACCCACTTTAGTGCCCGCTACGCCCCAGGCAATCCTATCCAAGTGGAAGATCTATTAGCAGAAGCCCGCGCTATTTTTGCCAACACCCACCTTGCCCGTGATTTTTTGCACTACGAAATCCCCCGACCGGGGGAGCCACTCCGCAAACCGTCTGATGATACAGAGGAAGGTGGAGAAGAACCACCGCCACCAGCGGAAACCCCCGTCCCATTGGCTATCAACCGCGCCACCCGCGCCCAAATGCAACAAAAAGTAAAAGGGATGGATGCCGCGACAGCCAGTGCCATTCTCGAGCGTCGGCGTCGCCAAAAATTCACGACTGTTGCAGAACTCCAGCAGCTCTATCCCCACGTTCAATGGCAGACCGTTGAGCTGCAATTCTAGGGGGCAGCTTGGCAACACTACCCGCCTCCGCTATGATGGGTTTACACTTCAGTATTCCGACCGACTTATCGTAGATTACTATTATGCGCTGGAGCGATCGCCCTTGGCGACGGCTAAGGTATGGCTTGATTCTCTTTTGCGTAGGGCTGGGACTCAGCGGCCTGATGGCTGCCTGTGGCTGGCAACAATCCCTTCCCGACGGTCGGCCTGCCCAAGTCAACCTTACCTTGGCCTCTTTTTCAGTCACTAAACGCGCTCACGAGGCCATCATTCCGTTGTTTGTGGCGAAGTGGCAGCAAGAGCATCAACAGCGGGTGCGTTTTCGCACCACCTATGGCACCTCCGGTGCTCAAGCCCGCAGGGTGATTGATGGCCTTGAGGCGGATATTGTCCATCTGTCCCTTGGCTTGGATATGGATCGCATCGCCAAGGCGGGGCTTATCAGCAACGATTGGGCAAAGCAAATGCCCAACAGCAGTATTGTCACCACCTCGGTTTGTGCCCTGATCACTCGCCCCGGGAATCCGAAGAATCTGCAAACTTGGCAAGACTTAACTCGGCCAGGGGTCACGTTTGTGACAGCGGATCCGAAAACTTCAGGAGCGGCACGCTGGAACTTTTTGGCGCTTTGGGGTTCCGTTACGGCCACGGGGGGAACGTTTGCGCAAGCCCGCCAGTTTGTCACCGAGGCCTTTCGCCACGTGGCGGTTCTGCCACGGGATAGTCGCGAAGCCACGGATGCGTTTTTGAAGCAAGGTCAAGGGGATGCCCTGATTAACTACGAAAATGAGGTGATCTTGGCGCGGTTAAAGGGGCAGGCGTTGTCCTACGTCATTCCAGAGGTGAATGTACTCATTCAAAATCCCATTGCGCTAGTGGATCGCTACGTTGATAAACACGGAACCCGCGAAGTTGCTGAAGCTTATCTCAAGTTTCTTTACACGCCGGAAGCCCAAGCGATTTTTGCGGAGTACGGGTTTCGACCCGTGGAGCCAACGGTTCTCGCTGCCCACCAGAACGAGTTTCCGCCAGTCCCCACGCTCTTTACCGTGGCGGACTTAGGGGGCTGGGAGGCAGTGCAGGCGCAGTTTTTTGCCAATGATGCTCTGTTTGATCAAATCCAGCGCGAGAATCAAGCCTGAGGAGGGAGTTCTTGAGGTGGTAACCCCGTCTGTCGCCGCTAAACCTGACCCCAGCCGTCGCTGGTGGCAACTGCCATGGGTTTGGAAAATCACTTGGTTTTATTTGGGTGTAATGCTCTTTTTGCCCATGACAGCTTTGTTTTTCCAGGCCAGTGCGGATGGCCCTGTGCGCTTTTGGCAGATAGCCACGCGGGCGATCGCCCTGTCGGCCTACGAGGTCACGTTTGTCACTGCCTTGGTGACCGCTAGCATTAACGGCGTTTTTGGCACGCTCATTGCTTGGGTACTGGTGCGCTACCGCTTTCCGGGCAAGCGCTTTTTTGATGCCGTTGTAGATCTGCCCTTTGCCCTGCCCACCGCCGTTGCCGGACTGACCCTAGCCACGGTCTATAGCGACAATGGCTGGATTGGCAGCCTGCTGGCACCTCTGGGCATCAAGATTGCCTTTAGCCGCTGGGGGGTGGCGGTGGCCATGCTCTTTATTTCCCTGCCCTTTGTCATTCGCACAGTACAACCGGTGCTCACGGAAATGGAAAAAGACGTGGAGGAAGCCGCTTGGTCGTTAGGCGCGAGCCATTGGCAAACGTTTTGGCGAGTCATTCTGCCCCCCTTGTTGCCTGCAATCCTCACTGGTGTGGCCTTGGGCTTTTCCCGTGCTGTGGGGGAGTTTGGCTCAATTGTGATTATTTCTTCTAATACGCCGTTCCGCGATTTGATTGCCCCTGTGCTGGTCTTCCAGAGCCTTGAACAATACGACTACGAAGCTGCCACAATGATCGGCACCGTGATGTTGTTGGTCTCTTTAAGTATTTTGTGTCTGATTAACTTTCTCCAAGCATGGGGTCGTCGCTATGCGCAGGGTTAATCAGCGTTCGTGGGTGCATGGGGCTCTGATTGCGATCGCCCTCGCCTACCTGAGCCTCATTCTCCTCATTCCCGCCGCAAATGTCATTTTCCAAGCCTTTCGCCGTGGTGTGATGCCGTTTCTCGATAACTTGCGTGAGCCGGATTTTCTCCACGCCCTGTGGGTCACGGTTTCCTTGGCTTTGGTGGTGGTGCCCCTCAATACCGTGTTTGGTCTCTGTGCTGCTTGGGCGATCGCTCGCCATCGCTTTCGCGGGCGCACACTGCTGCTGAGCCTCATTGACTTACCCTTCTCCATTTCGCCCGTGGTGGCGGGTCTGATGCTGGTTTTGGTTTATGGTCGCAATGGCTGGTTGGGGGGGTGGCTGCAAGCCCTCGATCTCCAGATCATTTTTTCCTTTCCGGGAATGGTCTTAGCCACTGCCTTTGTCAGTCTGCCCTTTGTGGCGCGGGAAGTCATCCCCGTCCTTGAGGAAATTGGCACCGACCAAGACGAAGCCGCCAAAACCTTAGGGGCAAACGATTGGCAAACCTTTTGGCGCGTCACCCTCCCCAACATTCGCTGGGGGCTTCTCTACGGCGTGCTCCTGACGAATGCTCGCGCTATGGGGGAATTTGGGGCGGTGGCCGTTGTCTCCGGCAACATCGCTGGGTTGACCCAAACCCTGCCCCTTTTTATTGAAGATGCCTACAAAAACTACAACACCGAGTCCGCCTATGCAGCAGCCATTATTCTGGGGTTATTGGCGCTCGTGACCCTGATCCTCAAAGAAATTCTCGAACGCAAAACAAGTATTAGGGGCGATCGCTAAACTTGCGTCAGCATGGGGCAGTGGTTCACTTCTCTAGGCTAGACTGAAGGTGATTCGTTTCCGTTTGTCATTGGGGTGCTTGGGGTTGAGGTATGGTGCAGCGGCAAATTCTCTCATCACTCATTATTGGTAGTGCCTGCCTAGTCGCCACCGCCTGTGGCAAACCGGAAACCACCGCCCCGCCAGCAGCTCGGGTACAATTAGCAGCGGTTAAGTTGGAAAAACTACCGCAAACTGCCGTCTATAATGCTGCGTTGCAATCGCGGCAATCAGTAACGATGCTGCCGCAGGTCTCTGGGCGTATTGTCCAAATCAACGTTCAAAACGGCCAGTTCGTCACTGAAGGGCAGCCCCTCATCCTCATTGACCCTTCTGAGCAGCAGGCTGTTGTAGCCAGTAATGTGGCGGCCATTCAATCTGCCCAAGCCAATGTGGAAAATGCCCGCTCTATCCTGCGCGCCCTAGAAGCTCAACGCCGCGCCAACCTTGCCACCGTTGAGTTTAACCGCATCCAAGCAGAACGCTACACCATTCTTTTTGAAGAAGGGGCAGTTTCTAAAGAACAAGCGCAATCCTTTATTACCAGTTTCCGCACTGCCCAAGCGGAGCTCCAGCAAACTGAAGCTGATATTCGTGCCCAGCAGGCGACCATTGCGCAGTTAGAAAAAGTCTTGCTCGAAGCTCAAGCAAGGACACAACAGCAGGCCGTCGTCCTCAACTGGTTTCAGGTGCGTGCCCCCTTTAGTGGCGTTGTGGGCAACATTCCCCCCAAAGTAGGGGACTTTGTTACCCCCCAAACCAATCTGAGATCCCTCACCTCCAACCAGCCCCTGGAAGTACATATTCAAGTGCCCATTGAACAAGTGCCGCGGATTCGTTTGGGCACCCCCGTGGAACTCATTGATATGGACGGCAAGGTCGTTGGCACCAGTTCTGTATTCTTCATTGCCCCCAACACCACCAACAACACCCAGACCATTTTAGTGAAATCCCTCTACGAAAATACCCAGAACAACCTCCGCGCCGACCAACAAATTCAAGCGCGGATTATTTTTGGTCAACAGCCGGGGGTGCTTGTGCCCACCACTGCCGTTTCTAATCTTGCAGGTCAAAACTTTGTCTTTGTGGCTGAAAAAGATAACGAGGGCAAAATGATTGCCAAGCAAAAACCGATTCAAATTGGCCCCATCCAAGGCAACAGCTACCAAGTGTTTCAAGGTCTTCAACCGGGTGAGCAAATTGTTGTGTCCGGCATTCAACGGTTGCGCGACGGTGCCCCCATTACCCCTGAGTCCTAACGCATCATGATTAGCGATTTTTTTATTAAGCGCCCGGTCTTTGCCACCGTTTGCTCCCTACTCATTATTCTTGTGGGCACGATCGCCCTGCCAACCCTGCCAATTGAGTACTATCCAGATGTCACCCCGCCCACGATTCAGGTATCTTCCAACTACGCCGGGGCAAATGCCGAAACTGTTGAAACCAACGTGACTACCATTCTGGAAACCCAAATCAACGGTGTAGAGGGGATGGACTACATCGACTCCACCAGCGACAGCTTTGGCAATAGCAACATTACCATTACGTTTACCGAAGGCTACGACGAAGACATTGCCGCCGTTGATGTCAACAACTTGATTTCCTCCGTGACCTCACAACTGCCACCGGAGGTCATTAACACCGGCGTAAACGTCAGTAAATCCACCACCCAAATTGTAGTCGCCTTGGCGCTTTATCCCGATGAAGGCTTTGACTACGACTCCACCTTTATTAGTAACTATGCCACCCTCTACGTGGTTCAGCCCCTCCAGCGTTTAGAAGGGGTGGGTCAGGTACAGATCTTTGGTCAGCGCACCTACGCTATGCGCCTTTGGTTAGATCCAAACCGCTTAGCCAGTCGTGGTCTCACGGCTCAAGACGTAGTGCGGGCGCTCTCGGATCAAAACGTGCAAGTGGGTGCCGGCATTATTGGTGCGCCTCCGGCTCCTGAAGGCCAGCAATTCCAAATTTCCATCCAAGCCCAAAGCCGCCTTGAGTCGGCAGAAGAATTTGCCGATATTGTTATTCAGCGGGGTGAAGATGGTTCCGTCATCCGCGTGCGGGATGTGGGTCGCACTGAGTTAGGTGCCCAAAGCTACACCACTAACTTTAAGTTTGATGGTCGCGATGCCGTTGGTATTGGTATCTATCAACTCAGCGGCGCGAATGCTTTGGATATTACCCGTGCGGTAGAAGCGGAAATGGCCGTTCTTGCCGAGAAGTTTCCGCCGGGCTTGAAGTGGAGCGTGGGGTTTAGCACCACCGATGCAGTACAAGAGTCGATCAAAGAAGTGGTGATCACCCTCATCATTGCAATTATTTTGGTGATTGCCGTAATTTTCTTGTTTTTGCAGGACTGGCGCGCCACCATTATTCCTTCGGTGACGATTCCGGTGTCCCTGATTGGCACGTTTGCCTTCATGAAGGCTTTTGATTTTTCAATTAACAGTTTGACCATGTTTGGTCTTGTGCTAGCCACTGGGCTGGTGGTGGATGATGCCATTGTGGTGGTAGAAAACGTCACCCGTCTGATGGAGGAGGAAGGGCTAGACCCGCCAGAGGCGGCCAGTCGCTCAATGCAGGAGGTGACGGGTGCCCTGATTGCCACGTCGCTAGTGATGATGGCGGTGTTTATTCCGGTGGCCTTTTTCCCGGGGGTGACGGGGCGGCTTTACCAGCAGTTCGCCCTGACCATTGTTTTTTCAATTGCCCTTTCTACGTTTAACGCCATTACCCTGTCGCCACCCCTGTGTGCCCTCCTGCTGCGGCGGGAGCGACCAGCGATGGCGAATTTTATCCTCTTTCGTTGGATTAACCGCTTTCTAGATACGATGCGGCGCGGTTATGAAAGCAATCTCCATGTGGTCGTTCGCCTCAAGTACTGGGTCTTAGGCGGTTTTGTGGTGTTGCTGGCCTTTACCTACTGGCTCTTTCAAATTGTCCCCGGTGGGTTTGTGCCTGAAGAGGATCAGGGCTATTTTGTCACGTTGGTGCAGTCGCCCCAGGGAGTGTCCTTGGACTACACCAGTAAGATTGTCTTCAAAACTGCTGACATAATTGCTAAAAACCCGGCTGTGGATCACACCTTTGCCATTGGTGGGTTTAGCTTCTTTGGGAATGGCTCAGATAAAGGGATTATCTTTACGAGTTTGAAGCCGTGGTCGAAGCGTCCCAGTCTTGATGCCCTGCTGCCGGGATTTCAAAAAGAAGTGTCCGCTGAACTCGGAGCACTGGTGTTCTCGGCCAATGTGCCGACGATTAACCTTGGCGGCAGTGGCCTAGGTGGCTTTGACATGCAGATCATGGATCAGCAGGATCTGGGGCTGGAAACCCTCTACCAGTCCGTGAGTGAACTAATTCAGAAGGCCAATAGTACTCCCGGGTTGGTTTCGGTGAACACCCCCTTTTCAATTAATGCACCGCAGCTCAATGTCAGCGTTGATCGCACCCGTGCCCTTGCTCTCGGGGTTGAGGTGCAGGATATTTTCAATGCCATGCAGATCTACTTAGGATCGCTGTACGTGAACCAGTTCACAATTTTTGCCCGCAGCTTCCAAGTGATTGTGCAAGCAGATCAGCAGTTTCGATCAAACCCGGATGACATTAACCGCATCTATGTGCGCTCGAACCAAAATGCCTTAATTCCCCTGAGTAATTTGGTGACGATTGAGCAGGTGACGGCACCGCCGATTATCTATCACCACAACCTATTCCGCTCGGCGGAGGTAACAGGGCAAAATACGCCCCCCCTGAGCGAAGGTCAGGCAATGGCCACCATGATGAACTTGGTCAATGAGGTACTTCCCAATGGTTTGGGCTATAGCTGGACGGGGTTGTCGCTGGAGTCCACCCGCTCTAGTGGGCAAGCGCCCTTGATTTTTGGCTTGGGTTTGGTGTTTGTGTTTTTGGTGCTTTCGGCGCAGTACGAAAGCTACATTGACCCGTTGATTATTATTCTGTCGGTGCCCTTGGCAATTATGGGCGCACTGCTGGCGCAATGGTTACGGGGTTTAAGTAATGATGTTTTCTGCCAAATTGGTTTGGTGATGCTCATTGGTCTTTCGAGTAAAAACGCGATTCTGATTGTTGAGTTTGCCAACCAAATTCGCGAAAGTAAGGGCACTTCAATTGTCAAATCGGTGATTAGCGCGGCCGAAGAGCGACTGCGACCCATTTTAATGACAGCGGTGTCGTTTATTTTGGGGATTTTCCCCTTGGTGATTGCCACAGGATCGGGTGCCAATTCCCGCCACTCTTTGGGTACCAGCGTCACGGGCGGCATGATTGCGGCGACGTTTTTGAGCTTTTTTGTGGTGCCTGTTATCTACATTTTGATTAAGGAATTGGTGGGTCGCTTCATGAAAGACAAAGGCGAGGAGTCCACTCCCGCAGAGAGCTAGCCCCCTCGGCCACCACGTTTACAATTTGCAAAACTCCTGTATCGTGGGGAATGATTCTCTCGCGCGTGTTGGCTTCTAGGCATGGGGAAAGAACTGGATTTACTGGCTCACGGACAGGTCATTCCCACCCCGCTTCACAGTGAAATGCAGCGCTCCTATTTGGAGTACGCCATGAGTGTGATTGTGGGGCGAGCACTGCCGGATGTGCGGGATGGCCTCAAGCCTGTGCATCGCCGCATTCTCTACGCCATGTATGAGTTGGGGCTAACACCGGATCGCCCGTTTCGTAAGTGCGCACGGGTAGTGGGGGATGTGTTGGGGAAGTATCATCCCCACGGTGATCAGGCGGTGTATGAGGCGCTGGTACGCTTGGTACAGCCCTTTAGTAGCCGCTATCCCCTGTTGGCAGGGCATGGGAATTTCGGCTCGATTGACAATGATCCCCCCGCCGCGATGCGCTACACCGAGACTCGTTTGGCGGCGATCGCCCACGAGACGCTGTTGGCGGGCATTAGCAATGCAATTGTGGATTTTGTCCCCAACTTTGATAGCTCGCAGCAAGAACCCTTGGTGTTACCCGCCCAGTTACCGATTCTGCTGCTGAATGGGGCAACGGGGATTGCAGTCGGGATGGCCACAAATATTCCCCCCCATAACCTCGGCGAGGTGGTGGATGCCCTGATTGCCCTGATTAACCAGCCGGATATGCCGCTCGCAGAATTAATGACGCACCTGCCGGGGCCGGATTTTCCTACCGGCGGCCTCATTGTGGATGGGACGGAACTACAGCGGGCCTACGAGACCGGGCGGGGCACGATTACGCTGCGGGGGGTGGTCAGCCTTGAGGAGACGCAACCCGGGCGCGGTCGCCATCGTCGCCAAGCCATTGTCGTGCGGGAGTTGCCCTATCAGGTCAATAAGGCGGCATGGATTGAGAAAGTAGCAGAACTGGTGAATCAGGGACGCATTGAGGGGATTGCCGATCTGCGGGATGAGAGCGATCGCGACGGCATGCGGGTGGTGATTGAACTGAAGCGGGATACGGATCCGGAGCAGATCCTAGAGCAGCTCTATCGCTTGAGTGCTTTGCAGGTGACCTACGGCATTAACCTGATGGCACTGGTGGCCAATCAACCGCGCCAACTGTCCCTCAAGGAGATGCTCAGTGAGTTTCTCGCCTTTCGTGAAGCCACGCTGCTGCGACAATACCGCCATGATCTGGAGCGAGCGCAGGAGCGGTTACACATGGTCACTGGCTTGCTGGTGGGCTTAGGGGCGCTGGATCAGTTAATTGCCATTTTGCGATCGGCGGCAGATGGAACCAGTGCCCAGCGGGAATTGATGGAGCAGTTGGGGCTGAGCGATCGCCAAGCGAATGCCCTGATTGCTATGCCCTTGCGACGGCTAACCCAACAGGAGCGCAGCCAACTGGCGGCGGAAGCAGTTGATCTCAGGGAGCGCATCCAAACCCTAGAAACCCTGATTGCGCAGCGTCCAGAACGCCTCAAGGCACTCCAAAAAGAGTTGCGCGCCTTAAAAAAACAATTTGCTGACCCCCGCCGCACCCAAATCCTTGCGGCAGCTCCTCCCTCCCCCCAAGACCCTAAGACTATTCCAGCCAGCGATCGCCCCTACGTTGAAATCAATAGCCGTGGCTATGGTCGCTGCCTTGCCCAACCCAGTTCGATGCCGCCGGAGACTGAGGCATGGCTGCCGTGGTCAGAACCCCTTCCCCGCACGCTGTTGGTTCAGGGGGTGGAGCGCCTCTGGGTGTTTACCACCAGTGGCAAAGTTTATCCCCTCGAGGTGGAGCGCTTACCCTTGACATCGCGGCGCGATCGCGGTCAACCTCTCTTAACGCTATTGCCGGAGTCAGCCCAAGCTGAGACCCTGTTAACGGTGCTGCCACCGCCCCAAGCAGCGGAGACGTTGATTTTGCTGACCCGCCAAGGCCGGATGAAAGCGATCCCCGTAGCGGAATTACAAGACCTTACTGGCCGCGGCCTGCAACTGACGAAATTAAAAGCGGGGGATGCCCTCGGCTGGGTCTTGGCACCGACCAGCGATCACTTAGTGCTGGCCACCTCTCGCGGGCGAGTGTTTCATTTTTTGGTAGAGGCAGTGCCTGCCCTCGGTCGCCTCAACCAAGGTCAACCTGCTCTGCGCCTGAGTTTGCAGGAAACCCTTGTGGGGGCGATCGCCCTCGGGGAGTTAGATCAGCTTTTCCTCGTGAGTGCCAGTGGTCTAGCCAAACAGGTGCCGCTACCCCTCATTGAGTCAGTTCCCTTGGGGCACATTGGCCAGTTGATCCTGCCCCTGCGACACAAGAGCGATCGCCTCGTGGGGATTGGCCGTCGTGGTACCCTCATGGCGGTTGTCACCAATCAAGAGCGGGCTTGGATCACAACGGGTGAGAGCGTCCCCGTTCTCAACAAGGAGGGGCTGGGGGTTCCCCTGACCCATCTGAATCCCCAAGAGCAGGTGGTGGCAGTGGTGGCGTTGGAGTCATAAATTGCAACCATTGTCCCTGCACCCGCAGATAGGCACCCCCGGGCAACGTACTGGTTTGGGAACCGTTTGGGGCTGTAAGGAGCTGACGCACGGCTTCGACCACTTGGAAGTTAAAACCATGGGGCAAACGCGGCTGTAGAAAAAACGCAATCAGTCGTCGCTGTAGGGCTAAGGGAAGTTGCCGCAGGCGATCGCGATCGAGGGCGGGAGGTGCTGCTTGAATAGCAAGCGGTGCTAAGCGGGCTACTTCAGCCGCAAAATAGTCCTGATCGGCGCTGAGGAGTTCTGCGGTTTGGGCGAGGATCGTTTCAACATTGGCGTTGAAGTGTTGCTTCAGGTAAGGCATTAACTCCTGACGCACCCGATTGCGGCGGTAGGAACAGTCTAGGTTCGTTGTATCTTGCCAAATTGGTAACTGCTGTTGCCGACACACAGCGGCGGTATCGGAGCGGCTCATGTGCCAGAGGGGACGCACCAGCGTGAGGTTGCCAAGGGAACGCACGGGCGGCAGCGAGGTTAAGCCGTTAATGCCCGCCCCCCGTAGCAGGTTTAAGAGCACCGTTTCGGCGCGATCGCTTTGGGTGTGCCCTGTTACCACATGACTACAGCCGTGAGCCTGAGCCACATCCTGAAACACCTGATAACGCCATTCGCGGGCTGCGGCTTCCGTTGCGGGGGGCTGGGGTGCCGTGACCACTTCACAGGGGAGTTGCCACTCTTGAGCCAGTGCTTGGACAAACTCGGCATTGGCGGCACTATCGGAGCGCCAGCGGTGATCGCAGTGCACCATGGTTAAGTGCCACTGCCAGTGGGGCTGCAAATCGCGCAGGAGTTGGGCTAAGCAGACTGAGTCTTGGCCACCCGAGACAGCCATGAGAATACGGGTGTGCCGAGGTAACCACTGGGACTCTTTCAAATGGCGGTGCAAGCGTGCATGGTAGATGCTCCACACCACTGCCGTCCTAGAAGAACCAGCCGTAGGAGTGCAGCCCTTTTCCAAGTAAATTGACTCCTAAATAGCAGACCCAAACCACGCCAAACCCTACGGTGGCTAAAATAGCGGGTTTGCGACCCTGCCAATCGCGGGTAATGCGGGCATGGAGATAGGCCGCAAAGACTAACCAGACAATGAGTGCCCAGGTTTCTTTGGGATCCCAACTCCAAGGGGCACCCCATGCTTCGTTCGCCCAAACGGCTCCTGAGATAATGCCAATGGTTAACAGGGGAAAGCCTAAGCCAATCATCCGGTAGCTCAGGTTATCAAGGGTTTCGGCAAGGGTAAGCCGCTGGAGGGTTAGTTGCGTCGTCGGTTCACTCAACACGGTTGTTCCCCCCCGTGGGCTGCTATCGACACTTGAGGTTGAGGCCAATTGGGAGTTACGAAAACTACCGGTGCCTACGGAGCTGCCCTTGAGGGTAACGGGCTGACCCCAAGTGACCACCAAGAAGGCGATCGCCAACAGCGATCCCACCATGAGGGTGGCATAGCTAAGCATCATCACACTGACGTGCATCATCAGCCAATTGGACTTAAGGGCAGGCACTAAGGGGGCTGACTGTTGCATATCCGGCGGCAAGGAAAGGGCAGCAAAAGCGGCAATGCCCATGGCCACCGGCGCTGTCACGACCCCTACTAGGCGTTGGCCACTCATGGACTCGGCCACAAAGTGCATGGCCGTTAGCCCCCAGCACAAGAAAAACAGCGACTCGTAGAGGTTACTAATGGGGAAATAGCCCCCCTCAATCCAGCGAGCAGTCAAAAGACCGGTAATACACAGGTTGGCGATCGCCATGCCCGTGCGACCCGCTGCCGCCAAGCCTGACCACCGAGGAAATGCGGCTCCCAGCCAGTACAGCAGCATCGTGACAAAAAGAACCGCAAAGGCGGTGTTATCCAGCCAGCTTTCAAGCGTCAATAAATCCATAGATCTCTCAAAGGGCAGATGCCAGCAAGATAGGGAATTGCAGCCCCAGTCTTGCCTTTGTATTGTACCGTTCCTCCCTGATAGATCAGCAGGAATGGAATCTTCATCGACTATAGTTGCATTAGGCCGCAGGATTCAGCGCGGTACGCTAGGTTTTGATGCAGTTCGGGTAGGAGTGACCCCCTATGATGCAGTCGCGGCGTGTCCAAGAGAGCTTGGTCGGGCTTCTGATACTGACAGGATTAAGTATTTTGGGTGTTTCGCTGCTATGGCTGCGGGGGAATATCGCCGGTGCCAATAGCTACACCCTTGAAGTGGATCTGGAGTCAGCCCCCGGCCTTGCGGTAGGTAGCCAAGTGCGGTTTCGCGGGGTGCAGGTGGGGCGCGTGACCGGTATTGGCTTTAGCTCTGGTGGTGTCAGAGTTGGAGTGCGCATCAACAATGTCTTAATTCCCCGCGGTGCCGTGCCGGAAATTCGCCAATCCGGGTTCATTGGCCAAGCCTACTTGGACTTTAGCCCCACCGGCGAGACTCCCGAAATTCCGGAGGATGTAACTGCCTTTGCCCCCAAGTGCCAGCCGGAGTTGGTGTACTGCAATGGCGATCGCATTGCAGGGGTGCGCGGTGCCAGCCTTGACGATCTGGTGCGAGCCGCCACGAACTTTACAACTGCCCTAGAGCAGTCCGGCATCATTAACAACGCCAATACGCTTATTTTGAGCACAACCCGCACCGTGAGGCGTGCCGATCAATCCTTGGCCAAAATTGACTCAGCGGTGGATAGCTTTAATGCCCTAAGCACCGAAGCGCGAGCAGAGCTACGCAACTTTAGGGAAGCCTCCCAAGCCGTGACCCGCACCGCTAACCAAATGAGTGAACTCATTGAGGTGAACCGCAATACCATTAATTCAGCCCTGCGCAACATTGACGGTGCAGCGCGGGATTTGCGCACCACCCTGAATGCCCTCACCCCTTTTGTCAATCGTCTGGATCAAGGGGAACTCCTCGCCAACCTCGAAGCCCTTGCCAAAAATGGAGCCGAGGCGGCGGCGAACCTGAACCGTGTTTCCGGTACGTTGAGTAGCCCGATGATCATGCTCTCGATCGCCCAAACCTTGGATGCCGCTCGCGCCACGTTTGTGAATGCTCAAAAGCTCACGAACGATTTACTCAAAATTACTGGCGATCAATCTTTTCAGTCAGATTTGCGCCGCTTAATTCAAGTCTTAAATCGCTTGCTCTCCTCTAGCCAAGAGTTGGAGCAGCAACTCCTTGCCCTGCACGTCAGCCACTTAGACGAAACTCGCCCCACACCGGCAACGCCAGCGTCTAGCCCCACGCTTGCCGCTACGCCACCAAAAAATGAAGAGGAGGCGATCGCCAGCAATCCCTAAGCATGTCTGAGGCTGAACTAATGGGAGCGGCTCGGGTAAATGCGCAGTCGCCGATTGGGTTCCTCACCAAAGCTACAGGACGTTAACTGATAGTGCTCGATCAGTTCGTGCTGCATGCGGCGAATATTGGCGGAGCGGGGCAGCAGCTCCACTGCCTGTCCCTTGGGTAAAACAATTTCCTCAACCGCCAACCGTGCCTCTTCCAGCGCCTCCAGCTCATCGTCACTGCCACTGGGGCTAAACAAGGATAAATCGGCAACCTCCGCTGGGCTGGTCTCTTCCATCCCTAAAAGATGCCGCAGTCCCCGCACAATTTGCGCCATGCTGTTGGCTTTAATCGTGTGGATTGGCAAATGATGGATATGGGCAAGATGCCGCAACTTGCTTTCTCCCTTCAGGTGCGATCGCAAGGTGAGAATGACATCCGCCTGATCAATGTCGCGGGTAATAACCACCGGTAGCTGTAGCGTCTGAATGGCTTGCTCGAGGTGGTGACGGCTCACCGCGTAAGGAAAGACGTGCAACGGCAACTCCTCGCCATTGGGGCCAATCGTGGGCGCATCAAGGGTGGCTTCTAGCAGTTGGGCAAAATTTGCCCGATCCCGCGATGGTTCTGTTAGGGGTTGCATCTGGCCACTGTCGCGCCATGAACTTCGTCTGGCTGGAGGTTGAGGTGCAGGGTCGGGTTCCGGACGGGTAACCACCACTGTGCCATTTGTTGCAACGGTGCGCAATTCCGGGCTAGGAGTACGACCGCGGAGCAACAGATCAACGCTTTCGGCAACATCAAGGTGCACAATCCAGCGATCGCGCTCCAGCATTTCAACCGCAATTTGAAACGTGGGAGGCGCCTTGCGTTCCAGCACACTCTTTTGGGTGCCGCGCCGCCGTGCCTCCTCATCGCCAAGCGTCACCGACTGAATGCCACCCACTAGATCAGCAAGGGTCGGGTTTTTAATTAGGTTTTCAATTTGGTTGCCGTGGGCGGTACCAATAAGTTGCACACCGCGCTCAGCAATGGTGCGAGCGGCCAACGCCTCCAGTTCTGTACCAATTTCATCAATGACAATGACTTGCGGCATGTGGTTTTCCACCGCCTCAATCATCACTTGGTGCTGGAGCTCAGGGCGTGCTACCTGCATCCGCCGCGCTCGGCCAATGGCGGGATGGGGAATATCACCATCGCCAGCAATTTCGTTGGAGGTATCAATAATCACCACCCGTTTGTGCAAGTCATCCGCTAAGACCCGCGCTATTTCCCGCAAAGCAGTAGTTTTACCCACACCGGGACGCCCCAAGAGCAAAATCGATTGGCCACTTTCTACCAGATCGCGGATCATACCAATCGTGCCAAAGACAGCGCGACCCACACGACACGTGAGGCCAATGATTGCCCCTTGACGATTGCGCAAGGCACTAATGCGGTGCAGCGTGCGCTCAATTCCGGCGCGATTGTCACCGCTAAACTCCCCCACTCGTGCGACAGCGTACTGCAACATTTCCCGCGTCACCGGCGTTTCCGCGAGGTACTGGGTACTTTGCATAAACCGCGCTTCCGGCAAGCGCCCCAAATCCAGAACAATCTCCAGTAGCTCCTCGCGCTGGGGATGGTCAGTGAGGGAACATCCCAAAGGGGGCGGCAGAATGGCCAGTAATTGATCTAAATCATCGGTCACTTGACGTTGTCCAGCAGTCAATTCAGCCATAGGGGGTTAGGGAGGATGGGACAGATTTTAAGGGTTTGATCAGAGCGGCTGCTTCATTTACTGCCGCCTGAAGAACGTGAGGAACGGTTTGCCAAGGTTGATCAGCCAAGGTGTGAAAGGGAGCTAATCGTTTGCGGGCATAACTGCCGTAGGCCACACCGGCGATCGCCTTGGTGGTTGCTGTTGGGGGCAATAATCCCATTGCCCTGAGTTTAGCAACCGTATGGCCATTTGTGCCGCCCGCTAATTGCACAAACCCGGGTAAGTTTGCGGCTAAAATGGCTTGGCCAAATTGAATGGTGGCGCGGGTCGTCCCCGCACCGATGTCACCGCTCATGGGGCGACCATCCGCCTGCCAGATCAGCTCACACGGCAGGGGTTGGATCAGATCACTCAACCAGCGCAGGTAATCGATCACCCCGTCCCCATAGGGGCAGCTAATAGCCAGTAGTTTCAAGTGGGATACCCAAGGCTGTACCTGCTGCCAGAGGCGGCGAAAGGCATGGTAACGGTGGGGCTGGGTGTGGATCTCCAGTGCTTGCACCTTCCCCTGCTGAATGAGGGGTGTGATGGTGCCAAACGTTGCCGGTTGATCGTAGGTGTCAATCTTCCCCAGCGGACAGACGGGCAAACAGCGACCACAGCCATAGCAGCGATCGCCCCGCACCCCTTGCACTGCAGGGGTAAAGACAATGGCAGCGGCAGGACAAATGTTTTGGCAGGGACGAGGACAGTCGCTGGGGCATTGGCGAGGGTCAAAAGTGGCCTTGCGGAAGTGGGGATCTGCACCGTCGTTAATACTTACCATGAGGAGCGGCTGCTGCGCCCCAAGGGCTTGTGCCTGATCAATTGCTTCCAGCGCCGCCTGAATCACAGCAACATCGGCTGCCACATCAATGCAGTCAGCCCCTGCCAATGTGTAAGCCAGTGTTAAGTTGTAGATTTGTGCCACATCTTGAAAGCTGGCACCGTTGATGAGCTTAAACCAGCAATGCTGCCGAAGGGCGGCAAGGGGCGTTGTGGTATTGACCATAGTGCTATCATAAAAAATCTACTGACTACAGTGCACAACCCGTCTATGGGCAACATCCAGCAAATTACCGGCCGTGGCCTACCATTGCGCGGTAACGATATTGACACGGATCGCATCATTCCAGCGCGGTTTCTGCGTTGCGTTACATTTGATGGGTTGGGAGCACACGTCTTTGCCGACGATCGCCGCGCTGCTGCTGGTACCCACCCCTTTGATCTGCCCCAATACCAAGGGGCACGGTTGCTGGTGGTGAATGCTAACTTTGGTTGTGGCTCAAGCCGGGAACATGCTCCTCAAGCCATTGCCCGCTGGGGTATTCAAGCGATCATTGGTGAAAGCTTTGCCGAAATCTTCGCGGGGAACTGCTTAGCAATGGGGATTCCCTGTGTCACCGCAGCTCCTGAGACGATTGAGACCTTACAAACCTTGCTGGAGACGAGCCCTCGTACTGAGCTGGTTTTAGACCTTGAATCTCTGAGTCTGCAGGCCGCTGACCAGACCTTGGGGGTAAGGATGGCTGAGAGTACCCGTCAGATGCTGCTCTCGGGACAGTGGGACGCTTGCGGTCAACTGCTAGCCAATGTGGCTCAAATTCATCAGGTGGCAGGGCAATTGCCTTACCTTCATTGGGGAACTGCCTGAAACTAGCCCAGCCAACACAACACCACACCAAAAATAAATCGCACTGCTGCCCAGCGGGGCGATCGCCCCAAGGATTGAATCGTCGGGTCTGCCAATAAACCATAGACCCGCGCTGCCTGTTGCCACTGTTGCCGCCGCACAAATCGCCATGTGCCCGCCAAGATAAACTGGTGCAAAAAATCCCGTTGCGCTTGCCGTAGCACTGGGGGAGGGAGCAGGTTACGCTGGGCTGCTTCCTGAAAAATTGCGTTTAGATGGCCAAGGGTTTGGGCTTGGAACATCCCCATTGTGAGCGCTTGGTCATGAATTGTGTAGGCCGCCGTTGCCACAGGAACGGTGTAAACCCCTGCCACGGCAAAAAACCTTAACCATTGGTAAACATCTGTGGCTTCCCCATAGGCCTCGCTAAATTCACCCACCTGCTCAAGGAGCGATCGCCGCCACACCAACCCCGGAAAGCGCACAAACGAAGAGTGGGACAACAGTTGCCGGACTGCTGTTGCTGGCGGCAGCCACGTTGCCCGGGCAGGGATTTGTCGGCGCAAGCACCGCCCTTGACCATCGACCAAGTGCACCCCAAACAACAACACATCGTATTCTTCGCCGCGGTGGGTAAGCGTCTCTAAGAGCAGAGAGAGCCCTTGCGGCAACAGGAAATCGTCATCGTGGATCAAGAGGATAAACTCGCCGCGGGCGTCAGCTAAGCTGGCATTCCAGTTTACCACCATCCCTAAACGCTGGGGATTTTTTTGGTAGCGCCATCTCCCTTGCCAACCGCTGAGTAATTCCTTGACCACCGCTTGGCAATCCTCTGTTGTTGAATCATCCCTAATAATGAGTTCTATTGCCCTCTCCTGTGCTGGTGTTGCTGCGGATCGGATCGAGCAAAGGAGGCGGCGCAATCCCGCCGGTCGATTGTAGGCCGGAATACAAACACTCAGTTGCGGGCGACTGCCAACCCCTATGTCAGTGATGGAAACCTGCACATCTTGCTGCATAAGCTGCGGGGTCCAGCCGTTAACACACAGGAACTGTGCTGGCATTTGAGAGCTTATCTGTAGGATCGACCGCCATGACCACGCCAACCGTTGATCGCGAACGCTTACAAGCTGCTTTAGCTGCCTTAAATCTTAGTTTAGAGTCAGAATTAACCCAATTTCGCTGTCATCGACTGGTGCAGTCCCACCGTCCGCTTGAAACCTCTGAGCCAAACGCAACGGTTTTACCCCTTATCGATTTTCCAAAGGCGACTGCTGCCCCTGCCCCAACTGAAAGCGTTGCTGATCCTGTGGCCAGCCCGCCCCCCCTGAGCCTTGTTGCCACATCTACACCAGCGTCCTCTACGACTGAGGAGTTGGGCGACTTTGACCCAGCAGAACTACTGGGCTTACTGCCCCAGTCCTACGCGGCTAATGAGCCTGAGCCAGTGGCCACCAGTCCTAGCCCAGCGCCAAAACGTCCCTTTGCTAGCACACGAGAACTTCTGAAGCAGGCACGCCAGAATAACCAACCGTGGTTTCAGCGGCGGCAGCGCAACAGCCAACACCATGTGCAACGCTGGCTAATCATCATGGGGATTCTGGCCGGCTTGGGCGGCGGTATTCTCTTCTGGTTGACACGAGAGCAACCCCTGCCAGAACTTGTCACAGAAACAGAAACTCCCGTTGAACCGACAGAAACGGCTGTCCCCCCCTCCGGCCCCAATATGGCGGCACGAGAATTTCCCGATGTGAACCGCAGTACCCTTGCCCAGTTAGAGCCAGCGGACTCTCCTGAGCCTAGTCCGGTTTCCTCAGCCGCACCGGAGTCTGACTCCCCCGACGTTTTTGTCGAGCAGGCGGCGAATGGTCGCTACTACGTTCTAGCTCCCTATAAAGAACCAGCAGATTTAGCCAAGGTGCAGGAGGTTGTACCGGAAGCATTCTTAGTGGGCAGCGGGGATGACACCAAAATTCAGTTGGGCATGTTTGAAGATGAACCCTCCGCCCAAGCGATGGCAGATCAACTGCGCGATCGCCTCTAGCTTAAAGTTGGCCAATATCTTCAAACCAAAGGCGGGGATGCTGGGCAATAAACTCCTGCATGAGCTTCTGGCACACCTCAAGCTCCAGATCAATGACTTCAACCCCGTGGCTTTCCATGAAGGCGCGCGCGCCAGTAAAGGTTTTCGCTTCACCAGCGACAACTTTTTTGATGCCAAACTGCACGACTGCACCGGCACACAAATAGCAGGGCATCAGGGTTGAGTAGAGAACGGTGTCAGCGTAGGTGCCAATGCGGCCAGTATTGGAGAGGCAGTCAATTTCGGCGTGAAGGATGGGATTACCCCGCTGCACCCGCTGGTTATGACCACGGCCAATAATTTCGCCGTTGCGCACTAAAACAGAACCAATCGGAATGCCTCCTTCTTGAAGTCCTTGCTTTGCCTCGGCGATCGCCGCTGCCATAAATTCATCCATAGGTCATCTCCTAAAACAACTCGAGGCACCAATAGCGCCCCGTCTCTCTTGAAAGCTAGACTAGCAACAGTTCGCTAGAATCAGGCTAATTGCGTTGGGATAGTTGGTGTGACCCGTTCATGGCCGAAGTGGCTGCCTCTACCAGTGGTTATGACCACATTAGGGGTAACCGCCCTTGTCATTGGCGTGCGACAGTTAGGGCTGTTGCAACAAACTGAGTTGAACTTTTACGACTTCTATGTGCGATCGCGCCCAGCGCCGGAACCGGATCCACGCATTCTCACGGTTTTAGTGACAGAACAGGATATCCAAGCCCAAAAAACATGGCCGTTACCAGATGCCACCGTGGTTGATCTGTTGACCCGTCTGAATGCCGCTAGTCCCCGCGCCATTGGCCTTGACATTTTCCGTGACATTCCCCAACCCCCCGGGCACGAGCAAATTCGCACCCTGCTCAGCCTTAACCCCCGCATTATCCCGGTGTGTAAATCCGCTGGCGAAACCGCCGATCAACCGGAAGTGCCCCCACCCCCCAGTATTCCCACCGATCAAGTGCCAGAGCGGGTGGGCTTTGCCGACATCCCCCTCGACAATGACGGTGTTATCCGCCGCAACCTATTTGTCATTAATAACGAGAATGCCCAGCGCTGCACGACGCCCTTTTCCTTTGCCCTGATGTTAGCGCTGCGCTACATCGAGCAGGAGCCCGATCAGCGAATTGATCTAAGTGACGACGGCCTAACTCTGAACAATGTTCATTTTGCACCCCTGACACGCAATGCCGGAGGCTATGTGGGGGTCGATGATCGCGGTATGCAAACCTTGCTCAAGTATCGCTCTAGCAGTAGCGTCAGCCGCACCGTCTCCTTAATGGATGTGCTAACTGGGCGCGTGAGTGATGACCTGATCCGCGATCGGGTTGTGTTAATTGGCGTTTCTGCCCCCAGCATTAAGGATATTTTCCTCACCCCCTACAGTGGTAGTGATGCTATTACCCAGCAAATGCCGGGGGTTGTGGTGCACGCCCAAATGGTCAGTCAATTTCTGAGCGCGGCTCTTGAGGATGAAGGCCCCATCTGGTACTGGCCGCTCCCTCTCGTGTTTGGCTGGATTCTCCTTTGGGCAGGGGTCGGTAGTGCCTTGGCGTGGTGGTTACGGCAACCCCTGTGGCTGGCGGTAGTCGTGGTGGCGGGCGTTGGTGTGGTTTTAGGGGGCGGCTTTGCTGTTTTTGTGCTGGGGAATGGTTGGATTCCAGTGGTGCCACCCCTGATTGCGCTGGTGCTTAGCAGTGTGGGGATGGTGGGTTATGTCAGCTACGAAGCGCAACAGGAGCAAAAATCCTTCCAACAAAAGGTCAAAGAGCAGGAGAAAGCCTTGGCCCTGATGCGATCGCTGATGGCAGAAAACACGGCGGCCTTGAATGAAGCCCTGCAACAGCCCACAGAAATTACCGGTAAGCCCCGCTCCCTGTTGGGGGGTCGCTACAAAATCCAAAAGGTGTTGGGTGCGGGCGGGTTTGGCCGCACCTATTTAGCGCAGGATACCCAACGCCCGGGTAAGCCCATTTGTGTGGTTAAACATCTGCGTCCTAGCCGTAACGATGAGCGTTTCATGCAGGTGGCACGGCGCCTCTTTAACACAGAAGCGGAAATTCTCGAAAAGTTAGGGCGGCATGATCAAATTCCTTTACTGTTGGCCTACGTTGAAGAAAATCAGGAATTTTATCTTGTTCAGGAATTTATTGATGGCCAGTCCCTCAGTGACGAAGTGCAACGCAAACACACGGAAGCGGAGGCCATTAAACTACTGCGAGAGATGCTGGAGGTGTTGAGTTTTGTCCACAGTCATTATGTGATTCACCGCGACATCAAACCTGACAACATCATCCGCCGCGCGGCAGATGGCAAACTAGTGCTCATTGATTTTGGCGCCGTGAAACAAATGCAACCCCAAGAGGTTGAGAAAACCCAAGGGAGCACCGTAGTCATCGGCACCATGGGCTATGCGCCACCGGAACAATTATCAGGACAGCCCACCCTCAGCAGTGACATTTATGCGGTTGGTATGATTGTTTTACAGGCGCTCACTGGCATTAAACCCCGCGATTTACCTCGAGATCCCCGCACAGGGGAGGTGGATTGGCGCTCCTGCGTAAGTGTTAGCGATGGTTTTGCGGCTATCCTAGACAAAATGGTGAAATTCAACTTTAGCGATCGCTACGAATCTGCCAAAGAAGCCCTTCAGGAGGTGCGCCGTCTAAGTAACACCCTTACCACTTCCCTCTAGAACCTTGGTGAGTTTTGACGGAGGGCGATCGCCCTCCCATGAGGATTTTCGCGAATAGCTAACCCCAAGTGGATCAAAGCCGTCTCCGCAGCATTTACCCGCTCCGCTAAGGTGCGCCAGCTTTTGGCCTTCACACCATAGCGTTGGTAAAAGTAAGCCCGAGCCACCCGAAACGAGGGAAAAGCTTTTTGCAGCCTCTTCTCCGTCCAGGGTTGAGCGTTCAGGGAAAGCCGACGATGTTCACCTTCTTGTTCTCGCTCTAACAGCAGATCAGTGGTTACCTGCAATAGATCGGCATAGCTTTGCCGTGAGCCGCGAATCGCGGTTTCTAAACTTTCGATGAGACCCATTCTAACTCCTTTGAAAATTAACCATCGGATTCATCTTCACCTTCTGACTCCTTCAAGCTTGAAGATTTGCTAGGGGGCAGCGGTGTAATCTGCCGCTCAAAGAGATCCCGCACCTTACCTAAGTACTTCGGTAGCGGCCCGCTCACCCAAAGAGGCAATACCTTAACGAAAGCCTCAATTTGATGAAAACAAGCTTCGAGCTCTCGGAGAATTAGCAACACTCCTTCAAGGGCAAGTTGATTCTGGAGTTGTTCCTCAGTTGCTTTTTGAATAGCTTCCCGAGCTTGCTGTTTCCAGTATTGCTCCTGCTCCATAATCAGTTGCTCGGCAGCATCGTTAGCTTCACGGCACTTAATTTCTAGATCCTGAATCCTGTTGCTCCAGTATTTCTCTCGCTCTATAATCAGTTGCTCGGCAACATCATTAGCTTCACGGCACTTAATTTCTAGATCCTGAATTTTTTGGTTCGCTAAATCGAGGTCATGTTTGAGAGCACGAATCCGTTGCTGCTGCTTGTTGAAGGTCTCGGCACAGGTGGCCAGTTGTTGATCATTCATCAACGTAACAAGACGATTCCAGTGCTTCTGCTTTTCTTGCCATAATTCAGCCAATTTGGGTTCAACAAGCTGTTGGAGCACACGGTGGACAATACCGATACCAAGCTGAGCACCCTTACCATGACCGGGAATTGGGACGCTAAACCCCTTATACGCTACATGATCGGGATGCCGATTACCTTTGGTCAGTTGCCAGCCTAATTCTTTAGCTAAATTAACCAGCTCAAGTTTACACATTGGCCCCGTATTACCCCGAACGAAATCATCGAGGGCTTCAACTTGACGATCAATCGCTAACAGTAGCTCAAAGCACTCATAAATGTCCGCAGTAGAAGTAAAATTATGAAGGTTGTGTTTGGCGCTATGCCGATACATGTTCATACCTAGCTCTCCTAAAGGATGCTCTACCTAAACATCCAAGGAGGTTGCGCACGGTATGCAGGGCGATCGCCCAATGTGAAGAAATGTATTGTTACGAATAATTACAGAGAAATCGCTCAGCAATACTGGCGATACAAGCTCATGTATTGACACTCCCCGGCCTCAAGGCGCGGGGATTCTTGGTTCAGCGACTCGCCATAACCCGGCAGGCTTGCGCCAACCGAGCTAGCGGGCAAATCTCCCCAAGCGTAAGTTCCCGTATGCCCTACGGTACTGAGTCCTCGTTGCAGGATATTGAGCGCTGCATTCACATCCCTGTCTGCCACATATCCACAATGAGGGCAAACATGGGTCCTCACACTCAACGTCTTTGTGACGACCTTGCCACAGTTAGAACAGTTTTGACTGGTGTAATGGGGAGGCACCGCAACGGTTACCTTCCCATACTTCATGCCAAAATACTGTGACATACTCCCAACGCCGACTGCTTAGGCAGTAAGGCGCGGGCTTCTCCTCCGGGTTGCCCCAGATTCGCGTTTTATAGTGAGCCGATGCCCCAGGCCCACTTTTTGGATGAGTATCGCCGAGTTCACATCTCGCGGCATAGAGGCTCCACAGTGGGGGCAATTATGCCAGCGGTCAGCTAGCTCCTTGGGTACTCGGTTCAGACAAATTGCACAATGCTGGGATGTACCAGCGGGGTTAACCTTCACGACCAACCGCCCAGCTTTCGCAGCTTTGTACGGAAGGATACTGTTCAGGAACCCAGCTATCCCTGCATCAGCAAAACTTTTGTTCAGCCCAGACTTGACCGACTGACCGTTGGGTAGAAACTTGCCGTCTTCACCCACCCTAGGCTTACAGCGGCGGGTCATGTTGGCGACTTGTAAATCCTCCACAAAAATCACATCGGCCTTGGCTACCAACTCTCCAGCGGTTTCAAAATGCCATTGCTGCCGCTGCCTAGCAATCCGCTGGTGCAGCTTGGCAATCTTGGCATTGAGTTTTCGCCGCGCCTTCGACCCTTTGGGTCTTGCATCTCGTTTGGCTTGAAGCTTGGCTAGTTTTTCTTCAGCTTGGCGGTAGAACTTGGGCGGCGTCTTTGTGGTACCGTCTGAGCAGGCGATAAAATACTCCAGCCCAGTATCCACCCCTAGGCTATTGTCCTCGGTTGGGATGACCTCGGGCAGGGGGTTTTCTGGTACCGTCTTGTCCTCCAAGGAGAACGTGATGTACCAGCCATCGGCTTTGCGCGTTACGGTCACTGTTTTCAGCGCAAACCCATCAGGTAATGGCCTGTGGCAGATGAACTTCACTTCCCCAATCTTGGGCAGCTTTACCCGATTGCCGCGAATCCAATCATTGCTTGCCTGTGGAAACGTAAATGTGCGGTAGCGATTCTTCCCCTTGAACCGTGGCTTGCCGCTACGTTTGCCCGAGCTGTCGCCTTTGATGAATCGCTGAAAGGCGAGATCGACCCGCTTCACCATGTCCTGAAGAACTTGAGAATGGATGTCTTTGTAGCAAGGCTGATCATTTTTCAGGTGCACCAGTAACCGCTTCTGGCTGTAGTAGTCAGGCTGCTCCCGTGGCTCAGCAATACTCACCACCAAAGGGCAAGCATTAACCGGGCATCGGTTCATCTCCCACCAATCAAAGCGATCTGCTAGGAACCGGTTGTACTGATGCCGCAACAGATCGAGCCAGCGGCTCATCAGACACCGCTGTTCGTAGGTTGGTTGCAGTCGATATTGGTAAGCCACTCGCATATAATTGAGCATAGCAGATTTAAGGCACGCTGATAAATGAGGAAAGACTTTGTCTCAAACGGACGCTCGGTTTCAGACCTTAAAGCCCATCTAGTACTCACCACAAAATATCGTCGTAAGGTTTTCACCACAGAAATGCTGCAACGGCTGACTGAGGTGGTTGGCGACTTGTGTGAAAAGTGGAATTGCAAGTTGATAGAGTTCAACGGCGAGGCTGACCATATCCACGTTTTGTTCCAGTACTATCCTCAGATGTCCTTGCCCAAGTTCATCAACAACCTGAAGTCTGTGTCTAGTCGCAAGCTCCGGTCTGAGTTCGCAGAGAGGGTAAGTAAGTTTTACTGCAAGTCATTGCTCTGGAATGAGTCGTACTTCATTGCCAGTTGTGGGGGTGTTACCGTCTCTATTCTGAAGAGGTATATTGAACAGCAGAATCCCCCTGATTCGGGCACTTTGGGGGGGCATTGAACCCCCCTCAGCGCCCATGGCTCTCATCCCGACGCTCCCTAACCGGAGAGCGCGCGGCTTCCCGCCGCATTAGCTAAGTGCTCTCGTCGTGCAGAGCATTCCGCACATAAAACACCTCACCTGAAAAGCGTCGTTTCAGTTCCAGAAAGGCCGGATAGTAACGATTCACGACTGCCTCCACGATAGCCAAGGCCACAGCTTCGTTGTAAGTGTGGCTGGAAAGGTTGCGCTTGTCAATCATGTCCATCCATACTTCTCCATCATTGATCAACCCGCGCTTGAACGCCTCCCGTACCGTACTGCGGGAACCCACCAACCCCTGAATGCCTTCAAATTCCAGATAGTCTTTAAGCACATTCCAAGCCAGCTCATGGGTAAACTCAAAGCCTTGGATCAAGCCCTGTTGTTCTAAATCCGATAAGGGGCGGGCATGGTAAAGCTCCACTGCTGCTGTCAACTGACGTAAGGCGCGCTGGTAGTTCTCAAAGCGCTGTTGCCAGC
>FWWM01001918.1_pt1 | contig 59671 bp, 48 predicted proteins | sample 2228351 | NCBI WGS metagenome assembly FWWM01 (sample SAMEA103939774, study PRJEB20133) | metagenome
CCAGGTCCAGGGCCAGGGAGCCGGTGGGGATGACCTCCACCTGGAGGTGGGTGGCTTCCCCCAGCCGCATGATGGCCCCATCCCCAAAGCGCTTGGTCAGGCTGGCCAATGTCGTCTCCAGCGCCTTCTGTCGCCCTTCAATCGCCATCGTGATGCTCCTTCAGAATAACCGCGATTCAAAGCAAGCCATATAACATAACTATTCTATATGAAGACGGCTCAGGTCGCAAGTGCACCCATCGGATACGGGTTATATCCTCAGTCCTTCCCCTGAATAAGAGGGGGACCTGACCCCCCGCCCCTTCCTTAGCAGGAAAGGGGATCGCTGTGGGAGGGCCTATTCAGGTGGGAGCCTGGAGGATGGGGTGGGCGCCGATTCGCCATGGAGCATGGCCGGATCGCCATACTCTACCAGGAGTTGGGGCCGGGCGGCGCTGTTCCACTCCTCCGTATCCGAGGAAACGAAGTATTTCCCGCTGTTGTACTGATCATCGGGCGAGTAGATCACGATGCTAAACGGTGTCTGCCGCTGGTAGGCCAGGCGCACGGCGCGGGAGACATCCCAGGTGTAGGGAATGCCGGGCCAGCCGGGGAAGTCATCCACCGGCTGCACCCAGGTGTAGCTCACGTTCTCCTCAGGCAGCGGCGCGTTATTCCAGGTGATCGTGTTCTCGTTCCATGTCCCTGATATGGTGGAAATCTGGATCAGAGAGGCGGTGGACTCGCCTGGATTGCCAGCATTGCCAAACAGGTGAAGTTTGAGCGTGGCGCTGACGATCTCTTTGTTGGGGGGGATGCTCGTCAGTGGAAATACGATATACGCCTTATTGAAGCAGGGGAAGTCGGACACGTCGGCCTGGTTTTGGATGTTGAAGCGATTCAGCCCGGCATAGTTCGCCAGTCCCCATTGGCTCCAGCGGTCCAGCCCCGCGCCACAAGTGGTATCTCCGCCCAGCGAGGCGTCGCGCACTACGACGCCGTTCAGGTTATGGCGGATCAGGACCTGCTGCGGGTTGCGGATCGGCGGCGGGACGAATTGCGGCAGGCCAAAGGATAACCCCGCCCAGGTCGCCGGGTCGGTGATGGCAGCGTTGGGCGGCCATGTCAGGCGGGTGGTGCTGCCACCGCCCGCGTCCAGGTCAATGATTGTGACAGCGATGCGCCATCTCGTCCCCTGTTCAGGGGGCGGCACCCCCAGGCTGGAAAAGGGGATGTGGAACGTCATGGTCCAGCCAGCGTCATCGCTGTAATCGTTGGGGGCGTTGCCGCGCCAGCCGCTTTGCGTAGTGAAGGGGATAGTGGCGGGCTGCCAGGCGGAGCCATTCCACACCGCCGCCGCCTGATAATTCGCGCGGGGCTCCCACCAACTGAGTTGGGCCGTGAACCGAAGTCGGCGCGGATTAGGGCCCGCCGTTTCCAGGTATAAGATGGACGCGTCTCCGTTGAGCAGGTTGTTGGGGTTGGCCTGGGGATCGTACCAGAGCAGGCGGTCAAAGGTCGTTGTGTTGACATAAAGCTCGCTATTGGAGTAGCCCACGCGTAGATCGGTGTAGTTCTGGGCGGGCGTGACCTGGCCGAACCAGACGATGGCGGTTTCGCGGAAGGAGACGGCGGTTTCAAAGTGGGGGACATGGATGACCGGGCCAGCCGGCGCGGGCGGCGGCGTAGGGGCGCCGAGCAGGAGCGGCAGGAAGAGGGTGAAGGTGATCAGGCTGGTGGGCACGATAAATCCCCCGTTTGAAGCCCTTTCAGGCAATCATAGCTGATTAGAGTGTAGAATACAATAGTACTGTGCTCCACAGAAGCCGCCGATTAGAAATCGGCGGCTACTTCTGGGAAACCCGCTACGCGGGTTTGATGCGAGGAGCCGGGGGATTCTATCCCCCGGCGGGCCTTCAGTCGCCAGCCCCAGGTTGCCCTGAATACACGCAGGGAAGGGTCAATGTGACAAATCGCGCTTCTTGCGCTACACTAAAGCAGCCCCGAAAACCGGGGTCAGGGGGACAGAAGTACCAGGATAGAGGGGCTTTCAACCTGATCGGAACGGGCCTGGCAAGCGTAATGTTAATGAGGGATGAGGGCTATCTAAACCATGCACCTGGCTGAGTACGACGAACTGATCCCGCTTTACGCCATCGGCGCGCTGGGGCCAGCCGAAGCCGAGGCAGCGCGGCAACACCTGGAGACCTGCCCGACATGCCAGGAGGTGCTCAAGGAGTATCAGGCTGTGGCGGAGGCGCTGCTTTATCAGGTGCCTGCGCTGGAGCCGCCCCCAGAGCTGAGGGCCAAACTCCTGGCGCGCCTGCGGGCGCAGCCTGCCCTGCAGGCGGCTGCCAGACCCCAGGTCACCAGCCGCTCAGGCTGGCGGCGCTTCTGGGAGGGGACAATTGTGCTGCCGCGTTGGGCCGCGCTGGGGGCGTTGGTGGCACTCCTGGTGCTGGGCGGCCTGGCGCTCAGCGAACGGGCGCGCTATACCGCCCTGGCCGACACGCTGGAAATGGGCCGGATTTTAAGTGCGCCGGATCACATGACTGTCAGCCTGGAGGCCACGCATCAGGCACCGGAGGCGCGGGGCGTGGTCTATATGCAGCCGGGGTCATCCACTGCCCTCCTGGTGGTTTACCGTCTCGCCGCCCTGCCCCCGGACAAAGCCTATCAGGTCTGGCTGATCCACGATGGGCAACGGGATAGCGGCGGGCTATTCACTGTGCGTCCCGATGGCCATGCCACCACGCTCATCCGCGCCCCCCGGCCTATGCAGAGTTACCAGCAGATCGGGATCACCGCCGAGCCAGCCACAGGCAGCCCCGGGCCCACCGGCCCACGAGTGATTGGCGGGGTGCTGGCCCAACTCCCTTAAGCGACGCTTTTTGCCCCTCCCCACTTGTGGGGGCAGGCTGGGGTGGGGGCAAATCTGCGACCTACTGAGACCCCGAACCCGCTCGCGCAGGCGGGCGACCCCTGTGCAGCGCCTCCAGCCGCAAATGCCGATCTGGCAGCCTGGGCTTACCGGCCCACCGTGTGCAGCTTGATAAAGTTAGTCGGCGTCTGCACGTCCACAGGCAGACCGCCGGTCACTACCACCTGATCGCCGGGCTGCACCAGCCCGCGAGCTTTGAGGGCCTCTTCCACGCCGGCAAGCATCTCCTCAACGCTGGCCCGGTGCTCCAACAGGCAGGGCACCACCCCCCAGGCCAACGCCAGATAGCGCCGGACACTCTCAAAGGGCGTGAAAGCCAGGATAGGCGCCTGGGGTCGCTCCTTGGACATCAACCGCGCCGTGCGACCCGTGCGCGTGAAGGCGCAGATGGCGCGCACGCCCCGCTCCTCCGCCAACTCACGGGCCGCCCGCACGATTGCCAGGGCATCGTCCTGGGTCACGCCCCGGTGCAGCATGGGGCTGCCCCAGCGCGCCAGATGGGCCTCCGCCTCCTCGGCGATGGCGGCCATCATCGTCACCGCCTCCACCGGGTAGGCGCCCACGGCGGTCTCGCCGCTCAGCATGACCGCGTCCGTGCCGTCAAAGATGGCATTGGCCACGTCAGAGGCTTCGGCCCGCGTCGGGCGCGGGTGGGTCATCATGCTCTCCAGCATCTGGGTGGCGGTGATGACAAAGCGCTGTGTGCGATTGGCGGCCTCAATGATGGTTTTCTGGGCAATAGGCACCTGCTGCGGCGAAAGCTCCACACCCAGGTCGCCCCGCGCTACCATCACGCCGTCACACACCTCCAGGATGGAGTCCAGATTGTCCAGCGCCTGGGGCTTCTCCAGCTTGGCGATGACGCCGGGGCCTCCCTCACCCCCTGTCCCTCTCCCAATCGGTGAGGGCATGGACTCGGCGATGGCCTGGCGCAACGCCAGCACGTCCTCAGCGCGGCGGACGAAGCTGAGCGCCACGTAGTCCACGCCCTGCGCCAGGCCGAAGGCCAGATCCTCACGGTCCTTCTCGGTCAGCGCGGGGGCTTGTGTGGCAATACCGGGCAGGTTGATGCCCTTGTGCTCTCCCAGCAGGCCACCGTGGATCACACGTGTGACCACGTCCTGTCCCTGCACAGCCTCCACACGCAGCTCAATCAACCCATCGTCAAGCAGGATGCGGTCGCCGGGGCGCACATCCTGGGGCAATCCGGCATATGTTGTGGAGACGGCTGCGGCAGTGCCCTCCAGCGGGCGCGTCGTCAGCGTGAATCTGGCGCCATCTGCAAGCAGAACCGGGCTACCGCCAGCCAGTGCTCCTGTGCGTATCTTCGGCCCCTGCAAGTCCTGGAGGATGGCCACAGGCAGATGCAACCTGGCGGCGATCCGCCGGACGCGCTCAATCACCCGGGCATGGCCCTCATGCGACCCATGCGAGAAGTTCAGGCGGATGACATCGGCACCGGCACGGATGATCGCCTCCAGCCGTTCCTCGCTTTCAGTGGCCGGGCCGATAGTAGCGACGATCTTCGTGCGACGCATGGCTACCCTCTTAAAATAACACGCGCGGGCGCACCGTCCGCGCCGACTAGTTTGAGCGGCAGACAGAGGAGTTCATACGCGCCCGCAGGCACCCCGGCCAGGTTCAGGCCCTCCACAATGACGACGCCCGCGCTGAGGAGGATGCGGTGAGTCGGATAAGGCTCTGCCCCTTGTGCCTGGTTGGGTTCAACCGAGAGATAATCCACGCCGACCAGACGCACGCCCCGCGCCACCAGCCAGCGGGCGGCATCCGGCGTAATGGCTACGAAATCCGGTTGGAACTCATCCGCCTCTGGCCCGGCCCACAGGCGCGAGTTATCCGTCTTGAACAGCACGCGCTGAGCGTCGGCGGGCCAGTCCAGCGCGGCCAGGCTCGCCGCTGTAATTCGGCGCACGCCGGGGAGGGCGATGACATAGGCGGGGCCCATGAGCACATCCAGCGGCAAGGCCTCAACGGTGGTGCCACCCGCGATCAGATGGTCGGGCGCGTCCACATGGGTGCCGGTGTGGGCGCTACAGGCCAGGCGCGTCAGGTTGACGCCCTGGGCCTGGAGCGTGGCAATGCGCGCCAACGCCGGCCTGGGGTCGCCCGGCCAGGTGACAAGCTGTTCGGAGATAGGCAATGACACGTCGTAGATACGCATAGGACTCGTACCCCCCACCCCAGCCCTCCCCCACAGAGGGGGGAGGGGGTGATTTTACCCCTCTCCTCATAAAGTGAAATACCGACTGAAATCCGGTGCCCAGCCGACCGCCGTGTAATCGCCGGAGGCCGGGTCCTGGACGTATGTGCCGCGATAGCGTCCGGCGGCGATGTCCTCCAGCGCCCCAATGAGCGTCTCCACTTCCTCCAGAGTGTTGTACATGCCGAAACTGGCCCGCACCAACCCCGGCATGGTGCGACGGTCGCGCCGGAGCATGTCCTGGCGCACGCGTTCCGCCCGGGCCTCATCTATCTTCAGCAGGTGCAGGACATAGGGGTGGGCACAAAAGCACCCATTGCGCACGCCAATGCCGTACTCCGTCCCCAGGATGGCCGCGACCAGGAAGTGGGAGGCGTTTTCCAGGTTGAAGGGGATCACACCCAGCCGGTTGGCGGCGTTGGCCGGGTCGGGGTCCCCATACAGGCGGATGCCGGGGATGCGGGCCATACGCTCCAGGGCATAAGCGGTCAGTTCGGCCTCGTGCGCAGCGATGGCCTCCATCCCGATGGCGGCGAGCGCCTGCATGGCGGCAGCCAGGGCCACAGCGCCGACGACATTGGGGCTGCCCGCCTCATCCCGGTCGGGCGGATCGGCCCACTCTACCCAATCGGTGGTGACGATCTCAATCGTGCCGCCGCCGCGGTAGTCCGGCTCGCCCCGCTCAAAGGTATCGCGCCGCCCGATGAGCGCGCCCGTGCCCAGAGGGGCGTACATCTTGTGCGCCGAGAGCGCGATGTAGTCCAGGTGCTCCGGATCGTCAAGGGGGCGCATGTCAATCCGACGGTGTGGAGCGAGCTGGGCACAATCCACCGCGATCTGGGCGCCTGCGGCGTGCGCCTTGGCCGCCAGGCGGTGGATTGGGTTAAGATAACCGGTCACGTTGCTGGCACCGCTGATCGCCACCAGCTTGACCCGTCCTTCATATTGGGCCAGCTTGCGGTCAAAGTCAGCCTCGTCCAGCGCCCCGCGCGCATCCAGGCCCACATGAACCACGTTGGCCACGGCCCGCCAGGGCAGATCGTTGGAGTGGTGCTCCATCAGGGAGACCAGGACGACATCGCCAGGGGCAAAGGGGAAGCGCCGGGCCAGCTTATTCAGGGCCTCGGTGGTGTTCTTGCCGAAGATAACTGTATGCTCCCGGAGATCGGCGCCGACAAACGCGGCGACGATGCGGCGGGCGTCCTCATAGGCGCGGGTGGCCACATGGGATTTGAACCCCGCTCCCCGATGCACACTGGCATACCATTCCAGGAAGCGGTCCACCGTCTCTTTGACATCGCGCAGGATGGGCGTGCTGGCGGTATTATCCAGGTTAATGTACGTCCGCTGGCTGCCGTCCAGGAGCGGCACCTGTTGATCCATGCCGACGATGCGGGCGCGGATGCGCTCCAGGCTGTAGCCGGTCTGCACAAAGTGTGGCGCTTTCATACAATCCTCCTTGCGACATTCTGGGATGTGGATAACTTCACAGCAGGTTGCCCGTGATGGGATTTAACACATTTTCGGAATATATAGGGGTTATTCCCCAAATGGCCCCCATGTTTAGCCCCTCGTGCACGAACTGAGTAACACCTTAAAGTTATCCGGCCAGCCTTAAAATTGCGCCCCTACCACTAGACAAAGCCCAGGTGTTGTTGTAGAATTCGGAAAGTATGTGGGGGAAAGTGGGGCAAAGTGGGAGGCAGCGCGATTGAGTGAACCTGACCACCCTGCGGCTGAGATCGGCTTCATGTCCGAGTTCGTCCACACGCTGGACGACAAGGGCCGTCTCACGCTCCCGGCCCGGTACCGCGATGCCCTGGCGCCGGGGGTGGTCATCACCCGCTGGTTTGATGGATGCCTGGCCATTTATCCCATTGCCACCTGGGCCGAGTTTGCCCGCAAGCTGGGCGCGCTCCAGGTGGCGAACGCCAGGGCTCGCCAGTTCCGTCGCCTGATCCTCTCAGGCGCTGTGGATGACGTGCCCGATAGTGCCGGACGCATCCTGATCCCCGCTTTCCTGCGTGACTATGCACAGCTTAACGGCGAAGTCGTCATTGCGGGCAACGGGCCTTATCTGGAAGTCTGGAATGCGGACCACTGGCAAAGCCAGATGCGCGCCTTCCGCGACGGGAGCATTGACCCGCAAACCTGGGCCGAGTTTGGTCTCTAAGCAACCGGATCGGGCCGGCCCCGCCCACATCCCTGTTCTTTTCCAGGCTGTGTTGAGTGCTCTGGCGCCCCAGTCGGGGGGCCGCTTCATTGACGCCACCGTCGGCGCCGGTGGCCATGCCGCCGGCCTGCTCGCCGCCTCAGCCCCCGATGGGCGGCTGCTCGGCCTGGATCGCGACCCGGCGGCGCTGGCGGTCGCCCGTGAGCGCCTTAGCACCTACGGCGAACGGGTGCGCCTGGTCCAGGCGGACTTCGCCGACCTGGCGGCCATCGCCCATACACAGGGGTTCGCCCCGGTGGACGGTGTCTTATTTGACCTGGGTGTATCGTCGTTGCAACTGGCCGATCCCAACCGGGGCTTTTCGTTTCAGGCGGAGGGGCCGCTGGATATGCGCTTTGACCCGACACAAGACCTGACCGCCGCCGACCTGATTAACGAGCTGCCTGTGGACGACCTGGCTGAGCTATTATACCAATATGGGGAAGAGCGCGAAAGCCGACGCATTGCCCGCGCCATTGCCCAGGCCCGGCCCATCCGCACTACGCGCCAGCTCGCCGAGGTCGTCGCCAGGGCCATCGGCGGCAGGGTAGGGCGCATTCACCCGGCCACGCGGACTTTTCAGGCGCTGCGTATCGCGGTCAACGATGAACTGGCCCGGCTTAAGGCGGCCCTGCCCCAGGCGGTCGCGGTGCTCAGGCCGGGTGGCCGCCTGGCGGTGATTGCCTTCCACTCGCTGGAGGACCGGATAGTTAAGGAGTTCATGCGGCGCGAGTCGCGCGGCTGCATTTGCGAGCCGGGGCTACCGGCCTGCGTCTGCGGCCACAAGGCCAGCCTGCGCCTGATCACGCGCAAGCCGATCACCCCCTCCGCCGGGGAGGTGCAGGCCAACCCACGCAGCCGCAGCGCGAAACTCAGGGTGGCGGAGAGGGTGTGAGTATCACGCACATGGCGCAACACAGGACCCGCCTCAGCCATAGTTGGAGCCGTGCCAGGCTACGGCTGCGGATGCGCTCTTTGCGCGGTTGGGCGGTGGTGCTCCTGGTGGCGGCCTTCGTGGGCGCGGCCCAACTCATCCAGGCCAGCCAGGCCGCCCGCGCCGGACGCGAGATTGAGCAGTTGAAGGCCCGCCAGGAACAATTGGCCCGCCAGAACGCCGAACTGGAGGCCGAGTTGACCCGGCTGCGCGACCCCAGGCGGCTGGAGCAGCGCGCCCGCGAACTGGGCTTCGTCCCGGCGACGGGCGAGCAGGTGGAGTATTTGCCGGTGCCGAGACAATGAACCAGACCCGCCGTGGCCGCCTGATCGTCATTATCGCCGGCCTGACTGCCGCTGCGCTCTTCGCCCTGGGCCGCCTGGTCATGCTCCAGGTCGCCCAGCACGCGGAGTTTGAGCGGCTGGCCCAGGGCGTCCAGGTCATCTACCGCGATGTGTGGCCGGACCGGGGGCGCATCTTTGACCGCAACGGCAACCTGCTGGCAGGCAACATCACCGATTACCGCGTGGGCGCCTCCCCGCGCCTGATCGCCGATGCGGGTCGGACGGCTGAGGCATTGGCGCAATTACTGGACCGCCCGGTGGAGGACCTGGCCGCCAGCCTGAAGCGCAGGGACGCCCCCTATGTCCTGCTGGCTGTGCCCGTCCAAAGCCAGGTGGGGCGGGCGATTGAGGCGCTGGACCTGAGCGGTATCCAACTGGAGCCGCTGGCGCGGCGGACTTATCCGCACGGCCCCCTGGCCTCGCACCTGCTGGGCTTCGTTGGCCTGGACCGGCAGGGGTATGGCGGCGTGGAGGCCTACTACCAGCGGGAACTCGCCGGGGAACCTGCGCTCTCGCCCACGCGCCATGACCCGCTGGGCCAGTCGTTGGGCCCGCGCCCAAAGCCCGGCCTGGACCTGATCCTGACCCTGGACCTGGACATCCAGTACGCGGTGGAGACCACGCTGGCACAGGCGCTGAAGGACACCGGCGCCAAGAGCGGCACGGTGATCGTTATGGACCCGCGCACAGGCGCGCTCCTGGCGATGGCCAGCCTGCCCGATTACGACCCGAATGTGCCGCCCACCCGTGCCGATGAGGACGTGCGCCGTAACCCGGCAGTCAGCGACCAGTATGAGCCTGGCTCGGTGTTCAAGATTCTGACTATGGCCATCGCGCTGGACCAGGGCGTGGTCACGCCGGAGATGACCTACACTGACCTGGGCTTTGTGGAGATCGGCGGGGCGGTCATCCGCAACTGGGATGGTCGCGTTTACGGCGAGCAGGATATGACCGGCCTTCTGGCGCACTCGCTTAATGTCGGGGCCGCAATCGTGGCAAACTGGATCGGCCCGGACCGGTTCTACGCCGGGCTGCAACGCTTCGGCATCGGCCAGCCCACCGGCGTGGACCTGGCCAACGAGGCCAGCGGCTATCTGCGCCTGCCAGGTGATGAGGACTGGCATGAGGCCGATCTGGCCACCAACGCCTTCGGCCAGGGTGTGGCGGTCACACCGCTCCAGATGATCACGGCGGTGGCTGCGGTCGCCAATCACGGCGTGATGATGCAGCCGCACGTTGTTAAGGAGACGGTTCAGGAGGGGGTACACCATGTCAATGTGCCCAGGCCGTCGCCCTACGCGCCCCAGGGCCAGGTGATCTCCCCCCAGGCCGCCGATCAGCTCAAGGCCATGCTGGCCGAGGCGGTCAAGCGCGAGATCCGGCGGGCACAGGTGCCAGGCTATGCCATCGCGGGCAAGACGGGCACGGCCCAGATCGCCCGCCCCGGCGGCTTCTACGATCCGGAGAAGACCATCGCCTCATTTATCGGCTTCTTCCCGGTGGATGAGCCGCAGGTGATCATCCTGGTCAAGCTGGATGAGCCCACAAGCTCAGAATGGGGGTCACTGACCGCCGCGCCTGTATTCAAGGCCCTGGCCGAGCGCATTGCGGTTATCCTGGAGATCCCGCCGGATGAGGTGAGGAAGATGACGGAAGGCGGATAAAAGCTATCAGCGTTCGGCTATCAGCTTTCAGCTTTTATCTTGCGAGTTGGTGATAAGAAACTGACCGCTGATTGCTGATTGCTGACAGCTATTTCTGCTGAGCGCTAATTCCGCCCTCTGTCTCTCGTTAGAGATGTTGACGCTGGGGCATATTCTGGAGGCCTTGACCGGCCAGGAAGTGAAGGACCTGGCGCAGCCGATCTCGCAGGTGGTGATTGACTCGCGCCAGGCGACGGCAGGGGCGCTGTTTGTAGCCCTGCCGGGGGAGAAGGCCGATGGGCACGCGTTCGTGGGCGATGCCTTCAGCCGGGGCGCGGTGGCCGCGCTGGTGGCGCGCGTTCCCGAAGGTGTGACCTGCGCGGCGCTGGACCTGCGCGACGGGGGTGCGCATTTGGAGCCGTGGGGGCAGGTGGCGTTGCCCATCTGCCTGATCGTCCAGGACCCCCTGGTGGCGCTGCAGCAGGCGGCGGCCTTCTGGCGGGGGCGGTTTAACCCCCGCGTGATCGGTATCACCGGCAGCGTGGGCAAGACGACGACGAAGGAGTTGGTGGCGGAGGTGTTGGCGCAGCGCTATCGCACGCTCAAAAGCGAGGCCAGCCATAACAACGAGATCGGCCTGCCGCTGACGCTCTTGCGCCTGACGCCCGCCGATCAGCGGGTGGTGTTGGAGATGGGCATGTACACCAGGGGCGAGATCGCTCACCTGGCCGCGATCGCCAGGCCGCATATCGGCGTGGTCACGAACATCGGGCCGGTGCATCTGGAGCGCGCCGGTTCCATGGAGGCCATTATCAAAGCCAAGACCGAGTTGGTGGAGGCGCTGCCGCCCGCGCCGGAGGGCATCGCCATCCTGAACTACGACGATGAGCACGTGCGCGGTATGGCTGCCGCCACCCAGGCGCATGTCTTCTTTTATGGGCTGGACCCCGCTGCCGATCTGTGGGCCGACGAGATTGAGAGCCAGGGGCTGGAGGGCATCCGCTTTCAGTTGCATTTCCGGGGCGAGCAGTTGCATGTGCGCGTGCCCCTCCTGGGCCAGCACAGCGTGCATACGGCGCTGCGCGCAGCGGCGGTCGGCCTGGTGGAGGGGCTGACCTGGGAGGAGATCGTTCGCGGCCTGCAGGCGACTGGCCCGGCGCAGGTGCGCCTGGTGGCTGTGCCTGGGCCAGGCGGCTCCATCCTCCTGGATGATACCTACAACGCCAGCCCCGCGTCCATGATCGCGGCGCTCAACCTGTTGGATGAACTGGATGGGCGCAAGATCGCCGTCCTGGGCGATATGCTTGAATTGGGGGCCTACGAACAAGAGGGGCACAAGCTCGTCGGGCGACGGGCGCGCGATGTCGCCCACATCCTGATCACAGTGGGCCAGCGCGCCCGCATGATGGCGGAGGCGGCACGGGATGTGGGTATGCCGCCGGAGCGCCTGATCGTGCTGGATGATGTGGTGGAGGCGATTGACGTGCTGCGCCCGCTGGTCGGCGCAGGCGATGTTGTGTTGATCAAGGGATCACGGGCGTTGCGTATGGAACGGATCGTCGCAGCGCTAGGGAAGAGTGATTAATGGCAGTTGCGCTGTTGTTGGGTGGTGCGTCATTTCTCATGGCGGTGATTTGGGGCGGCCCACTCATTCGCTTGTTGCGTAATAAACGCATCGGAAAGCAAATCCGCATTGATGGGCCGCAGTCGCACCAGGTCAAGATGGGCACGCCGACGATGGGCGGGCTGATGATCGTCATCCCGATCACGCTGATCACCCTGGCGCTGAATGCCGTCAATCTGCTCAGCGTGGCCGGGCTGATCCAGGTGCCGGAAGCGGATATTGTCTTCCGCCAGCGGCAGATCATCGGCGCCTCCATCCTGTTGCCGCTGATTGTGATGGATGGCTTCGCCGTGCTGGGGGCCGTGGACGATTGGGAAGGGGTGCGCGGACGACCGGGGGTGGGGTTGCTGGCGCGGCAGAAGTTCCTGATCCAGTTCCTGCTGGCCGGGGCCGCCGCCATCGTGCTGTATATAACAGGCACGCACCATGTGCGTATCCCCGGCGTGCCGCTGCGGATTGATCTCGGCCTGTTTTTCATCCCGATCGCCATCTTCGTGATCGTGGGCATGTCCAACGCGGCCAACTTCACCGACGGGCTGGATGGCCTGGCGGGGATCATTCTCGCCACCATCTTTGTGGGCTATGGCGTTATCGCCTACCTGCAACAGCAGGTTTATCTGTTGCGCTTCAGCTTCACCGTCGTGGGCGCATGTCTGGCGTTCCTGTGGTACAACGCCCATCCTGCCGAGCTGTTCATGGGCGATACCGGGTCGCAGGCGCTGGGCGCGGCCATCGGCGCAGTGGCCTTGATGACCGAGCAATGGCTGCTCCTGCCGGTGATCGCCTTCATCCCGGTGGCCGAGACGCTGTCGGTGATACTGCAGGTAACCTACTTCAAGCTGACCCGCAGGCTCAAGGGGAATGGCGAGCGGCTATTCAAGATGGCTCCGCTCCACCACCACTTTGAGCTGTTGGGCTGGAGCGAGACGCAGGTGGTGCAACGCTTCTGGTTGATTGCGCTGGTTTCGGGCATGGTGGGGATTGCCTTGGCACTGATTTAGCAGTGAGCAGTCAGCTTGTTGTCTGCAATTGTAGGCTCCGTAGATCACAGGTTTGTCATGCTGAGCGCAGCGAAGCATCAGCGCAGCGAAGCATCAGCGCAGCGAAGCATCTCCAATGTATGTTCAGGGGACCCTTCGCTTCGCTCAGGGTGACACTTTTGTGATCTACTGAAGCTGAGAGCTGAAGGCTAATCTGAAAGCTGATGGCAGGACATTACGCAGGTAAGCGCGTCGTCATTCTGGGCCTGGCGCGTGAGGGAACGGCGCTGGCCCGCTACCTGGCGGAAGAGGGCGCGCGGGTGACGGTGAGCGACCTCCGTGGGCCAGAGGCGCTCAAGGCAAATATGGAGGCCCTGAGCGGATTGGAGGTCAGTTTCGTGCTCGGCGAACATCCCCATACGCTACTGGATCAGGCTGACGCACTCGCCTTGAGTGGCGGGGTGCCCAGGACACAGCCCCTCGTGCGCGAGGCGATGCGGCGCGGCATCCCTCTGACCAATGAGGCTCAAATCTTCCTGGAGAAGTGCCCGGCGCCGGTCATTGGCATCACCGGTTCGGCGGGCAAGACCACCACGACAACCCTGGTGGGCGAGATGTGTAAGGCGGCGGGCTTCACCACCTGGGTGGGCGGCAACATCGGTAACCCGCTCATTAAAGATGTGCGCCAGATCCAGCCGACGGACAAGGTGGTGATGGAGTTGTCCTCGTTCCAACTGGAGTTGATGACGCGCAGCCCGCACATCGCTGCGATCCTGAACATCACGCCCAACCACCTGGACCGCCACAGCAACATGGCGGAATACGTGGCAGCCAAAGCGCGCATCCTGCTGTACCAGACGCCTGAGGACGTGGCCGTGCTGGGCTATGACAATGCCTGGGCGCGGGCGCTGGTCTGGGAAGTGCGCGGGCGGGTGCTGTTCTTCAGCCTGGGGCAGGGGATGGGTGAAGGCGCGTTCCGGCGTAACGGCAACCTGGTCTTGCGTGTGGATGGCCAGGAGCAGGTGGTCTGCCGCACCAGCCAGGTGCGCCTGCTGGGCGATCACAATCTGCAGAATGTGCTGGCCGCCTGCGCCATCGCCTATGCCGCAGGGGTGCCACTTCAGGCCATGCAGCAGGTCGCCCGCACCTTCAGCGGCATTGCGCATCGGCTGGAGCTGGTGCGCACCTACAAAGGCGTGCGCTGGTACAACGATTCCATTGCCACCGCGCCGGAGCGCACAGTGGCGGCGCTCAAGGCGTTCAACGCGCCCCTCATCTTACTGGCGGGCGGGCGCGACAAAAACCTGCCCTGGGATGAGATGGCCGCGCTGACCCGGCGCAAGGTGCGCCATCTGATTGTCTTCGGCGAGGCTGCTGACAAGATCGTGCAGGCGGTCCGCGAAAGCGAGGCGAAGGACCCGAACGGCGCCCAGGTGCTGCGGGGCATCCACCGTGCGGTGGACCTGGCGGATGCGGTGCATATCGCTGCCCGCTTGGCCCGCCCTGGCGATGTCGTCCTGCTCTCCCCTGGCGGCACCAGCTTTGATGCTTTCCGCGATTTCGCCGAACGGGGGGATAAGTTCAAGGAGTACGTTCGCGGGTTATAACGCGCCCTCTTTTCACCGCAGGGACGCAGAGGGCGCAGGGGATGCGCGGGGGAAAAATTATTATACCCCTCTGCGCCCTTCTGCCTCCTCCGCGCCTCTGCGGTGAAAAAGGCGCAGTGAAGAAAACGGTATGGCACTCACGACAGCAACGGTGGAACCGAAACGGCGGATGCGCGGGCTGGCGCTCGGCTTTGACTATGGGCTGGCACTGGTCGTGGCCGCCCTGCTCATCCTGGGCCTGATGATGGTTTACAGCACCACCTTTGACTGGAGCCTGCAAGACTCCGGCACGCCCTACGCCATCTTCTTACGCCAGGCGGCCTGGGTCGCTATCGGGCTGGCAGCAGCCACGGCGGTCTATCGCATCGGCTATGATAACCTGCGCCGCTTCAGCGTGCCGCTCATGGGGCTGGTGCTGGTGGGGCTGGTCGGCGTGCTCGTCATGGGCAAGAGCGTGTTCGGCGCACAACGCACGCTGGCAGGTGCCTCTATCCAGCCGGGTGAGCTGGCCAAGCTGGTGACGATCCTGTACCTGGCCGACTGGCTGTCGTCCAAGGGCGAGCGGCTGCGGCGCTTCGGCCTGGGGCTGGTGCCTTTCGCCATCGTCATCGGGCTGGTCGCCGGCCTGATCACGCTCCAGCCCGACCTGAGCATGGCGATCCTGATCGTGCTTGTGGCGGTGACCATGTTCTTCTATGCCGGGGCGAACCTGGTTCATCTGGGCATCGGCCTGGTCCTGGCAGCGGCGGCCTTCGCTGCGCTCATCAAATATTATCCGCACTCGGCAGAGCGGTTGAACGCTTACCTGGCGGCGCTCAATGACCCCACCCAGGCGGGCTGGCACATTCAGCAGGTGTTGATCGCCCTGGGGTCAGGCGGGTTGTTTGGCAAGGGGCTGGGCCAGGGCATCCAGAAGTTCGGCATCCTGCCCACCCCGCATACGGACAGCGTCTTCGCGGTCATCGGCGAAGAGCTGGGCTTGTTGGGCTGTGTGCTGGTGGTGGCCTTGTTCGCCCTGTTGGCCTACCGCGGCTTTCGCATTGCGTTGCGAGCGGAAGACAGCTTCGGCTCGGTGCTGGCGGTGGGGATCACCTGTGCCTTGCTGTATGAGGCACTGATTAACATTGCGGTGATGACAGCGCTGGTGCCCTTCACCGGGCTGCCGCTGCCATTTATCAGCTATGGCGGCTCGTCCATGCTGGTGTCGTTGATCGGCGTCGGCCTGCTCCTGAGCATCTCGGCACAGGCCGCGCTGCCTTCAACTGCGGAGGAGCGTGCGGGTTCTGATCGCCGCCGGCGGGACCGGCGGGCACGTTTACCCGGCCCTCGCCGTCGTTCAGGCGCTTAACCTCTCCCCCTCCGCCTCCCTCCCCGATGAGGGGGGGCAGGGACGGGGGGAGAGAGCCGACTTCCTGTGGATCGGCAGCATCGGCGGCCTGGAGGAGGGGCTGGTGCGGCGGGCGGGGTTGCCGTTTGTGGCGATCCCCGGCGGCGGGCTGCACGGCGTGGGGCTGGGGCCCATGCTGCGGAACGCCGTGAAGCTCGTGCGCGGCTTCGTGCGGGCCTGGGGGCTTGTGGGGCGCTTCCAGCCGGACGTGCTCTTCCTAACGGGGGGCTACGTCAGTGCGCCGGTGGCGCTGGCCTGCTGGCTCAGGCGCGTGCCCATCTTGATTTACCTGCCCGACGTGGAGCCGGGCCTGGCGATCAAGACGCTGGCGCGGCTGGCAAAGCGGGTGGCAGTGACCACCGAGGCGTCGCGGGCCTACCTGCCGCCGGACAAGGTGATCGTCACCGGCTATCCGGTGCGGCCAGCATTGCGCGGCATAGACCGGGCAACGGCGCAGAGAACCTTCGGGCTGGACCCGGCGCTGAAGACCTTGCTTGTCCTGGGGGGCAGTCGCGGCGCGCGGAGCATCAATCAGGCCGTGATGGCCATACTGGAGGACGTGTTGGCGGAGTGCCAGGTGATCCATATCAGCGGGACGCTGGACTGGGAACAGGTGGCGGCGCGCGGCCAGGCGCTGCCCGCTGCACTCAAGGCACGCTATCATGCCTATGCCTATCTCCATGAGGAGATGGGGGCGGCGCTGGCGGCGGCGGACCTGGTTGTGGCACGCGCAGGCGCCTCGGTGCTGGGGGAGTTTCCCCTATTCGGCCTGCCCAGCATCCTGGTGCCTTACCCCCATGCCTGGCGCTACCAGCGCGTCAATGCCGATACGCTGGCAGCCCAGGGCGCGGCCATCCGCCTGGATGACGCCGACCTGGGCCAGAAGCTTCTGCCGACGGTGCACTGGTTGCTGCGCGACGACACAGCACGGGCGCAGATGGCGGCGCGGGCGCGGGCGCTGGCCGTGCCGGATGCCGCCGAGCGGCTGGCGGGCGAATTGAGGGCATTATGTTAGCCATACAGACGGTCTTCTGGATTTTCGTGCTGATGTTCGGGCTGATCGGCATCATGCGCGGCTGGGCCAAGGAGGTCGTGGCGACGGCGGGGATAGTGCTGGCCCTGTTCGCCATTGAGACGTTCGGCGAGCCGATCCAGCGCCTTCTGGCCGCCCAGCCCAATGCGGCGCAGCGCTTCTATATCCAGTCGGTCCTGTTCCTGGCCTTTGTGTTCGCGGCCTATCAGGGACCGGCGTTGGTGCGCCTGGCCTCGCGGGGGAGCGCCAGCCCGCGCGCCAGTGAGGGTCTCCGTGACGCCATCCTGGGGCTGCTGGTGGGGCTGGTCAACGGCTATCTTGTGGCGGGGACGATCTGGTATTACCTGCACCAGCAGAGCTACCCGTTTGCGGCGAACATTATGCTGCCGCCAGGGGCGGATTCGCCAGCGGCGGACCTGGTGGCCTGGCTGCCGCCAGCGCTGCTCAAGCCCTATCTGCCACCGGCGCTGATCGTCCTATTTATCTTCGTTATCGTGGCAATGGTGTGACCGGGGGACAGGAACGATCCTTTCATCCCCTCCCCCCGTTGCGGGGAAGGGGTGGGGAGAGGGCGCCAGGGGCGAGGGCCATCCGGCTGCGCCCTGGGGCGCACATCCATTTCGTGGGTATCGGCGGCGCCGGGCTATCGGCGATTGCCAGAGTGTTGCTTGAAGAGGGATATACCGTGTCCGGTTCTGATGTAGCTACTAACGCATTGACTGACGCATTGGCGCTCTTGGGGGCACGCATCCATCAAGGGCATCGCGCCGGGAACCTGGGCCGCGCTGAGGCTGTGGTCATCTCCTCGGCGGTGCGCCCCGACAACCCGGAGGTGGAAGCGGCTCAGGCCCAGGGCATCCCGGTGGTCAAACGCGCCGACTTGTTGGGCGAACTGATGGCCGGGCGCATCGGCATCTGCGTGGCCGGCACGCACGGCAAGACCACCACCACCGGCATGATCGCCTTGATCCTGATGGAGGCCGGGCAGGACCCCACCTTCGTCCTGGGCGGTGTGCTGAACGAACTGGGCACCAACGCGCGAGCCGGGCAAGGCAAGCCCTTCGTGATTGAAGCCGATGAGTACGACCGCATGTTCCTGGGGCTGAAGCCCACCATCGCCGTGGTGACGAACATTGAGCACGACCATCCGGACATCTATCCCACTCTGGATGATGTCAAGGCGGCCTTCCACGAATTTACCAATCTGGTCCCGGCAGAGGGCTTGCTGGTGGCCTGCTGGGATGATCCTGGGGCTAGGGAATTGGGCCTGCTCCACGCCAGGTGGGGGCGCGTGGCCTTCTACGGCCTGGAGGAGGGCGCGGCCTGGCGGGCGCTGGACATCCGCCCCAATCAGGCCGGTGGCAGCGACTTCCTGGTGGAGCGCCAGGGGGAGATGCTGGGGCTGGTGCGGCTGCGCCTGCCGGGCCTGCACAACGTGCGTAATGCGCTGGCCGCCCTGGCTGTGGCTGCCGAGATGGGCATCCCCTTCCCCGTGGCCCGCGACGCGCTCACCGGCTTTCACGGTATGGGCCGCCGCTTTGAGGTCATCGGCGAGGTGGGTGGTGTGACCATCGTGGACGACTATGCCCATCACCCCACCGAGGTCCGCGCCACGCTGGCGGCGGCACGGCAGCGCTATCCCCAGGCGAGGGTCTGGGCCGTGTTTCAGCCGCACACCTTTACGCGCACGCGCGCCCTGCTGGAAGATTTCGCCCGCAGCTTTGACGACGCCGACCACGTGATCGTCACCGATATTTATGCGGCCCGCGAGCAGCCCATCCTGGGCATCACCTCAAGAGACCTGGTGGCGCGCATGAAACACCCCAGCGCCCGCCACATCCCCACCCTGGCCAAGGTCACGGACGAGCTTGCCCGGCGCGTCCGGCCCGGCGATGTGGTCATCACGCTGAGCGCGGGCGATGCCAATCAGGTGGGCCGCTGGCTCATGGAGCGGCTCCAGGGCAACAACCGGCTGCCACCGCTCCATCTGACCATTGTGGAGGCCATGGAGCGCGTCTTCCAGGAGGTGTTTGAAGACCGCTTCGCTAGGGACGAGCCCCTGGCGCGCTACACCTCGGCGCGCATTGGCGGCCCGGCGGAGTACTTCGTCAACGCCCAGAGCGTGGAGGACCTGGTCCGTGCGGTCAAGCTGGCGCGGGCGCACCACCTGCCCTATCTCATCCTGGGCGGCGGCTCCAACGTGCTTGTCTCCGACCGGGGCGTGCGCGGGCTGGTCATCCTGAACCGCGCCAAAGGCGTGCAATTCCGCCACAGCGGCGCCTGGGTGACCCTGCGGGCCGAGTCGGGCGCGACCCTGAGCGTGCTGGCGCGACAATGCGTCAGTCGCGGCCTGGCCGGGCTGGAATGGGCTGTGAACGTGCCGGGGACGGTGGGCGGCGCGGTGTTCGGCAACGCCGGCGCGCATGGCGGCGACGTCGCCAGTTGCCTGCGTACGGCCACCATCCTGGACCCCGACGGGCGCATTCACACCTGGATGGTGGATGACCTTCAGTACGCATATCGCGACAGCCTGCTGGCCCGCGAGATGCGGGCAGGCAAGCAGCCCCGCGTCGTGCTCGCCGCCGAATTCGCGCTCACCCCACAGCCGATTGACGACCTGGAAGCGCGGGCCAGCGCATTCGTGGAACAGCGCAAGCGCACCCAGCCGCCGGGCGCGAGCATCGGCTCCATGTTCAAGAACCCGCCGGGTGACTACGCCGGTCGCCTGATTGACGCTGCCGGCCTGAAGGGCACGCGCGTGGGCGACGCCGAGATTTCGCCCGTCCACGCCAACTTCTTCATCAATCACGGCCAGGCCCGCGCCAGTGACGTCAAGGCGCTGATTGACCTGGCGCGGACGCGGGTGCGGGAACAGTTCGGGGTGGAGTTGGAGCTGGAGATTTGGCTGGTCGGGGAGTGGTGATCTCGGAGAGCCAGGACATGAGGCGAAAGATGCGTATTGGGGTTATCTTCGGTGGTCGCAGTGGCGAACATGAGGTCTCGCTCATGTCCGCCCGCTCGGTGATGGCTGCGATGGACAAGACGAAGTATGAGATCATCCCCATCGGCATCACCAAAACGGGGCGCTGGCTGACGAGCGGTGACCCCCTGCTTCAGTTGACCGCAGGCCGCGCCGAAGCGGAAGCGCCACCTGCACCCGATGCCCTGGAGGGGACGCCGAAGTCGGATGCCCTGATCGCCATGGCGGGGGCATCGTCGCCGGCCCGGCCCTCGCCCATCAGCGAGATTGATGTCATCTTTCCGCTGTTGCATGGGCCTTATGGGGAAGACGGCACGGTCCAGGGGCTGTTGGAGCTGGCCGACATCCCCTATGTGGGCGCGGGGGTGCTGGCCTCGGCGGTGGGCATGGATAAGGCGCTGTTCAAGGACCTGATGCGCGCGCACAACATCCCGGTGGCGGACTACCGGCTGGTATTGCGCTCGCGCTGGGAGGTTGAGCCGGAAGCGGTCATGGATGAACTGGAGGCAGGCTTCCCCTATCCCATGTTCGTCAAACCGGCCAACCTGGGCTCCAGCGTGGGCGTGACCAAGGCGCACAACCGCGCAGAACTGGCCATTGGGCTGGCCGAGGCGGCGCAATACGACCGGCGGCTGCTGGTGGAGCGCGGCCTTGACGCCCGCGAGATTGAGGTCAGCGTGCTGGGCAATGAGGACCCCATCGCCTCTGTCCCCGGCGAGGTCATCCCCAGCCGCGAGTTCTACGACTACGCCGCCAAGTACCTGGACAACGCCTCGGAGTTGCTTATCCCGGCGCCCATCCCGCCGGAGACGGCGGAGCGGGCGCGTGAGCTGGCGCTGCGGGTTTACCGGGCTGTGGACGGCGCAGGCATGGCGCGGGTGGACTTCTTGTTGGAGCGCACGACGGGGGAGCTATACGTCGGTGAGATCAACACCATCCCCGGCTTCACCGCCATCAGCATGTACCCGAAGCTGTGGGAGGCCAGCGGCATCCCCTACAGCGAATTAATTGACCGCCTGATTCAACTGGCGCTGGAGCGGCATGCGCAGAAGCGACGTATGCGCACAGATTACAAGGCGGAGGCAGATGGCTGACGGTGCGATGGTCCGCAAGCGCGGTCGCCGCCGCCAGGCGCAGCTCTCGCGCTTTGGCCTGGCCGTGCCGCGCCTGACAGCCCCCCTTCTCTCATCCCCCCAATTTCTGGGGGGGGTGAGGGGGAGGGCGGGCCGCCGCCTGACCTGGGCCCATGCGATCAGCCTGATGCTGCTGGCCCTTTGCCTGGGCTTGATGGGGGTGATTGCGCAAGGGGACGCATATTATGTGGTGGGGCCAGAGATCAGCGGGACGCGGTTCGTGCCCGCCGAAGAAATTGCCAGCGCCGCGGCAGTGGCCGGCCTGCACATCTTTTGGGTGGACCCGGCCCAGATTGAGGCGGCTGTCCGCCAGGTGCCCAATGTGGCCGATGCCAGGGTGAGCGCCGCCTGGCCCAACCGCGTCACCATTGAGGTTGCCGAGCGGGAGCCGGTCCTGCTCTGGATGGATGGCCAGACAGCCCGCTGGGCCGACGCGACAGGCCACCTGATGCCTATACGCGGCGATAGTGAGGGTTTGTTGACGGTGGTCGCTGATGAAGGCGCGATCAGCGTGACGGAGAAACTGCCGGGGGACCTGGTCGCCGGGGCGCTGGCCCTGCACGCGCTTGTCCCCCAGGCCAGGCTGCTACGCTATACGCAACCCGGCGGGCTGGCCTTTGAAGACGCCCGTGGCTGGACGGCCTATTTCGGCGTCGGGGACGATATGGCCCAAAAGCTGGTGATTTACAACGCGCTCGTCGCCAGCCTGGAGGCACGCGGCCTCCGGCCTTTGGCCCTGGTGGTGGACGATGTCCGCCACCCCTATTACCGGCTGCCGCCGCCGACGCCGACACCGGGACCGTAACCCGTCAGAGGCGCTTGTTTCGCCTGACGTTTATTTAGGGGCGCGATACAGCGCGCCCGTCTAGGGGGAGCAGTTTATGAGCACGCCACACACAATTGTTGGAATAGACGTAGGCACAACCAAGGTCTGTGCGCTCATCGGTGAGGTGGGCGAGGGGGGGACATTGCAGATCGTCGGCGTGGGTGTTTCACCCTCACGGGGCCTGCGCAAAGGCAATGTCGTCAACGTGTCCGAGACCATCGCGGCCATCGCCGCGGCGGTGGAGCGGGCCGAACGCATCTCTGGCTACGAGATCGGCCGGGCCTATGTCAGCCTGGCCGGCGAGCACGTCAGCGCGTTGAACAGCCGGGGGGTCGTGGCTATCACGCGCAGCGACCATGCCATTGACCAGGAGCATGTGGATCGGGCGCTGGCCGACGCACAGGCCATCGCCATCCCCCACAACCGCGAGGTGATTCACATCATCCCGCGCGGCTATACGCTGGATGGCCAGGAGGGGGTGCACAGCCCGATGGGTATGTACGGCTTCAAGCTGGAGGTGGAGGCGCATATCATCACGGCTTCGGCGGCCTCCGTGCAGAACCTGGCCCAGTGTGTGCGCGGCGCCGGGGTGGAGGTGGACGAGTTCGTGATCAACCCGCTGGCCTCCGGTGAGGCTGTGCTCAACTCAAGTGAGCGCAACATGGGCGTGGTGCTGGCCGACATCGGCGGCGGCACAACCGACATCGGCATCTTCATTGACGGCACGCTGTGGCACACGGCCATCCTGCCGGTGGGGGGCAACCAGGTGACGAACGACATCGCCATGGGCCTGCGCCTGCCCTTTGATACTGCCGAGGCCATCAAGATTGAGCACGGCCATGCCCTCCCCGAGGCTGTGCCTGCAGGGGCCACGTTCAGCGTCAGGGCGTTTGGCGACAACGGCGCCCAGACGATCAGCCGTCGTGACCTGGCCCTGATCATCTCGGCGCGTGTTGAGGAGATTTTTGAACTGATCCTGCGCGAGATTAAACGCTCCGGTTACGACAGCATGCTCCCGGCGGGTGTCGTCCTGTGCGGGGGGACCAGCCTGCTGCCGGGGATACGTGAACTGGGGCGTGAAATCTTGGGGCTGCCGGTGCGTATCGCCGCGCCCGGAGACCTGAGCGGGCTGACCGATACGCTCTCCAGCCCGGCCTATGCCACCAGCGTTGGGTTGCTGCGCTGGGGCATGCGCGAAGACACCGTCGCGCTCCGCCCGCATGAGCGCGAGCGGGTCCGCCGCAGCCTGTTTAGCAACCGTATCAGAGGGGTGATCAAGGCCCTCTTACCGGGTTAACCCGGTCGCCAGGAGTCAGCAGTCAGACTGTTGGAGGCCGGGCGGCTGACTGCTGACTCCTGACGACCAACGACTGAAACTTTCTCGCAAGGAAGGAGGAAAGCCATGCAGCGGACACAGGACATTGAGAACTTTGCCCAGATCAAAGTGATCGGGGTGGGCGGCGGGGGACAGAATGCCGTCAATCGTATGCTTGAAGAGGGCCTGAACGGCATTGAGTTCATCGCGGTCAACACAGATGCCCAGGCACTGATGCTTGCCCAGGCGCCGCGGCGGGTGCGCATTGGCGACAAGCTCACCAAAGGCCTCGGCGCAGGCGGCAATCCGGAGATCGGCGAAAAAGCCGCTGAGGAGTCGGCAGACGAGCTTTTTGAGATCTGCAACGGCGCGGACATGATCTTTATCACCTGCGGCATGGGCGGGGGCACCGGCAGTGGCGCGGCCCCGGTGATCGCCCGGATCGCCAGGCAGGTCGGCGCCCTGACGATCGGCGTGGTGACCCGACCGTTCAGCTTTGAGGGGAAACGCCGGGCGGAGATCGCTGAAGCAGGCATTGAACGCTTGAAGGAGCATGTGGATACATTGATCGTCATCCCCAATGACCGCCTGCTCCAGATCGTGGACAAGAAAGCCTCGCTGCAATCGGCTTTCCGCGTGGCCGACGACGTGTTGCGCCAGGGTATTCAGGGCATCTCGGAGCTGATCACCGTGCCTGGGCTGATCAACCTGGACTTCGCCGATGTGCGCACGATCATGTCCGAGGGCGGGGCGGCGCTCATGGCCGTCGGCTCCGGCACAGGCGACGACCGGGCGCGCAAGGCCGCCGAGGCAGCCATCTCCAGCCACCTGCTGGACGTGACCATTGATGGCGCACGGGGCATTCTGTTCAATGTCACCGGTGGCCCGGATATGACCCTGTTTGAGGTGTACGAAGCCGCTGAGATCATCAAGGCTACGGCACACCCCGACGCGAACATGATCTTCGGCGCGGTGGTGGACGAGAGCGTGCGCGACCAGATTCGTGTGACGGTGATCGCCACCGGCTTTGAGCGCACAAACGGCCCACTGCGGTCAGCGACGCTGATCGCCACGGCGGCCAAATCGCAGGGCGAGCGCGAACGCCCCGCGCCGGAGCCTTCCCGGCCCACTGTGCAGAGCGACTCGCGTGTGACAGCGGGGGCGAATCTCTCCCCCGGGCGGGGCGGAGAGCCAGCGCGGCAGGAGCCGCCGCTCCGGCGCGACCCCCCTCTGTATGAGGATGACCTGTCTGCGCCAGGGCGCCCAATGCGCACCCCCGACCTTGACAAGAACGACCTGGATATTCCTGCCTTCCTCCGCCGCCCACGCACACCGCCGTAGAGGGCTCAGCCGCCGTCAGGAGTCCAGTGGCCAGTAGCCGGTAGCCGGGGGTCCGATGTCGGACCCCTGGCCGCTGGCTGCTGGCTGATTTTTTAAGATGTCGTTTTCATGCCGCCCCTTGACACTGGCATATCTTGTGCTATAATTCAATTGCTCTCCAAGATATGGGGGATAAAGGTTGGTCTCTCTTAAGATGGCTAACAGCGCGCCCGCCTCAGTTCCTGCGTTGATCCGGTGCTCTCTGGAGAGCAACCCAACCGGACCTTCTGCTCTACCACGCCTGAATCTGGAAATATACCCTTAAGTTCGGCGCGAACCTGCGCGCCCGCTCTGCCCCTTTTCCCGCGACGGAAAAGGGAAGGCGACAGAAGACGGGCGCTGTTGGGGTCTCTGAGAGACTCGTCATGACGAGGAGGGGCGAAACGCCCGAGATGAACGGTGAAGTGTCCATACTGCGGCAATCATAAGACGCAGGTCATTGATACCACCCACGACGCGCGTGGGGGTATCCGGCGGCGGCGCGTGTGCAAGGACTGCGGTCGGCGCTTCTCCAGCTATGAGCGCGCGGTGCTGGCCACACCCGCGCTCATCAAGCGGGATGGGCGGCGCGAGGAGTTTGACCGCGAGAAGCTGATGCGCGGCATCCGCGTCGCCATCGGCAAGCGCCCGGTGGCCCAGGCCGAGATTGAGCGGCTGGTGGGCGAGATTGAGGCCAAGCTCCAGGCAATGGGCAAGGCCGAGGTGGAGTCCCGCGTCGTCGGCGATATGGTGATGGAGGGCCTGCGCGAACTGGATGCGCTCGCCTACATCCGCTACGCCATCGTCTACCTGGAGATGTCCGACCTGGAGACGGTGCGTCGGGAGATTGACCGGCTGTTGGAGCAGTCGGAGTCATCTGGCAAGCAAGGCAAAGGATAAACGTTCAGCTATCAGCGAGCAGGAAGGAGGAGGACCATGACGGAACGGACACTGGATCAGGCACATGGCGCCAACGGCGGACGTCCGCCGCTGACTGAAATCCCCTTGACGGAGAATGCGCGCACGGTCCTGGAGAAGCGTTATCTGCGGCGCGGCGAGGACGGCAAGCCCATTGAGACCATCGCGGAGATGTTCTGGCGTGTCGCCAGCCACGTCGCCGCGCCCGACGCCGAACATGGCCAGGACGCCTACGCCACCAGCGAGGCGTTCTATGAGCTATTGACCAGCCTGCGCTTCTTCCCCAACTCACCCACCTTCACCGGCGCAGGCACGCCCCTGGGCCAGCTCGCCGCGTGCTTCACCGCAGATATGCGCGTCACGACCGATCAGGGCGTGAAGCGTATCGCCGATCTGCAGATCGGTGATCGCGTCTTGACGCATATGGGTCGCTACCGGCCGGTCACCGAGCTCCATCAGCGTGCCTATAACGGTGAACTGCTTCGTATCAAGATCAAGCTTATCGGGACGACCCTTGAAGTGACACCTGAGCACCCGATTATGACGCCCGCAGGCTGGGTGAGAGCGGGCGAATTGGCTGTTGGCGATAAGGTGGCTATCGGTATGCCCCAGGGTGTTCGTTTGACACCTCACTTCGATCTGGCCGAGTCGGTGTACGCTGACGAGCTAGAGGTGCAGGTTGGCGAGACGTCTATTCGTGTGCGCCGCCCAAGCGCCTATCAGAACTCTGGCCGACACGCTGGCTGGATCAATCGCTTCATTGAACTCACGCCAGACCTGGCGCGGTTGTGCGGCTACTATATCTCAGAAGGAACAATTGGTCCTGATGAGCAATATGTCCGATTCACCCTGGGTCGCGATGAGGTTGAATATCAGCGTGATATCGCTCAGTTGATTGAGCAGATCTTCGGTGCCCCCACGAATCGCTCAGACTCAAACTATGGGAATTGGACAAGCATCAATGTCTACAGCCGTGCCATCGCCGGCTGGTTCCGCAGCCACTTTGGCCACCATTCCTATGGAAAACGCATTCCGGTCTGGATGCAGTACGCTCCAGCAGAAATCCAGCAGGCATTCCTGGTTGGCCTCATGCGCGGCGATGGCCTCTACTGGGAGAAGGTCTATCACAGTGGCAAATCGCTCAAGACGTTCCGGGCGCTGCGTTTAACGTTCAGCAACCCGGGCCTGGTCCAGCAGGTATGGCAGATATGCCTGCGCCTCGGTTACGATGCAGCTATCCGGCCTGTGGATACCACTTATGTTACCGAAAATGCGCGTGATACTGCTCAGATCAGCTTGCCTCCCCTGCAATCTCGCGATCTGGTCCGGCAGGCTTTTGGCGTTGAGTTGCCGCAGCCAGATACGCGCTATGTTCGCAACTCTATCACACGGCAAGAGAGCGCTGTATACTTTGAGATTCAGAGCATTGAAGCTGCGAGCTACACCGGCACAGTCTACAATTGCGAGGTGGACGAAGACCATTCGTACGTCACGGAGGGCGTCATCGTTCACAATTGCTTTGTGCTGCCTATCTCGGACGATCTGGGCCGGGCCAGCGATGGCATCTTCCAGACGCTGCGCGACGCGGCCCTTATCCAGCAGACCGGCGGCGGCAACGGCTTCTCCTTCTCGCGGCTGCGGCCCAAGGGCGACATCGTCCGCTCCAGCGCGGGCCGCGCCACCGGGCCGGTGGGCTTCCTGCGCGTGTATGACCGGGCCTTCGGCGAGGTGGCCCAGGGCGGCACGCGACGCGGGGCCAATATGGCCGTGTTGCGGGTGGACCACCCCGACATTGAAGAGTTCATTAGCTGCAAGGAAGACGAGAACCAGATCACCAACTTCAACATCAGCGTGGCCATTACCGATGCCTTCATGCGCGCGGTGGAGAACGATGAGCCCTCTGACCTGATCAACCCCCGCGATGGCAAGGTATGGAAGACCGTACGGGCACGTGACCTGTTTGACAAGATCATTAAGCACGCCCACCACAACGGCGAGCCGGGTGCGCTGTTCATTGACACCGCCAATCGCAGCAACCCTCTCCCCCACCTGTATCAACTGGAGGCTACCAACCCCTGCGTTACAGGCGATACACTGGTCGCCACACCCTCTGGCTGGCGGCGGGCCGATCAGATTCGCGAGGGCGATGAGATTTGTACGGTTCTGGGGACCGGGCGCGTAGCCGCAGTTGAAGTCAATGAATCTGTGCCCGTCTTTGATGTGTATCTGTCAGATGGTGCAGTGGTGCGGGCGACAGCATCTCATCAGTTCCATGTCCGCGACTCACGTACCAAGTTCTTTGAGGCGCGCAGAGTGGATGAACTGAAGCCGGGCGATTGGGTTCGGGTCTATCGCTCGGTGGTCCCTGATAACCCGGTGCCTCCAACATCGGCTGACCTGACAGATCGCGAGTACGGTTTCCTGGTAGGAGTGCTTGTAGGCGATGGATGCTATACACCGCACCCGCTCTCCAAGAATGTTGTGCGCCTGAGCACGCACGCCGATGATGTAGAGTGGAACAGCCTGTTGCAGCGTGCTTTTGCCAAAGTTGGTGTGGAAAAGGTGACTACCTACGTCAACGAAGGCAGCCGCTCAATGATGATGGATCCTAAGCTGGGTCGTGTAATTGCCGATTGGGTCAGGTCGCTGCCGCTTGAACCATGTCGTGGTCCGGAGAAGCGACTGCCTGAGGTGTACATCAACAGTAATCGCGAATTCCTCATCGGGCTGTTGGATGGGCTATTCTCCACAGATGGCAGCGTGGATCTACAAAGCAACCATCCGCTCTTGCGCTTCCACACGTCCAGCCTTGAACTGGCCCGGCAGGTGCGCCGCATCTTGCTTATGTTTGGCGTGTACGCGCGCATCTCAACAAGCCAGCGCAAACGGCATGATCTCAATGGGCGAGTTATCCGCTACGACCGCCCGAAATACGACGTCACCATCTCAGGCGAGAGCCTTGGGCGCTTCTTTGAGCAGATCCCGCTCAGCCATCCTGGCAAGAGGATGCGGTTAGAGGAAGCAGCTTTGAGGGCGAACTTCACAGGCGGGAATTGGGCCGCGAAGGTGGTCAAGATTGAACCGGCAGGCGTGGCGACCGTGTACGACATCTACGAGCCAAAGAGTGATACATGGATTACTGAAGGCTTTGTATCACGTGGATGTGGCGAGCAGTGGCTCGGGCCTTACGAAAACTGCTGTCTGGGGTCCATTAACCTGGCCAGGCACGTCACGCCCGAAGGCAAAGTGGACTGGGAGAAGCTGCGCGAGACGATCGTGCTTTCCACCCACTTCCTGGACAACGTGGTCAGCGCCAACAAATACGTCCCGGCGGTGCCCCAGCTCAAGGAGGCGGCCCTGCGTGCCCGGCGCATCGGCCTGGGCATCATGGCCCTGGGCGACCTGATGTACCACATGGGCATCCGCTATGGCTCGGAGGAGGCGCAAGAGTTCGCCGCGCAGGTCATGGAGTTCGTGCGTTACCATGCCATGAAGACCTCCATTGAACTGGCCAGGGAACGCGGCCCCTTCCCGGCCATCAAGGGCAGCATCTATGACCCGGAGAATCTGAAGTGGACGCCGCCCAAGCCGTTGAAGCCTTATACCCACGACTTTGGTCGCCCGCCGATTGACTGGAACGAGATTGTGGAAGGGATTAAGCAGTACGGCATCCGCAACGCGGCCCAGACGACCATCGCCCCGACCGGCACCATCGCCACCGTGGCGGGCTGCGAGGCCTACGGCTGTGAACCCGTCTTCGCCCTGGCCTACATCCGCCACGTCAACGACAATGGCCGCGACCTGGAGTTGCGTTACACCAGCCCGCTGTTTGAGCAGGCGCTGACCAAGGCTGGGCTGGATGAAGACACGCGTAGGCGCATCGTGGACGAGGTCATCCGCAAGGGCACGTGCCAGCACATCAGCGAACTGCCGGAGCACATCCGCCACACCTTTGTCGTGTCGCAGGACATCACGGCGGAGGAGCACGTGTATATGCAGGCCGCGCTCCAGGCCTTCGTGGACAACTCTATTTCCAAGACGATCAACTTCCCTGCCACCGCCACCGAGAAGGACGTGGCCGATGCCTACTTCCTGGCCTGGAAGCTGGGCTGCAAGGGCCTGACGGTTTACGTGACCGGCTCGCGGGAGAAGGTGGTCCTGGAGACGTTGGAGACGAAGGAGAAGAAAGAGAAGAAGGAGGCGGCTGCGCCACCGTCCGCTGTGGCGCCCGGCGCGCCTGCTGCGCCCGCCCCACCCCCTGCTGAGCAACCGGCGCAGCCCTTAACGGTGGTGATGAAACCGCGCCCGCGCTGGCTACCGGGCCGCACCTATCGCGTGCCCACACCATTGGGCACGGCCTTCATCACCATCAACGAGAACGGCGGCGGCCAGCCCTTTGAGGTGTTCATGAACGTGGGCAAGGCCGGCTCAGACACAGCGGCGGTGGCCGAGGCGTTGGGCCGCCTGATCTCGCTCGTGCTGCGCCTGCCCTCGCCCATGTCGGCGATGACCCGGTTGCGCCAGGTGATTGACCAGTTGAGCGGCATTGGCGGGGGACGACCGATGGGCTTTGGGGCGCAGCGCGTGCGCTCGCTGCCCGATGGTGTGGCCCAGGCGCTGGCCGACTACCTGGGCGATAAAGAAGGCGAGGGCGAGGTCGTGCCAGCCGCCGTGCCGGAAGCGCCGCAGCCGGTGCAGCTCGCTTTTGAGATCGGCGACCTGTGCCCGGAGTGCGGCCAGGCCACACTGGTGAGCGAGGAGGGCTGCCGCAGGTGCTACACGTGCGGGTTCACGGAGTGCTGATATGGAACTCGCTGCCGTTTTCATTCTGGCCAGCCCCTGAGTCGGGTGTGTAGCTGAGAGCCCGGCCTAATGATAAAGCCGGGCTCTCAGCCTGAGAGGGACATATCTGCGGTAGCCCCACATTCCCCCTGTCACATTCCCGCTTTGGCCGGTGTTATAGTATCATAGAGGGCGATGCACAGCCCGCGCTGAGGTGTGGCGCGGCGACGAAGCACGCGGTGACCCTGTGACGCTGGTGAATGGCTTCCTGCTGAAACGCCCGGTCAGCACTGACCCGGCCTCATTTGATGCGCTCTTCGTGGAGCACTACGATCAGGTGTACGGGATTCTCATCCGTCTCCTGGGTAACCGCGAAGAGGCCGAAGAGCTGACCCAGGAGACCTTCCTGCGCCTATACCGCAGCCGCTTCCCCGCCGGGCAGGGGCACAACCTGAGCGGCTGGCTCTATCGCGTCGCCACCCGCCTGGGCTACAACGCCCTGCGCACGCGCCGGCGGCGCCTGCAGCACGAACAGGCCCTGGCCCAAACGGTCCTGGCCGAGCAGGCAGGCGACCCAACGGACCTGGCCGACGTGGCTGCGCTGTCGGAGGAGCGCCAACGGGTGAGGTCAGTCCTGGCCGAACTGCCCGAACGCCAGGCGCAACTCCTGCTCTTGCGCCATCTGGGTCTGTCCTACAAGGAATTGGCGGCCGCCCTGGACGTGGCCCCCGGCTCGGTCGGGACGCTTCTGGCCCGCGCCGAGCAGGCGTTTGAGGCCCGCTATCGCGCCTCTCAGCCCCTCCCCTCTGAGAGGGGCGGTGAAGGCGCTGAAGGAGAAGAAGACCATGCATTATGATGATGGAACACTCCGTGCTTATCTGGATGGCGAAGTCAGCCCTGACGCCCGCGGGGCTCTCGCTGCCCATCTAAACGCCTGCGCGGATTGCCAGGCCCGCCTGGAGGCGCTCGCCAGGCGCGCCGAACAGGTAGCGCGCCACCTGGCGGTGCTTGCGCCGCGCGTGGGCGAGGCGCCAACGCCCGCCCCTGTCGCCCTGGCGCGTTTCAACGCCTTGCGCCTCACACCTCATGCATCACCCACCCGTCATTGGAGGGATCACATGAACCGATCGCGTCTCAAATCGTTGTGGACATCGCATCGCCTGCTCTGGGGCAGCCTGGCGGCGCTGTTGATCTTCGCCTTTCTGCTCAGCCTGGAGCCGGTGCGCGCCGCTGCTGGAGAGATCCTGGGGATTTTCCGGGTGCGCAAGTTCGCCGTCGTCTCGTTTGACCCGAATCAGGTTCAGCTTAACGGCGAGGCGTTCAGCGCCAATATTAACCAGCTCCTCTCCAATAGCGTCACGGTCCTGAAGGAACCCGGCCCGCCCCAGACGGTTGCCAGCGCTGCTGAAGCCTCCGCCCTGGCCGGTATCCCGGTGCGCCTGCCGGCCATCCTCCCCGACTGGGCGCGTGCACAGCCGGACATCCACGTGGAGGATGGGATGGCGGCGCAGATCGTGGTGGACCGGGCGCGCGCTCAGGCGCTGCTTGACCTGGCCGGTCTCAGCGACGTCCAATTGCCCCAGGCGCTGGATGGCGCCACCGTGACCATTGAGGTCCCGCCTGTGGTCATCGCCCGGTATGAGAGGCCCCAGATGGGGCCCGGCAGCGTGTTCGTCCTGACGCAACTGCGCAGCCCGACGGTGAACCTGCCGCCGGGTGTGGACCTGGCGCAGATGGGCGAGGCGGGCCTGCGTCTGCTGGGTCTATCGCCGGAAGAGGCGCGCCAGTTCAGCCGCAACATTGACTGGTCGTCTACCCTGGTCATCCCCCTGCCGACGGACATCACCACCTTCCGCGACGTGAGCGTAGATGGGGTCAGCGGCGTGCTGATCAGCGAGCGCAGCAGCTACGCCCCCCACTATATCCTGCTCTGGCAGAAGAACGGCGTCGTTTATTCGCTCGCCGGGCAGGGCAACGCCGAGGATATACTGGCGGTGGCGAACTCGCTGCAATAAGAGCGAGCAGTAGTCAGTAGTCAGAAGTCAGTAGTCAGATAAAAGCTGACCGCTGACCGCTAATTTCCGTCCTCTGTCCGCTGATGAGGGATCACGCTCTGGCTATCCAGACGCGCGGCTTGCGCAAGGAGTACGGCGATAAGGTGGCCGTTGAGGACCTCACCCTGGATGTGCCGCAGGGGGAGGTCTTCGGCTTCCTCGGCCCGAACGGCGCGGGCAAGACCACCGCGATCAAGATGCTTCTGGGGCTGGTCGCGCCCACCGCGGGGGAGGCCTGGCTGTTGGGCGCGCCCATCGGCGACCCTCAGACCCGCGCGGCCATTGGCTTTCTGCCGGAGCACTTCCGCTTTCATGAGTGGCTCACTGCCCACGAATTCCTGGAGCTGCACGCCTCGCTCTACGGGCTGGACCCGATAGAGCGCCGCCAGCGCATCCCGGAGCTGCTTGAGCTGGTTGGCCTGAGCCAGGCCGCCAACCGCCGTCTGCGGGGCTTTTCCAAAGGCATGCTCCAGCGCATCGGCCTGGCCCAGGCGCTGCTCAACCGGCCCCGGCTCGTCTTTCTGGATGAGCCCACCTCCGGCCTGGACCCGCTGGGCAGGCGGCTGGTGCGCGACATCATCCGCGCGCTGCGCGACCAGGGCACGACGGTGTTCCTGAACTCGCACCTGCTCTCTGAGGTGGAGATCACCTGCGACCGCGTGGCCTTCATCAAGGCCGGGCGGGTGGTCCATCTGGCCGCGCTGGATACGCTGGTGCAAGGTCTGACGGCGGTGGATTTGCGCGTGGGCGGCCTCACCCCTGAGCTGGTGACCGGGCTGGAACGCTTCGCCAAACCGGGCAGCCTGCGCGCCGATGGCGACCGCATCCATCTGGTCGTGGACGACGAAGAGGTGCTGCCTGCCATCTCCCACTGGGTGATGAGCCAGGGGGCACGCCTGTACGCCCTGGCGCCGCAACGCCCCTCGCTTGAAGACCTCTTCCTCCAGGTGATTGGAACCGATGTTAGAGAGTGATCTGCGCGAAGACGCCCTGACGCCCTCTCCCCCGGCCCCTCCCCTGATAGGGGAAAGGCGCGAAGCGGCCCCCGCTCTCATAGGAAAGGGGGCCGGTGGGTTGGGTCCGATCCTGATCATCACCCGCCTGACCTTCCACGAGGCCCGGCGGCGGCGCATCCTGGTGCTGGGCTTCGCCCTGGGCCTGGCCTTCCTGGCGCTGTTCAGCATCGGCGTGTACTTTATCCGGCGTGACATTATCCGTAGCAGCGGGGGCGTCGCCGATGAGCGCCTGATACGCGAGGTTTACGGCTTCCTCAGCATGGCCGGGCTGTACGTGGTCAATTTCCTTATCGTCATGATGGCCGCGCTGGTCTCGGTGGACACCCTCTCCGGCGAGATCGCCTCCGGCACGATCCAGACGATTGTCACCAAGCCACTGCGCCGCTGGCAGGTCGTCCTGGGCAAGTGGCTGGGGTTTATGGCCATGATCGCGCTCTATCTTGTGCTCATGGCAGGTGGGGTGATCCTGGCGGTGCGCCTGCTGGGGAACTACACCACACCCAATATTGTGCCTGGGCTGGCGCTCATGGTGCTGGAGGGCGCGCTGGTGCTGACGCTCTCCATCCTGGGTGGGACGCGCCTGTCCACCCTGGCGAATGGGGTGCTGGTCTTCGGGCTGTACGGGCTGGCTTTCGTGGGGGGCTGGGTGGAGCAGATCGGCGCGATCATGCACAACGAGACGGTCATCAACATCGGTATCATCTCCAGCCTGATCATGCCTAGCGAGGCGCTGTGGCGGCTGGCCTCCTATCAGATGCAATCGCCGCTCACCCGTGACCTGGGGATGAGCCCCTTCGCGGCGCTCTCGCTGCCCAGCCCGGCGATGGTCCTCTACGCGCTTGTGTACACGGCTGTCATGCTCGGCCTGGCGATGCTGCTCTTCCAGCGCCGGGATCTCTGATGCTGTTAGAAGTTGTCCGTCAACCAGAACACCCCGCCTGTCGGCGGGAACAATCGCTCTATCCAGGGCCGCGCCTCCCCCGGCAGGCCCAATTCATCCAGCCACGTCGTTGAGGGATAGCTTCCCAATAACAGATTGATCAGATCCGTCTGGCGCAGGCGGCAGGTTGGAGGCCCGGCAGGTCTATCTGTCTTCAGTCGCCCCCCAACCACCTCCAGGGCGACTGCCCCGCGCTCATACGCCAGGATGATGCTCCCCTCTTCCAAACCTGGGGGAGGGGGCAGGACTGGAGGGGCGCAATTTATTGCGCCTGGCTGCAAGCGCTTCTCCAGCACGGGCTTCACCTGCCGCAGCAGCTCCGCCAGGTCGTTGATCCGCCACATGATGCCCATGGGCCCATGGGGGACACCCCGCTCCGTAGCCTGGATAAGCTCCACTGCCACACTATCCCAGGGCAAAACGGCTACCAGCCGACGCCACCTGGATTCGCCCATAGCTGCGATCAGCGCTTTCAACAGCGGGCCAACGGCATCTATATCGTCATAGGCCACCTCTGAGATCACCAGGGCATCTTCGTCCGTAAAGGCGAAACAGGTACCCACCAGGCGTCCCTCCCGGCGTGCCACATAGACCGCGTTGCGTTGCCCCGGATACTCTGTCGCTTCCAGCCAGCGCACAAGCAGGCTGCGCCAGTATCGCTCCGGCCTCACCAGCGTCCCTGGCCTGGCGGCGCTAAAGCGCTCGTATAGCGCCATCATTTCGGCCAGATCGTCCGGCCTGTACGCGGCCACCGAGAACGGTGCCGGTATACTCAAACGGGCAGCCATCTCCTCAGCGTCTGTCCGATCTATGCTGCACCCTGGCGGCGGCCAATCGCTCCAGCCGAGCCGTTCGTAGAATGCCTGGCTGCCCGTGAGCAGGACCGCCAGCGGCATCTTCCGCGCTGCCATCTCCGCCCGCGCCTGCTCCATGAGCGCCCTGGCCAGCCCGCGCCCGCGCCAGGGGGGCAGGGTCGCCACGCCGCTGATCGCTGCCACGTGGATGATCGTATCGCCATAGTGCACGGGCATATCCAGAAGCTCCACATGGCTGACGATACGCCCCTCCGCGCGGGCAATAAACCCTACGCTTTCAGGATAAGGGGGATCGCACAGGCCCGCTTCAAACCAGGCCCGCTGGGAGTCGGCAAACACGGCGGTGAGCAAATCCAGAACTTCGCTCCGATCGGCCTCCCCTCGTCGCTCCAATCTCACCTCGCCCATGTCGTTCCGCGCCGTGTCCCCCCTTAAACCAGGCGGAGCACAATCTGGCCCAGGAGGCCCCCCAGGACGGCGCCGAGCACCAGCCCGGCGCTCACATCCAGCAAATAGTGAATCCCCAGGCTCACCCGCGCCAGGCCGACGAGCAGCGCCCAGAGGATAAGCGCGCCAGTGGCCCAGGGAGGCGCCAGCAGCGCCAGCGCCGCCGCCAGCCCGCCCATGCGCACAGCGTGGCTGGAAGGAAAGGCGTGGACATCAAAGTGGACGTAGAGGCTGCCCCGCTCCCCCGGCGGGCGCGCCCGCCGGAACAGGGCCTTCAGCCCAAAGGCGAGCGCCGCCAACACCGGCACAAGCGCGGTAATGACCGCCCCTGCCCGGCGCACCTCGCCGCTGCCCAGGAAAAATGCGGCCAGCCCCGCCAGAAACCAGAGCACGCTATCGCCGGAATGGGCGACCACCCAGGCCATCGGCCTCAACCCCGACCGTTGCAGCCAGCCCGCCAGCCGTGCCGAGGCCGCCTCGTCGCGGAGCAGCAGCCGTTCCACTCCCCGGGTGCGCTTGACCCCTTCTTCGCTGCTCATCTGCCTGCGGCCTGTGCGCGCCTGGCCAGCTCCTGCTCAATGATCGCCAACTGGCCGGGCTTGTCCACGTCCATGGCCAGTTCGGGGTACGGCGAGATGATCACCCGCCCGCGCATCCTGCCGACCTTCACGGCCAGCCGTTCGGCGTCCGCAATGGTAAAGCGGCGGGTGATGAACTTAATCAGCGGCCAGAAGCCGATCAACTCGGCCTGGCGCCAGGGGCTTTTGCGCGCCGCGATCAGCTTCTGCCACAAATCGCGCGGCGTATCCGGCGGGTTGAGCCGCAGCAGGGTCAGGTCGCCCCCTGTGAAGACACCCTCTTTGATCCGCGCATAGGTGCGTCGCGAGCCGGGGAAACGCGCCTCCATCACCGACTTCTCCACTACGGTGTAATACAGGTCATAGCCCGGCTGGCGCAGGCAGGCAGTGATCACATAATTGACCGTCTCCGCTGTGATCAGGGGGACATCTGAGCTACAGATGAGCACATACTCGGAGGGGGCCTCAGAGCGGCGCAGGCATTCCAACCCGGCCTCAATATTCTCCAGCATCCCCCCGTGGGAGGGCAGGGGGATCAGCGGGCCGGGCAGCCCGGCGATGGCCTCCGCTGGCAGGCCCGCGATCACAACCTGCCCGATCTGCTCTGACCCCAGCAAGGCATCCAGCACATAGGCGATCATGGGCCGTCCCAGGATAGGGATCAGCGCCTTGGGCTTGCCCTGGGTGATGGGATAGAGCGGTTCGCCAGGGGCAGGCACCCCGCCGGCGGTAACAATCACGTCCATAGTTCCAGTCGTCAGGTCAACCTGTTTCAAAAACAGGCCGACGCCCTCAGCCTGTCATACTGAGCCAGGCTCACCCAGTACCGGGCTTCAGCCCGGTTGGGAGGGGGTGACGCGCTGCGCTCAGGGGTACAATTTTGAAATAGGTCCCGCTGACGACTAATTCAACTCCTGAATTTGCGGCTTCAAATCCAGCCTCTTAATCCATTCGTCCAGTTCGGCGAACGTGAGGCGGCGCCCCTGGCCCGCCAGCGCCGTGATGACCGCCTCCATCACGTTCGTCCCAAATGAGCGCCCCTCCAGCACCGGTGTCGTGGTCACCAGCAGACGCACGCCGCGCTCGCGCAACATCTGGACGTCCTCCGGCGTCGTTGTGTTCGTCACAATCGTCCGCCCGCGCATGTCCAGCGGCAGGTGGCGTTTGATGTACAGAAAATCCCCCGCCACCACGCCGGCCCAATGATACCATGATTCGTATTTGGGGACATTCTCCTCTTGCTTCTCGCCGGTCGGGTAGAGCATCTTCATGGGCAGGCGACCGATAAGGGGCAGGAGCAGCGCCGAGAGGACATGCAGCGTGCGCAGGCCGCGCAGGGCAATGGGGATGCCCAGGCTGAACATGAAATCCCCATAGCGGCAGTCATAGCCCGCCTGCTCAAAGGAGAGGGTCATCCCATAGCGGGCCACCGCCGCTGTCAACAGCACCCGCTTGGGCTGGATTTTGTGGCCGACCTGGGGCTCAACGACCTGCATCACCCGTCGTTCCAGCGTCTCTTTCAGCCCGCTCCCATCTACGTAGGGTGTCTTTTTGACGTTCTGGACGAGCCGCAGGGCATCATACAGCGGGTAAACGCGCTCACCCACGACCACCCACAGGTCAATCCCGCCCACGCCCAGGGCATCTACCTGCCCATCCAGTTCGGTGAACAGGCGGATGGCCTTGTCAATATCACCGTCGGTGCCGCGGCGCTCAATATGCACAACCTGGCCGCACAGCTCAACCTCCACCGTCTTATCGCGCGTTGAACTGCCCAGGCTGACACTGACGACGTGCTTCATGGTGATGGAAGACAGATAAAAGCCATCAGCTTTCAGCGGTCAGCTCTCAGCTTTTTATCGCCGATGGCAGATGAAAGCCGACCGCTGATTGCTGAGAGCTATTTCTTCTCTGCGGTCCTCAGCGCTCTCGGCGCCTCGGTGGTGAATGGAACGCTGAGCGCTGAGCGCTAATTTCGTCTTCTGTCCTTTCTAGGCGATGGGCTTGCGCCAGATGAGCGCAATGCTAAAGAAGCTAACCGCTATGAGTGCCACCAGCCCCAAAGCGACCAGCCAGTGGGACGGAGCGGGCTGTGCCGCTCCGCTGAATTGCGCCAATTCCACCGCCGTTGGCACGGTGACGGCTGCCAGCAGGTCCAGACGCCCATAGCCGTAGATGTTGTTGGGATAAACATCGTAGGGCGTGCCGCCACAGGTCGTGGGCGGAGGTGGGGCAGGCAGGTTGCGGTAGGCGCTGGCAAACAGCACGGATTCAATCGCGTCCACGTTGCCGCGCAGATCAGGCCGTGCGCTCAGCAGAAGCGCCACACCCCCGGCCACGTGGGGTGTGGCCATGGAGGTGCCGCTCAGCGTGGCATAGGTGTTGGTGGGATAGCTGGAGCGCACGCCGGCGCCGGGCGCGGAGATGTCCGGCTTGAGGCGATTGCTGCCATCGCGGGTGATCGGCCCCTTGCTGCTGAAGCTGGCCAGGGCGTCGGTGCTGGTCGTGGCGCCGACGGTGGTGGCCGGGTCATAAATCCCCGGTGGGTCGGTGATCGTGCTGCACTGGGGGCCGCTGTTCTGGGCCGCCGCCGCGAAGACGATACCCGCTGCCCGCACGTTGCTCACCGGCGTCAGCAGGATGTTCGGGTCGGTGCAGCCCTCCGAGGTCGGGCAGCTCCAGGAGTTGTTGATCGCGTCTGGCGCCAGGTCAGGGTTGGGATTTTGACGGTTCAGGTCCCAAGGTGCGATCATGAAGTCCATGCACTCAGTGTAGCGAGCGGGCGTGCCGAACCCGCTGGGCTCCATGTTGCGGCAGGCGATCCACTTCGCGCCGGGCGCCACGCCGATGTCGTTCGTAAACGGCCCTGGCCCATCGCCCCCCGCCTGGGTGCCGGTGACGTGTGTGCCATGGCCGTTGGGGTCAATCGGGGCCGTGACCTGGGCCACCGCATCCCACCAGTTGTAGTTGTGGTCGGCTGTGGTGCCATTCCAGCCACGGTAGTTGGGCTGAATGGCCGGGTGGTCCCATTGCACCCCGGTATCCGCCGTGCCCACCACCATGCCCTGACCGGTGTACCCCATCGCCCACACATCGTCGGCGTTCACGCGCTGGACGTTCCACTCCACCGGCTGAGGCTCTTGGGACGCCGATTCGGTTGGCTGGGGCAGTGGCACGCGCACGCGGGGGTTGGCAGCGATGCGGCCCACCTCCGGGCGCGCCGCCAGCTCCAGGACCAGGTCCTGCCCGCCCTGCACCCAGAGCATGTTAATGCTGAAGAAGCTCTTATAGGGGATACCCCGGCTCTCCAGAATGGCTTTGATGCCCGCCTGGGTACGCTGGGCCAGGCTGGACAGCGTATTGAAGACGTAGCGGCCCTTTTCCTGCTTGGTGGGGAGCCGATAGGCCGCGCTCACGTCCGCCTGCTCGGCCATGACGACGAGAAACTCCGCCGTCTGGCCGTTAGCAGTAGCGGCCAGAACCTGGGGGTCCACCTTGTCACGGGGGTCGGCTTTAACCGGTGCAGCCGACGTCGCGGATGTGACCAGCAGGCTGATGAGCACCACCAGCCCGACCAGTCGCCAGAGAAGAGAACCCTTGCGCATCCTTAGATCTCCTTTCCTCCCTCGTAATGTGGCTGTTTCGCGCTCCAAGAGCGGCGGGTGGGGCGGACAGGTAACGACCACCGCCCTCAAAGCGTGTCACAGAGACGATAGACCAAAGGCGGCAGACGACTGGACCTGCTCCGACGCCTGCCGCCCGCTGTCCACAAGCGATAGGATATAGTCGCGCGCACGCCGCAGGCCCTCGGCCTCTACGGCCTGAATGACACAGGCCTGAGCTGCCGTCCCCTGCAAGAGGGGCAGCCATTCCGCCCATTTCTCTGACAGAGGGGGGAGGTGATCGCGCCCGTCCACCGTCTCATGCAGATGCAGGAGCACAATACGCCTGCCTGCCTTCTCCACCCAGGCCTGCAGGTTGGGCTTATCCGCCCCGCGCCACACATCCAGAACGGCGTGCACGGCCAGGTCATCCGCGACCTGCGCCAGGCGTGTGGCGTGGTTGGTCAGCGTCAGGCCGCGCCAGAAGCTGATATTTTTGATCGCCAGCCGCAGCCTGCGATTGGCGAGTTGCGCCCAGGCCTCATCAAAGCCGGCGATCACCGGCGGGGCGTTGTGTTCCAGGAAATACGTCTCCAGGTCCTCGGCGCTGGTGAAGATGTCAGTCGGGTGGACGACGAGGATAGGCGCACCCAATAAAGCCGTGGCCCGAATGGCGAGGTGCAGTAGCTCGGCGCGCACCCGCTGTGAAAACACCTGCTCGCCGCTCAGAACGGGATGATGGACCGAGACCACGCTCATCCCACGTTCGCGAATGGCCTCCCCCAGGCGCTGGTAGAAGCTCAGATCGGCTTTGTGCTGCCCCTCGTAGCGCAATTCGGCCTGGTGTAAATCCACCTCAACAGCGTCAAAGCCCAACGCCTGCGCCCGCTCAATGGCTTCAAAGGTGTTGAGGGAAAGGCGGCTTGTGTTGATGGCGACTTTCATGGTTATAATATCCAGTATACCCCCATATCGTAATTCGGTCAAAATTGGCCTGATTATCGGCGAAGGGATTGGCGCAAATGCAGGGTTCAACTATATTATATTATACTATAGCTCAGGCTTTCCCGCTGCAACGACAAAGTAAGGAGGAAGACCCCATGCATACCGGCTCATACATCAATGGCAGGTGGATTCACCCGCGCTCGGAGCGCCTCGTGCGCAACATCAACCCGGCGGACACGAACGACGTCATCGCGGAGTTCCCTGCAGCTACCCCGGCGGAGGTGCAGCAGGCGATTGAGGCAGCGCAGGCGGCCTTCCCGATGTGGAAGAACACCCCTGGCCCGGAGCGGGGGCGCGTCATCTGGCGCGCCGCGGACATTGCCCGACAACGCGCCGACGAGATCGCCCGCACCATGACCCGCGAGGAGGGCAAAATCCTTAAAGAGGCCAAGGGCGAGGTGCTCAAAGGTATCTCGCTCCTGGAGTTCTATGCGGGGGAGGGCTTCCGTATGCACGGCAAGACGCTGCCCTCCGAGGCGCGCGACACCTTCACCTACACCATCCGCCGCCCATTGGGGGTTGTCGGCCTGATCTCGCCCTGGAACTTCCCCTGGTCCATTCCCATCTGGAAGAGCGCCCCGGCGATCGTCGCGGGCAACACGGTCGTGTTCAAGCCCGCTGAGCTGACGCCGGCGACGGCTGCGCTCCTGGCCGAAATCTATGAAGAAGCCGGCCTGCCGCCGGGCGTGTTCAACATGGTCGTGGGGCCCGGCTCCACCGTCGGTGAGGCCATTGTCAACGCGCCCGCCATCCGCGCCGTCTCCTTCACCGGCTCCAACGCGGTCGGCAGTGCCCTGTATGTCAAAGCGGCGGCGCGGGGCGCGAAAGTGACCTGCGAGATGGGCGGCAAGAACGCGGTGGTCGTCCTGCCCGATGCTGACCTGGACAAGGCGGCTGTCGCGATTCATGGCGGCGCCTTCGGCTCCACCGGCCAGCGCTGCACCGCCACCTCGCGCGTCATCGCCCTGGCGCCGATCAAAGAGGCCCTGCTGGAACGCCTGGTGGAACATGCCCGCAAGGTCCGCGTTGGGCCGGGGCTGGAGGAGGGCGTGGACATGGGCCCGGCGGTGGATGAGAAGCAATGGAAGACCGACCTCTCCTACATTGAGATCGGCAAGCGCGAAGGTGCCCGCCTGGTCCTGGGGGGCAAGGTGCCGGAGCATCTGCCCAATGGCTATTTTGTTGAACCCACGATCTTTGACAACGTCACGCCGGACATGCGCATCTTTCGTGAGGAGATCTTTGGCCCGGTCCTCTCTGTGGCCAGCGCCAACAGCCTGGAGGAGGCCATCCGCTTCGCTAACGCGGTGGAGTATGGCCTGACCGCCTCTATCTTCACCCAGAACGTGGACTGGATCATGCGCTTTATTGAAGAGGTGGAGACCGGCATGGTGCATGTCAACGAGCCCACGATTGGCGGCGAGGCGCAATTGCCCTTCGGTGGCACCAAAGCGACCGGTGTCGGCGAGCGCGAGATGGCCGAGGAGGGCCTGAACTTCTTCACCGAACTCAAGACGGTCTTCATCAACTATTCGGGGAAGGCCGAGCGCCTGTTGATCCGCTGACTTTTTCTCCCGACCATGGCGCACTATGTCATCGGGCTTCAATGTGTCCTCTGCGGTGCGGAGTACGCGCCGACAGAGGTGGAGTATGTCTGTCCCAGGCACGGCGATGAGGGCATCCTGGACGTCCTCTACGACTACAACGCGATCAAGCGAGATTTCACCCGCGAGGGGCTGGCGCGTGACCCGGACCCCTCCATGTGGCGCTATACGCCGCTGCTCCCTATTGACGGGGAGGCCTGGCGCCCGCTGGCGCACGCCTCCCCCCTGGCCTCGGTGGGCGGGACCCCGCTCTACCGGGCTGAGCGGCTGGCGAGCGAACTGGGGCTGCGGGAACTCTACCTCAAGGACGACGGGCGCAACCCCACCGCCTCGTTCAAGGATCGGGCCAGCGCGGTCGCGGTCCTCAAGGCGCGGGAGGGCGGGCGCGATGTGGTGACGACGGCCAGCTCAGGCAACGCCGCGGCAGCGCTGGCTGGCATGGCGGCGGCCGTCGGGCTGAAGACCGTCATCTTTGTGCCGGAGACCGCACCCCAGGCGAAGGTCGCCCAACTGCTCATCTTCGGCGCCACCGTCCTCCTGGTCAAAGGCAGCTATGACCAGGCCTTTGACCTGTGCCTGGCGGCCTCAAAGGAATTCGGCTGGTATTGCCGCAACACGGCCTACAACCCTTACATGTCCGAAGGCAAGAAGACCGCCAGCCTGGAGATCGTGGAGCAACTCGGCTGGCGCGCGCCAGATGCCATCTTTGTCGCTGTCGGCGATGGCTGCATCATCGGCGGGCTGTGGAAGGGGCTGCGCGACCTGGAGGCGCTGGGCTGGCTGGAGCGGATGCCCCGGCTGTTCGGCGTCCAGGCGGCGGGCGCGGCGGCCCTGGCCGAAACCTGGCAGCGCGGCGACGAAGACATCCGCCCCGTCGTCCCGCAGACACTGGCCGATAGCATCTCGGTGGGTCGCCCGCGCGACGGCATAAAGGCGCTACGGGCTGTGCGTAGCACGGGTGGCGCGTTTATCACCGTGAGCGACGACGAGATTCTGGACGCCATGCGCGTCCTGGCACGGCGGGCGGCGGTCTTCGCCGAGCCTGCTGGCGCCACCGGCTATGCCGGGCTGGTCAAAGCGGCGCGCCAGGGCCTGGTCGGGCCAGCGGATCGCGTGGTGGTCGTGGTGACCGGCAATGGATTAAAAGACGTGCGCAGCGCCATGCAGGCGACGGGCCAGGCGCAGCGCATTGCGCCGGACCTGGCGGCGGTGCGGGCTGCGTTGGAAGGGGGTGAGCTCCCTCCCCCTTGATGAGCGAGGGGGTGACACACAATCTGAAACCGATTCTCCTGGGGCTCAGAGTGGCACATTTGTGCTCTATTGAGATTATGCTATACTCCTGGCAGAGGGTTTTAGGAGATGGACGTTGACGCTTTGCTCACTTCCCTGGCCCGCCTCTATCCGCCCGATCGGCTGCTCCGCCAGCCCGGTCAACTCGCCTCCTATGAATCCGATGGGCTGACAGCCTATCGCAGCCGCCCGGTGGCGGTGGTCATCCCCGAAACTCAAGAGGAAGTCATTGAGACCGTGCGGCTGTGCCACAGGTATGAGGTGCCCTTTGTCGCGCGCGGCAGCGGCACCAGCCTCTCCGGGGGGTCACTGCCGGTGAAAGAGGGGATCGTCATCGCCCTGAACCGGCTCAACCACATCCTGCGCCTGGATGCGCAAGAGCGCATTGCTGTGGTGGAGCCGGGTGTGATCAACCTGGATGTGTCCAAAGCCGCTGCGCCCTATGGCCTGTACTATGCCCCCGATCCGGCCAGCCAGCAGGTGTGCACAATTGGGGGGAATGTGGCCTTCAATTCCGGCGGCGCCCACTGCCTGAAGTATGGCATGACCAGCAACCACATCCTGGCAATCAAAGCTGTGCTGCCCGATGGCGAGGTCGTGCAACTGGGGAGCGAAAGCAGCGAGGGCGTCGGGCCGGATTGGGTCGGGTTGTTCGTCGGGTCGGAGGGCCTGTTTGGGATTGCCCTGGAGATCACCCTGCGTCTGCTGCCCCGGCCGGAGACCTATCGCACGGTGCTGGCCGCCTACCACAGCCTGGAGGCCGCAGGCAACGCCGTGGCCAGCGTGGTGGCCTCGGGCCTGTTGCCGGGGGCAATTGAGATGATGGACCGGCTGGCGATCCAGGCTGTAGAGGCCGCCGTGCACCCCAATTATCCGGAGGGCGCTGAGGCTGTGCTCATCGTGGAACTGGAAGGCGACGCCGAACAGGTAGAGGAAGAATACAAGCGCCTTTCCCAGGTCATTCAGAACTCCGCCGCCTACGCTGTGCGCGTGGCCCAGGATGAAGCCGACCGCGCGCGCATCTGGAAGGGGCGTAAGAGCGCGTTCTCGGCGGTGGGCCGCCTCAGCCCCGACTTCATCGTCCAGGATGGCGTCGTGCCCCGCAGCCGCCTGGGTGAAGTGCTGGCCGAGATTGAGCGCCTGAGCGCGGCCTATGGGATTCGCGTGGCGAACGTGTTCCATGCGGGCGATGGCAACCTGCACCCGCTGATCCTCTACAATGGCCGCCAGGCGGGCGCATACGAGCAGGCTGAGGCCCTGGCAGGCGAGATCCTGCGCATCTGCATCCGACTGGGCGGCTCCATCACCGGCGAACACGGCGTGGGCGTGGAGAAGCGCGACTACCTGCCGGAGATGTTCGCCGAGGCCGATGTGGAGGCCATGTGGAAGCTGCGCTGCGCCATAGACCCGGCCCAGGTCGCCAACCGGGGCAAGATGTTCCCCGGCAGCGAGGCCCCGGCGCTGCGCGCCATCGGCCTGCACCCATTGGAGCGTGCAGGGGTCATTTCTCGCGAGTGAATCCGTCAAACAGCGTAATCACGTTTGACGTATCACCTATGACGACGATTGCAGACATTCAAAGCGCCGTTCGGGAAGGGGTCCGGCTCCTCCCACGTGGCGGCGGCAGCAAGCCCGGCCTGTCTACACCGACCGAAGGCGTGACTCCGCTGGATGTGTCGGGCCTGGCGGGCGTGCTGGCCTACGATCCGGGCGAGTTCACCTTCACCGCGCTGGCGGGGACACGCCTGGCCGATGTGCAGGCTTTGCTACGCGAGCACGGGCAGTACCTACCCTTTGACCCGCCGCTGGTGGAAAAAGGCGCCACGCTGGGAGGCACAGTGGCCGCCGGGCTGAGCGGGCCGGGGCGCTATCGCTACGGCGGCGTGCGCGACTTCATTCTGGGCGTGCGCTTTGTGGATGGCAACGGGGAGGTTATTCGTGGCGGGGGCAAGGTGGTGAAGAACGCGGCGGGCTTTGATTTCCCCAAGATGATGGTGGGCAGCCTGGGCCAATTGGGCGTGCTGGTTGAACTCACCTTCAAGGTCTTCCCGCAACCCCCGGCTTATATCACCGTGATCCTGCCGTGTGCCACTCTGGCCGAGGCGGTCTCATCGTTATACCGCCTCTACACCGCCCGAATGGACATTGACGCGCTTGACCTTCTGCCCGGTGAGGGCGGCGCCAGCCTGCAGGTGCGCATTGGCGGGCTGGCGGCGGGCCTGCCTGCGCGGGCCGAGCGAGTGCGTGCCCTGCTGGGCGGGGGCGAAATTGTGCAGGGCGTGGAAGAGGCCGCCCTGTGGCGGGACGCGCGCGAATTTGCCTGGGTGCCCGCCGATTGGACGTTGATCAAGGTCCCCCTGACGCCCAGGCGCATTGTGGAGCTGGAGAGCGCTCTCGCTGGGAAAGCCTCGCTGCGCCGGTATTCCAGCGGCGGCAACGTGGCCTGGGTAGCCCTGCCTGAACCCCCATTGGCGCTGCATGACCCGCTTATAGCGTTGGGGTTGTCCGGCCTCACTGTGTTCGGCCCACCGGGGCAGGCCCGCCTGGGCGTGTGCCTGGGGGAAGCCTTTGAGCGGCGGGTCAGGGCTGTATTTGATCCCTATCATCGCTTCTGGACGGGGGACGGAGAGCCTGCCCTGAGCGCAGGCGAAGGGGCAGCGAAGGGACAGCAGACGGAAACCTCTGCCCCCGGCCCTTCGTCCTCCGCCTTCGGCCTTTCCGATGCAGCACACTATTCCGGTTGAAGCGATGGGGCCGCTGGGCCCGGAGATGGCGCGTGCGGTGGAGACGTGCGTGCACTGCGGCTTCTGCCTGCCCACGTGCCCCACGTACCTCACCCTGGGCGAAGAGATGGATTCGCCGCGTGGCCGCATCTTCCTGATGAAGTCCGCCCTGGAAGGCACGATCACGCTGGTGGACACCCTGCCCTATGTGGACCGCTGCCTGGGGTGCATGGCTTGCGTGACGGCCTGTCCTTCGGGCGTGCACTATAGCGAACTGCTCACTCCCTACCGGGCGCTGGCTGAAGGGCAGCGGGCCCGCTCTCTCTCGGAGAGGCTGGCCCGGGCGCTGGTGCGCCAGACATTGCCGCATCCCGCGCGTTTCCGGCTGGCGGCGCGTGCGGGGAGGCTGGTGAGTCCCCTGAACCGCTGGCTGCCTGCGCCGCTGGCCGCCATGCTGGACCTGCTGCCTGGAACACTGCCGGAAACGGCCCCGTTGCCGCGCCTGTTCCCGGCTGAAGGCCAGCGCCGCGCCCGGGTGGCCCTGCTGGCCGGATGCGTGCAGCAGGCCCTGGCGCCAGAGATCAACTGGGCCACGCTGCGCGTGCTGGCCAAAAACGGCGTGGAGGTGGTCATTCCCGACGGGCAGGGGTGTTGCGGTGCGCTGATGATGCACATGGGCGAGGCTGATATGGCCCGCGCCCTGGCCCGCCACAATCTGCGCGCCTTCTCGCTTGACGGTGTGGATGCCATTCTCACGAACACGGCGGGTTGCGGCTCGGCCATGAAGGAGTATGGCCTGTTGTTCAAAGGCCAGGCCGAGGCGGATCAGGCCCAGGCCTTTGCCCGCCGGGTGCGCGATGTGAGCGAATTCCTGGCCGAGCTGGGCCTCAACCCACCCCCAGCCCTGCCCCAGCCCACCCATCTGGCTTACCATGACGCCTGCCACCTGATCCACGCACAAAGCCTGGCCTTGCCCCCGCGCCAGCTCCTGCGGCAGATCCCCAACCTGGTCCTGCTTGACATCCCGGAGAGCGAATTGTGCTGTGGCTCGGCGGGCGTCTACAACCTGGAGCAGCCGGAGGTCGCGGCCTCGCTGGGCCAGCGCAAAGCCAGCAACATCTTGCGCACGGGTGCGACGGCGGTGGCGATGGGCAACATCGGCTGTATGGTGCAGATCCGGGCGCATCTGGAGCGGCTGGGCCAGCCGCTACCGGTGCTGCACACGCTGGAGGTCCTGGACCGGGCCTACCGGCAGGCGCCGTTGACCGCCTGACCTTCAGTAAGCCCTTCAAGAGCCATCCGCTTTCAGCGCTCAGCTCTCGGCTTTTTATCGCCAATCGCAGATGAAAGCTGAGCGCTGATTACTGAGAGCTAATTTCGTCCTTCGTCGCTGTCGTCCTTTCAGGCTAACGCCCTCCTAAGACGTTATGCAGGGTGTCGCAGGCCGGGCACCAGCCGCCAGGGCGGAAGATGGCATAGCCGGCCATGGGGTCGCTGCCGTAATAGGTGAAGTCCACGTTCCAGATGATCATGATGCGCACTTTGCCGCTATCCCGCGACAACTGCGCCGCCCGTGCCAGCCACTCCGCCTGTTGCTGCACGGTGACATCCCTGGCCCAGGCGAAGCCCGGCGCGATCACCTCCAGCGGCGGGTCGTAGCCCTCATCGGTGAGATAGCCCAGTTCGGTGAAGCATAGGCGGCGCGCGCCACCGATGATGTTCCAGTAGGTGTTGACCATCCCCCAGTAATAGCGGGTGTAGAACGAGCTGTTCCCTCGCGGGTCGCCGCTGGTGGCATCAGGCGGCAGGATGCCCTCGTTGTAGTGGATGCCCACGCAATCCGCGTAGCGCGTGAAGCCTGCCGCCACCATACCGGTGAGATAAGGGGCGTCATCGCAGCCATGCGGGAAGCAGCCGCCAAAGAAACCGGTGGGGGAGAGTGCGCCGCTGATGACCAGCGTGCCGGGGTTGGCGTTCTTAATGGCTGTATAGGCGCGGCGCAGTAGCTCTACATAACTGGCGGGGTTGATCTGCCCATTGGGCCACTCCCGGTCCAGGTTCATCTCATTCCAGACCTCAATAGCATCGGCGCCGAGCGCGGCCACGCCGGCCACATAGCTGGCGTACTGATCAAAGTAGTCGGATGCGCCCATCTGGTCAGCGTGGCCCACAATGCCTAGCAGGATTTTGAAGCCCAGGTTGTGGGCCTGATCGATCATCCAGGCGACATTACTGGGGGCGTCCCCCAGGCGGTAACGCACCTGGCGCTTCACCCACCACATTCCGGCGTATCTCATCTGATCGGGATAGGCGAAGCTATCTACATGCCCACCGAGTTGGAAGGCGCCGCCGCCGCTGGGAGGTGGGGGCGGGGGTGCGGCCTGAGTTGGGCCTGGCGTGTTCGTGGGGCGGGGTGTGGGCGAGGGGCCGGGTGTATTTGTCGGTCTGGGCGTGTTCGTCGGTGTTGGCGTATTCGTGGCTGTGCCTGTGGGCGTGGCGGTCGCCTGGGGCGTGGCTGTCGGCTGGGCGGCCACTTCAACGCTGAGGCGGCCCAGCGGGGCATCGCCCACCGAGGCGTCAATGCTGTACACGCCGGGCAGTTCAGCCACCACCTCCAATCGCGTCTGCTCCAGGCTGGTGGTCTGCGTAATGACGCGGCCAGAGGGGTCACGGATCGTCCAGATGACCGCGGGGGCCTGTGCGCCAGGCGCCTGGGCGCTGCTCAACAGTGTCGCCACCGCCGCCACACGCTCAGCCGCGCCAGGCTGGCGCAGCAGGTCGCCTAGCGCCACGCCGCGCAAGGCGTACACCCCGGCCCAACGCAGCCGTTGCGCCAGAGCAGCGGGCGTGCTCAGCCAGACCGTGCGGGGCTGTCCGCCGCTATCGTAGGTATAGCGATAGGTCATAGCGGCCTCATCAAAGGCGAAGTCCTTCGCCGTGCTCTGGATCACCAGCGCGAGCGGCGAACCGGCCACCACCGGGCCCTGGCTGGTTTCCGCCGTGACCTGGCCGAAAGCGCGCAGGGCGACATCATCGGAGATGGGGACAAAGGCGTTGCCCACCTGTTCCAGGCTGGCTGCGGAGACGAGCAGCATGATCCTGGCCCGATTCACTTCGCCGACCGCCCAGGAGATGAGCGCTGATGCCGGCCCATCCACATCGTAGGCTGCCGGGTCATCCGGGCCAGGGATGAGGAGGAAATCGGCGACCGCGCCCAACGCACGCCAGTCGTAACCGCCGGTGTCCCAGGCCGTGCCCGACTGTGTTGCCGGGCCGACAGCGACGCCGAGTTGGAAGCCCTGCGCGTGCAGGGCACTGGCCACCTCGCGCACCAGGTCGGTGAACGCCGCGCGCAGGCTGGGGTCCAGCCCCTGGTAGTCCAGGACCAGGCCAGTGTAGCCGATAGCCGCCTGCGCCAGTGCGGCCACATGGCGTTGGCGCGCTGCCTGATCGGTCAGGACGGCGGTCAGGGCATCCCCCGCTGTGCCTGGGCCATAGTTGCGCACGACAGGCAGCAGGTTCGCCTTGCCCGTCCAGGCGATGTCTTCCACCTGGCCTTGCAGTGAGCCATCCGCCGCCAGCCGCAGGCCCGCCGGGTAGACCTCGATCAGTGTGGCCTCCGCGCCCTGGGTGAGGGGCTGATCGGCGCTGGCCTCGGCAGCGGCGACCGCAGTGGGCGCGCTCACCTGCATGACGGCCAGGTTGGCGGGCACCTGCTCCACCTCGGATACGATCACACCGCTGGCCTGGTCCACATGGCCGGGCAGCCAGCGCCAGGCCGCGCCGTCCCAGGTGTACAGGTCAAGCGTTTGCACCGCCTGGGCATCTTTGGGGAGGGCGACACGGACCTGTATCCCGCCATAGGTTGAGCCCGTCCAGGCGATCTCATAGATCGGGCTGACCAGGGTGAGAGTGTCCGGCAGAGCCTGAAGCGCCCGGCTCCAGCCGTCGCCTGCCTGCGCCTCCTGCACCGTCTGGCGTGGGATGGCGTTGACTTTGACCGCCATCTCGCCCGTGCCCTTCACAGCCAATGTCAACCCGTCCGGGTGGGCCATCTCCGCTGCACCCGGCCCGATGCGGGTGTAGCCGCGCTCCTGCAAGCGGGTCACCAGTGAGATAGGGGGCAGGAGCAAAACGGCGATGAGGAGTAGGGCGATGACAACATAGAGGAGCGGGTTGGACAGACCGAAGGTGAACGAACCGGGCTCGGATGCCTTGGACCGTTGAGAGCGTTCGTCCATGAGTGATTCCGCCTCCTGCAAGGTGTGCCTGGAAGTGTTGGGAAGCGCCGCTTCCAGGCCCGCCGGGCAAAGCTGCCCGGCCAAGACGGGGGCATTCTAACACAAATGCGCCAGATTGCAAGCAGGGGGCAGGCCATGCCAGCGATGAAACCATCACCGTCGGACAATCAGGTTCGCTATGCCGATCGCTACCACGAAAGCAGCCACATGAAACAACAGTGAGTCCGGCAGTGGGAAGCCAAAGGGAAGGGGCCAGCGGATGAAGGGAGCGAGGAGTAAGGAAAGGCTTGGGGAGAGCAGGAGGAATAAACCAACGATCAGGAAGAGCGCAGAGAGGATTTTATCTCTACGGCTCCTGATACATACAAACCACGCCAGCGTCAGGATGCATGCGGCCAGGATCAGGTTTGCAGCCACCGCTATCCACAGCGACTGCAGGATAACAGAGGAGGAAAAGGTCTCTCCTGCTATCGTACGAAGCAAATTACGCACACTGTCGGAGGCATAAGCGATGACCAGCACAGCGATCATCCCTATCGTTGAGATAAGCCTGTTCATGCTCTCGTTCTCCAATATATGCTGTTGTCAGAATCCCTACCACGATCCAGACCCAGTTGTTCATCTGGGCGATATGCGTTACGCTCACCAGCGCGCTCAGCGTTCTGATGAGGTTGGTGTACAATACTTGGCTGCTGCTCATGAGTGATGCTCCTATGGTTTTTAGAATACCTATAGTATGCATCAACTCGCGAGCAGCGATTTGTTAAAAGTGTAAGGGAATCAGGACCGGATCAGAAGTTCCAGCGTCAGCGCCGCCGACCAGGAGAAATCCGGCGAGCCGCAGCCGGAGCCGTCACGGGGATCGTAATATTCCCAGAAGCCGGAGCGCCTCACCAGCTCAATAGAGTCGCGGCGCAACTCCTCCGCCAGGGCCTTAAAACCGTAGCGGCGCAGCCCCTCCACTAGCAGCCAGTTCAGCATGATCCACACCGGCCCGCGCCAGTAGCGCCGCGCCTCCCAGCAGCTTTCAGTTTTACTCGTCGTGGTCACCCGATAGCGTACCACGCTATCCGGCGCATATTCGGCGGGATTGAGCCAGTGATCCGTAATCAACCGTCGCGCCTGCTCCTGGCTCGCCAGCCCGGCGTAGAGCGGCATAAACGTCAAGGCAGTATTGACAGCGATAGGTGCACCAGCGCGCATATCGTAGTCAAAGTACAGCCCATGTGTCTCGTCCCAGAAACGCGCGCTAAAGCCAGCCCGCATACGATGCAACCAGCCCACGATCTCATCGGTCGGCTCACCGAGTTCGCGCCCCAGCGCCAGCAGGTCCTCGTCGGCGCGATACAGAACGGCATTAAATAGCACGTCCTGCACCAGGAAGGGCGAATGGGTGAGCAAGGCAGCGGGTTCATAGCTATGTCGGCGGAAGAGGTCAATCAGATAGACGAAGCGGTCATAATCGGCGTCATATGGGCGTTCGGGATGGGCGACATGGCGTGTGTCGCCACGATGGTAGGCGGGCAGGTGGGTGGGTGTGATGCGTTGCATCGCCCACAGCCAGCGGGGTGAGTCGTCCGTGCCCGATTCCCAGGGATGGATAATGCACACCAGGCCACTGCCATCGGCGTCACGGGCGGTGTGGAGCCAGCGATGCCAGCGCAATAGCGCCGGATAGACGTCGCGCACAAAGGCGGGGATCGGCGTGCGTGCATGAATCTGGCGAACGATGCTGGCTAAAAGCGGCGGTTGCGTGATGCCGGAGGTGGCCACTTCTGGCGCGTTGGGGCTGCCTGTAATCTGCCAGAAATCGGGGTCGGGGAAGTAATCCGAAGGGCGGCCATGATAAACAATATGCGGCATCAACCCATCGCGCCACTGGCCTCGCAACAGAGAGCGGATCTCCACCAGGGCGCGGGGCAGGTCAAAGTGAGACAGGCCCAGCGCGATCACCGCTGAGTCCCAATTCCACTGGTGCGGATACTGGCGCGGGCCAGGACAGGTATACACGCCGGCGTCATTCGCCCGCAGCACAGCCTGAGCCTGACGGAGCAGATCGTCCGAATTCCTCATTCGTCATCCGTCATGCACCAGGATGGCCTGGCCAGTGGTTCGGTCCATCCAACGGATCTTGTCCCTGGCCAGGCGCAGCCAGATAGCCTGTCCGGGGGCGAAGGCAGCATCGGCGTGCGTATTCACTTTCAGCCGCTCGCCCTTCACCTGCACCGTGAGCAGGTTATGCGAGCCAAGCGGCTCCACAACCAGCACCTGGCCGCACAGGGCAGCATCGGAGGCTGTGGCGCTGGCCTCAATATTCTCCGCACGGATGCCCAGCCACACGCCAGCATGGGGGTGCCTGCCCAGCGCTGCCTGGACAGCGGGGGGCGGCTCAAACTCCGCACCGCCAGCCAGCACAAGCACCCTCCCCTTGTGGGTGATCACCTCCCCGGTGAGGAAGTTCATGGGCGGGTTGCCAATGAAGCCGCCCACAAAATCATTCGCCGGATAATCATACACTCTGAGCGGGGTGTCACATTGCAAGATGGCTCCATCGCGCATCACCGCAATACGGTCCCCCAGGCTGAGCGCCTCCACCTGATCGTGGGTGACGTAGACAACAGTGGCATGGAGTTCCTTAAGCAGGCGCTTGAGTTCGGCGCGCATCTCCAGGCGCAACAGCGCATCCAGGTTGCTCAGGGGCTCATCCATGAGCAGGACCTCCGCCTGCACCGCCAGGGCGCGGGCCACGGCGACACGCTGGCGCTGTCCACCGGAGAGCTGCGCTGGATAACGCTGAAGCAGGTCAGCGATCTGCAAGAGTTCCGCTGCCGACTGCACCCGCCGCTTCACCTGGGCATCGGGCATATGCTGCATACGCAGGCCAAAGGCGATGTTCTCAAACACCGTGAGATGAGGAAAGACGGCATAGCTTTGGAAGACCATGGCGATGCGGCGCTTGCGCGGTGGTAAATCCGTCACATCCGCCCCGCCAATGATGATGCGTCCGGCATCCACCTGCTCCAGCCCGGCAATGCAACGCAACAGGGTCGTCTTGCCGCAGCCGGAAGGGCCCAGGAGCACCATGAACTCGCGGTCATGGATCGTCAGGCTGACATCGCGCGTGGCGACGACCTTGCCAAAAACCTTACGCACGGAGTCAAGTCGGATTTCGGCCATGGCTTATTTCAGCACTCTTCCCCACAGGTTGAACAGATAGCGCCGGATGAACAGCATAAACACCAGCGCTGGCGCCAGCATGAAGAAGCCGCCGGCGAAGCGATAAGGCAGCGGCGATTCATCCAACACAGTGAGCACCAGCGCCGGCAAGGTGCGGTTACGCACAGTCAGGATCACAGCGGCAAACACCTCGTTCCAGGAGAGGACAAAGGTGAACAGAGTTGCCGCCGCCAGCCCCGGCAGGGCCAGGGGCAGCGACACCCGCAGGAAGGCCTGCACCCGGCTACACCCCAACGTCATGGCGGCCTCCTCCAGGTCCCTGGGCACACTGGCAAACACACTGCTGGTGATCAGAATGGTGAACGGCAAAGCCAGGGCCGTGTGCATCAGCGCCAGGCTATACACGGAGTCATACAGGCCCCAGCGAATGAATGTGACCGCCAGGGGGATGGAGAGAATGACGATAGGGAAGGCCCGGGTGGAGACGATCAGGATGCGGAAGGTATCGCGCCCGCGAAAGATAAAGCGGGCTATGGCATATCCGGCTGGCGCACCGATGAGCGTGGAGAGCACCACTGTGATCACGGCGACGAGCACACTGGAGCGCGCCGCCTGAATGACGCCATGCGATCTCAAAAAGAAGCTGATCGTCTCGGTTGAGAACGGCGCGGGGATCAGTGGCCGGGGAAATTGATACACCACCATCTGTGGGCTGAATGCGGCCACCGCGATCAGATAGATAGGCACAAGCACCCAGGCGGCCATGAGCACGGCCAGGAGATACACGCCGGCCCGCCCCAACACGCGCGCTGTCACCCAGGACGAGAGCCGCAGGCGCGCTTCAGGCTGAACCTGCTCAGAAACAGCACCCCCTAACGAAGACGGACTGAACATCCGTTTCACAGCACCATCTCCTCCGGGCGCGTGCGCAGCCCCCACAGATACAACACGGTGCTGGCAATGGACAGCCCCATAATCAACACAGCGAAGGCCGCAGCCACATTGGGATTGCGGTAGCTGCCATACCAGCGGTAAGCCTCCGCCGCGAGTAGCGTGATGCCCCGCCCGGCCACAGCCAACGCCACCGCAAACACCTGAAAGGCCAGGATCGTCCGCAGGATGAGCGCTACTTGCAGGCTGGGGCGTAGCAACGGCAGGATCACCCGCCGCAGTTTATCCCACAATGTCGCCCCAAATACGTCAGCGGCCTCCAGGTATTCGTGCGGAATCGCCTGCAAGCCAGCGACAAGGATCACCATGATGATAGAGGTCGCCCGCCAGACCTCGGCCAGGACGACGGCGAACAACAGCCAACCCGTGCGCTGATAGCTGAGAAAGACAAAGGGCCTATCCAGCAACCCCAGGCTGATCAGCACGCTGTTCAGGTAGCCGCGATCAGTGAAAATGGCAAACCAGACGATGCCTGCCGCCAGTTCTGAGATGGCCAGCGGGATAGCATAGATGTAGAGGAACAGGCCAGACCACTTCAGTCTGGCCTGCACCAGTAGCGCCATCATCAGCGCCACCGCAAACTGCACCGGGATCAGGATAACGATCAGGAGCAACGTCGTGCGTAAGGCTGGCGCAAAGGCGACATCGGAGATCATCCTGCGGAAGTGTTCCAGTGTCCAACCCTGTTCATTCTGAAAGGCCAGTACAAAGGCCTCGCCCATTGGGTAGGCGAAAAACAGCAGCAAGAAGGCCACCGAGGGCAAGAGCAGAACATAGGGTGTCACAGATTGGAGTCGGCGTGGAGTCATCGGCGCCCTCGTGTGTTAGACGAATGACGAAGGACGGATAAAAGCTTTCAGCCATCAGCTATCAGCTTTCAGCTTTTAACTTGGCATTGGAGATAAAAAGCTGAACGCTGAGCGCTGAATGCTGACTGCTATTTCCGTCCCTCGTCATTCGTTATTCATCCTCACTTCACCTGGCAAGGCTGGCCGCCGCTGTCCGGGTCAGGCGCCCAGCATGGGGCGCCGGTCTCGTTCATCAGCGCCTGCAACACCGCCTTCTGTTCGCTCAGGACGGTAGCGATGTCCTCCTTGTTCAGGACAATGCGCCGGAAGCTGTCCAGGAAAATCTTGTTGAAGTCGGCGCTCTTCGCCCCCAGGCCGATGGGCAGGAGCGAGGGCAGCGCATCGGGTGCCCCCGACTGCGCGGTGACCGCCTCGCCCTCCAGTTTGACGCCAGGGGAGACAAAGCCAGGATAGTCTACAGCCACCACCGGGAAGAAGCCGACCTCGCGCAGCGTGGTGATCTGCACCTCCGGGCTGGTCAGGTACTTGATCAGCGCCTCAGCGCCTGCGCGGTTGGGCGCCGTCGTGGGAATGGCCAGGCCAGCCAGGACCGGCATAAAGGCGCGGCCCTTAGGTCCGGCAGGTGAGGGCACCGCCAGGAAGTCGTCCGGCTTGTTCTCAAAGGCATCCTTCAGCCGGGCCGTGTGGTCCCAGGCGATCCACACCTCCTCGGAGAGGAGGGGCTCCTGCATGAAGTTGTAGGTGGTGGACTGTGGGTGGACGTAGGGCCAGACATCCACCAGCCACTTCCAGCCTGCCGCCGCATCGTCACTGGCGAAGGTGGTCACCACGCCGCCGCTGAACGCCGGGATCAGATACCCCTGGAAGAAGCGGTGGAGCAGCCCCCTCTCGCCGGCAGGGAGGCCGAACTTGGTGCTGCCGGTCTTCTCGTAAATCGCCCTGGCCCAGGCGGCCAACTGATCATAGGTCAGCGCGTTGACATCCGCACCAGCGGGCAGGTACTCCAAGGCCTTCTTGTTGATCGCCAGGATATAGGTCGCCTGCATCCAGGGGATGTAGTACGTCTTATCTGTGCCCATCTGGGCCACCTGCCAGAAGGCATCGGGGATGCCGCGGTCCTGCAGCTCTCCGCGCAGGGCAGAGAGGTCTTCTAATTGCCCGGCGGCAGCCATGGTGGTGAAGTTACCATGCAGCGCGCCGAGCAGGCTGACTGTGCCCTTACCGGCCTGGACCTCCGCCGTGACGCGGTCAGCGAACGGGCCTTCGTCTTCGGGGATGAAGTCCACTTTGCCGGGGAAATTGGCCAGGATCACACCGCGCACCCGTTCGGCTTCCTGCACGGGCCGCAGTTGTGTGGATAGCCAGACGATCTCGCCATAGTTCGGCGGCACAGGAGTGACCTCACGGGTGACTTCAACGACCTGGGGTGGTGCTGTGACGACAACCGTCTGAGGCACGGTCTGAGGGGCAGGCGGTGCGCCGCCACAGGCTGTGATCACCAGCGCCAGGATCAGGAGCACACCCAGGGGCAGGGCAAATCGCTTAGTTTTCATGTCCTCCTCCTTAAGGGATAACTATGGTCTCAATGTGCACTGATCTGGGTGAATGAGCCACAATTTAGCGCATATCCACCTCCCTTCCTCGTGCAGCGTCTTTGGCTATTCCGAAACGTTTTGGAACGACCTTAAAACTTAAAGGCCTACCCTCCTGTGGATTCCCGCACGATTAACTCCGGCTGAAGCACGACCTGCCGTTCAGCCAGAGGCTCCCCCGCGATCAGGGCCAGCAACATCCTGACCAACTGGCGGGCGATGTCGTAAACAGGCTGGTTGAGCGTGGTTAAGGGCGGGTCCGCGTGTTCGGCGTCCTCGGTGCCATCAAAGCCTGCTACGGCCAGGTCGCGTCCGATCACCAGCCCGCGCTCACGCGCCGCCCGCATGGCACCGATAGCCGTCAGATCGTTGACGCCGATAATGGCCGTTGGCGGCTGCGGCAGGTCAAGCAGGCGCTGTGCCGCCTGGTATCCTCCCATACGGGTCAGGTCACCCTCAGCGACGAAAGACGGATCAAATTCAATGCCTGCTGCTGCCAGGCCATGGCGATAACCGGCAAAGCGGTCCCTCTGAAGCGTGAGCGTGGCCGGCGCGCCGATATAGGCAATCCGCCGGTGACCACGCGCCACCAGATGGGCAACGAGCGCCGCAAAGCCGGAGCGGCCATCCACCTCAACATAGGGGAAGTCAACCGAGGTGTGGCTGCGCCCCGAAGCGACGAAGGGCAGCCCCGCTTGGTGCAGGTACTGCGCCCGCCAGTCATCCAGGCGCATGCGGCTGAGCACCATCCCATCCACGCGCCTGCCCTGCACCCAGCGCCGGTAAAGCGCCTGCTCCGTCGCCGAGTCCGGCGGCGCGATGGAAACGAGCAGGTCAAAGTTGTGTAACGTGGCTTCGTCGCCCAGACCTGCGATGAACTCGGAGAAAAAGGGGTCAGCGAAGCGCGGCAGGGCGGTGGGCAGGATGTACCCAAGGGTCTCGGTGCGTTGGCGGCGCATTTGCCGTGCGGCATGTGAGGGGATGTAGCCCATCTCACGGGCGACGGCGATCACACGCTGGCGCGTCTCTGCCGCCACATCGTCATAGCCGTCCAGTGCGCGGGAGACGGTCGTGATAGACAGGTTAAGCCGCCTGGCAACATCCCGGATGGTGACGGGCATTCCGCTTGTCCCAAAACGTTTTGGAATTGCGCTTCCATTATAGCCCTTTCCGGGGCATATGTCAATTCTATTTCCCTGCTGAAATAGGGATTGTTCTCGCCCGTCCCTCTAAGGCACAATTACGATAGAAACGGTGCTATTTGTCACCCTGGGAAGGTGACAATTGTCACTAGTCGGATGCCCCCGCCAGGGTTAGCATAGAAGTAATATTGCGACAGGTGGTGTCCTAATTACCTTAATGCTTCCAGGATAATCCGTTGGGTACCACTTGAGGAGGTTGACCATGCAACTGAGTCGACGAGGTGACTATGGTGTGCGCGTGATTCTGGACCTGGCCAGCCAGCCGCCGGGCACATCCATCCCGGCCCATGAGATCGCCAAGCGACAGCAAATCCCCACCGCCTTCCTGGGGAAGATCATCTCCCAACTGGCCATCGCCGGGCTGGTGGATACGCGACGCGGCGCGCGCGGTGGGGTGACCCTGGCCCGCTCCCCAGAGCAGATCACCCTGCTGGAGGTCGTTGAGGCCCTGGAGGGCACAATCACGCTCAACCCTTGCCTGATCCGGGCTGGCGTCTGTCCTTTGGACAAGACCTGCCCGGTTCACGACACCTGGGCCGAAGCGCAGCGGGCGCTCAAGGCGGTCCTGGCGAAAACGACCTTCGCCCAGTTGGCCGCGCACAATGGCCGTAACGGCCATGCCACCTTCTAGCCTCAGCCGATCGCAAACCTATCGCGCTGAGCGCAGCGACCCGCTACCGGGCTCTATCCAGCACCGGGCTTTAGCCCGGCGCTTGCTTCGCCACGCTTAAAGCCTGCTTTGAGCACCGCGAGGGGGGCGGCACGTTTGTATCTGCCGGGCCTCAATTGCCTGTAGAGGGGGAGGTAGCCTGAGCACCCTGGCTGATCTGGCGGATCACCTCAATCAGATACTCAGAATGCAAATCTTTGAGGATATAATCGCGGGCCCCGGCCTCCAGCACCAGGCGACGTTCTTCGTCATCCAGGTAGGAGGTCAAGACAACCACGCGGTTCATCAGCCCCGCCTCAGCCAGACGGCGAATGAGTTCCAGCCAGCGGATGTTGGGCCCCTTCAGTTCCAGCAGGATGACGTCGGGGTGCAGCGCCAGGGCCTGGCGCAGGCCATCCTCGTGATCGCCGGTGCTGCCCACGATCTCCACCTCTGGCGAGGCCAGGCGGGCAGCCAGCGCACGTCGTACCGCTTCATGACCCTCAATGATGAGCAAACGAATCCGAGCCACAGCGCGCCCCATGCCGGCAGGGCGAGCCCCCGCCGAAATACACACTCCCATGCGTTTCCGTCAGTGTATGGTCACTGGCATCTTATGCAAAGTGATAGAAGACATCCTTTCGGGGTGACATTCGTCATATCGCTGAGACCCAGTACCGGGCTTCAGCCCGGTTGGGATTCAAAACCAATATATGTATTAGGGGGTAATCCATGCACGAATTAGAAATAGTCCAGCA
>FWWM01001919.1_pt1 | contig 59619 bp, 43 predicted proteins | sample 2228351 | NCBI WGS metagenome assembly FWWM01 (sample SAMEA103939774, study PRJEB20133) | metagenome
CCGAATCCCCAACCGCTCCATCATCCTCCGCAGCGTCCCTTTATCGATATTCAGTTCCCGTGCCGTTGCCAATCGCTTCCAGTTGTTGCGGATCAATGCTTGTTCGATGGCTCGTTTTTGGATGGCAGCTAAGGTCTGTCCTGCCAGTTCTCTCAGATCTTTATCGGCATATTGGGTGTGGAAATGCTCGGGCAGATGGGCCACTCGGATGATCTGGTCATGGCACAAAATAAAGGCATATTCGATGATGTTTTCCAGCTCCCGCACATTGCCTGGAAAATCATGGCGCATGAGGATGGCAGGTAGTTCAACATAGTCCTTTAGAAAAATATCAATATGAATTGAAAAAAATGTTTGACTTGTTTGATATTTATAAGTAAATTTAGACGGTATGAATATCAATCCAGTTCATTAATACAATGGTGAAAAAATGGTAGAAGCAGATATCAATATTTCGATTCCTTTCCGATCTCTTGCTTCAAGCGTCAAGCAATTGACTTACGAGGAAAAGATAGCGTTATTGGAAACAATTGAGGAACAGCTTGAGGAAGAATTAATGCAAAGGAACCCTCTCATCCAACAAGAAATAGACGAGGCAAGGGCAGCCTATGAGGCTGGTGATTATGTGACATTGGATGAATATAAAGCTCGAAATAGGGAACGGTTATCATGAGCTATCAGGTCATCATCCCAAAACCTGTTCAAAAACAATTGGACGAGTTATCTGATGATGTTTTGAAGCGAGTCATCGAAAAGCTCGATGGTTTCAAAGAAAATGCCCGACCACCTGGCTGCATTAAATTGAAGGGATTCAAGAACGAATATCGCATTCGAGTCGGTGATTATCGCATTCGTTACGAGATAAACGATAGAGAAAAACTTGTGATTTTGCTTCATTGCAGACATCGGAGGGATATATATAAACAATAATCTAGCTTATCCAAGTAACATCGCTATCGCACCCATTCCCCAAATTACCCTTATTACCCAGTTACCAAATTACCCAATCGAACCCAATTACTCCCGAATCCCCAACCGCTCCATCATCCGCCGCAGCGTCCCTTTATCGATATTCAGTTCCCGTGCCGTTGCCAATCGCTTCCAGTTGTTGCGGATCAATGCTTGCTCGATGGCTCGTTTTTGGATGGCGGCCAGGGATTGTCCCGCCAGTTCGCTCAGATCTTTATCGCATATTTGGTGCGAAAATGTTCGGGCAGGTGGGCCACTCGAATGACCTGATCATGGCACAAAATAAAGGCATATTCGATGATGTTTTCCAGCTCCCGCACATTGCCTGGAAAATCATGGCGCATGAGGATGGCAAGGACTTCATCGGAAACGCTGGTAATGTTTTTGTTCTTCAATTTGTTGAAGCGATCGATAAAATGGTTGATGAGCAGGGGAATATCCTCTTTTCGCTCTCGCAGCGGCGGCAGCATGATGGACACGACGTTCAATCGATAAAATAAATCTTCTCGGAATTTGCCTTCCTTCACCAGTTGCTCGAGATTTTTATTGGTCGCCGCAATGATCCGCACATCGGCCTTGACGGATTCGGTGCCGCCCAGGGGCTCATAAATTTTATCCTGCAACACCCGCAGCAGGCGGATTTGCAGGGCTGGGGAGATATCGCCGATTTCATCCAGAAAAATGGAACCGCCCTGGGCCAGGGCAAAGCGACCTGGCTTATCTTTTTTGGCATCGGTGAAGGCGCCAGCCTTGTAGCCGAACAGTTCCGACTCCAGCAGCGTATCGGGCAGGGCGCCGCTGTTGACCGTGATCAGCGGCTTATTTTTGCGACGGCTCAACTGATGTATGGCTCGGGCAAAAAGTTCTTTGCCTGTGCCGCTCTCGCCCTGGATGAGCACGGTGCTATCGCTGGTGGCAATATCGGGCAAAATCTCGAAAATTTTCTGCACCGCTTTGCTCTTGCTGATGATGTCCTGAAACGAGTACTGTTTGGTCAACTGTTTGCGCAGCTCGGTGAGCTCGGAAATATCCCGAAACGTCTCGATCCCGCCAATGATGTTGCCTGCTAAATCTTTCAACGGGGCCGCACTGATGCTAATCGGGATCTCCTTCCCCTCGGCATTAACGATATAAATCTGCTGATTGGTGATGGGTTGATCGGTTTGAATGCTCCGCTTCAACACGCAATTGGCATCGCAGACATTGGAATGGAAAACGTCACGACAGGTGCTGCCCAGGGCTTCGGCTTTGGGTACACCCGTAATGGCCTCCGCCGCCCGATTGAACGAGATAATGCGCCAATCCCTATCGACGATGAAGACGCCGTCGGCGATGCTGTTCAATATTTCATCGGTTTGGAGTTTTGAGGAGATGGAGTTTTGGGTGCTCATTGGGCGAATCAATTTTGTTGTATCGGAATTTTAATCTTCTGAATAACACGTGATGTTTGATAATGGATACTGGATATTGGATACTCCAGTTAGAATTATCCAGTGTCGAGAATTTCAAACAAATTCTGTTGCATCATTTGCTTGTTAATATACATGAAATAATAAAGGAATTCAAGGGAAAATTTAATTTTTGAGTAATGACCTCAGTGCCATTGAGTAATTCCAAACCTGCAACCCACTTATTTCAATTTAAAATTCAACCCGACCGAGCCAAAATAATTATCGAATTGATAATAGGGATCATTGGAGTCATTTTTCAAATAGCCGCCCTGAAGCGAAATCCCCAAATTTTTGATACCCCAGTTCAATTTGAAGTTGCGGCTGATTTCAAACCAGGCCAGCCAGCGATCGTCCTGTCTCGATGGATCGGCGGTATTGAGATTTCCCCCCAGATCGTAAACCTGCCGATTGAGATAAGATTTCCACAGACGGCTGCCGCCCAGTTCCAATTTAACGTAGCCAGGCAAAAAATGGGTAAAGGTGGTCGTCAGTTCGTGGCCGCTATAGCCGTAGCGATCGTCGAACAATTCATCCTCGGTGAACAGATTGTCGCTATTCACCACCGCCGCTGAGCCGCCGACCAGACCTGGATGAAGCCGATTCACATATTCGAAGCTCAAAGAGGTCTTCCTTCCCAGCGATTGCGCCACCTTGAAGCTGCTGACCAGTTGATCCACGCTGGGCATCTCGGTATATTCAACCATCACCCGTCGGCCTCGGCCCTGCCCTGATGAAATGAGTAGTGGAATATAATCTTTCAAACCATAATTTATTGATAATGTCAACGAAGTTCCTGTCTGGAAATAGGTATTGAATCGGGCAAAAAACGAATGCTCCCAATAATTAAATTCATTCAGCTCGGTATAGGTTTTATTGTTCAACACATAGCCAAAGCGACCGATCAAATTGGAGCGGAGATCAATTTTGGAATTGATATAGCCCTGCAGCTTCCAATAGTCATAAATATTGTATTCCTGCTGACCATCATACCAGAGCAAATAGCCGCCAAAATATAGTATTTTCTTCTCATCATCGCTCACCGTATACCCATCATAGCCTAATGACTGATTATGATGCAGACGATTGGAGAATTTTTGAAATAAGTTCAAATCGCCCTGGTAATATAATTGGGAATGAACTTGTTCGCCTTCAAAAACATGAGCGATCGTGAGGCCAATCTCATTGTTCAGATCGGGCAGTTGCTGGTAATTGTAAAAAGAGTTCGAGTAGTAAGCTGCATTTTGGGACAGCGAAATCGAGGTCTGCGATGATAGCTTCGATAGCAGAAGCAATAGCATCGCTGGAATTGTGAATGTGTAAAATTTAAGCTTCATTCTCGTCACCTATATTTAGCAGCAAACCCATCCAAAGGGTTTTGAAGCTTTGGATGGGTTGCTCATTCCTTACTCAAGAAAAAAACCCTCCGAAGGTTTGTAGCCTTCAGAAGGTTTTTCACTTACTTGCCAGCCTTACTCTGGCGAACGATCCCTTTTGGACCTGTTCCGTCGCACACGCCAGTGCCATTTCCCGCATTGGAGCCGACGCCTTTGAAGCCTGGGCCTTTCTGGCCGTTGCGATTGCCAGCGCCAACTTTGTGGCCGAACTTATTGCCAGTGCCATCCTGCGGACGGACGTAGTCGGGATCCTGACAATTGGGAATGCCATCACCATCGGCATCCTGGAACTGATCATTGATGCCGTCGCCATCCTGATCCACAAAGCCGAAGCGGTGACCACGGCCTGGATTCAATGGCTTGTAATCGGGATCGAGACCATTGGGAATGCCATCGCCATCGGCGTCTGGTGCATTGTCATTGTAGCCATCGCCATTGGCATCGACGAAACCAGCGACTTTATTGCCCTTTGGTGCCTTATTTTGAGCAAAGCTCTCATCGCTCAGAGTCACGAAAGTCAAGAATGCGACTGCAATCGCTACGACGGATAATTTGATTAGGTGTTTCATGATGAACCTCCTGAATTGGTTGATTAGTTAATTGGGCATTTGCTTCTCTTGTCATGCCCGCTTTAATTATTTTTGCCCTGATACATACAAGTAGCGTGCCACAATTTTTGAAGGATCAGTTAACCATTTATTTTCGATAGAGCTGAGTTATTAAATTATTGAACGAAATGGCGATCACCAACCAAGTTAATTCGACCAAATGGTCGAAAAGTTCGACCAAAGTTGTTTACAAACCAGGTTTCTGGGAGAAACCTGGTTTGTGTTTTAGGTCGGTTGAGAAAGTGCTTGCATTTTTGGGGAAAACTGAATAGATTGATAAGGCCATTCAAAATGGAGGTGAGAGAAAATGGTATTAGCTGAATTTTCCATGTATCCCACCGATAAAGGTGAAAGTGTCAGTCAGTACGTGGCTCAACTCATCGATCATATCGATAAAAGCGGCATCACTTACAAGTTAACTCCCATGGGGACGATTCTGGAGGGCTCCTGGGATGACGTGTTCGGCGTGATTGGTGAATGCTTTAAAATTTTGGAGCCGCAGAGCAATCGGATCACCACCATCATCAAGGTCGATTATCGCAAGGGCACAGAGTCTCGCATGAAATCAAAAGTTGAAAAAGTGAAAAGCATTGTACAGCGGGAGATTCGGCATAGCTGAGATTGAAGATTGTCCGATCCGTATCTTTGGGGATGCGAAATAGAGCAACGTAACTCAAAACTGGCTAAAATGAATTTGCGATATTAGCTTAATTCGCGTAAATAGCGGTCTAAATCAAATTTGAATTTATCTAAAGTTGCGATTGAAATTTACTAAATATCATGTCACCCTGTGGGCATTTTACACCACACCATCGACCAAAATTTTTCTCTAATTCAATATCGATTATTTTTTACGAATACGCCAAAGGAACTTTTTTCTCAATTGAAATCTTGAAGGAAATGCGGTACGCCAAAAAAGGCAGGTTCTTGGCCATAACGCAAAGCATTTATAGATAGGTATTCCTCGAATTACCTAGTTTAATTCAATTCGCTAAAATAGCAGTTCAGTTCAGAAGCGTTTTTGCCATTGGTTTATTTATCTCGGGAATCTCACGATCGCGTTTTACAAATTTTACTGATGTTGTCAACCTGGAATTGAAATTTCAAATTTAATAAGATCTATGAACCTGATCCAAACCGCCATTAACCGCCCCACTGCCATACTCATGTTCTTCCTGACAATCCTGGTGACTGGCTTCATGTCATTGTACCGGCTGCCATTGGAACTGACGCCGGAGGTGGATTATCCGAAACTCTCCGTCACCACAAGCTGGTTTAATAGCTCGGCGGAAATGGTCGAGGCTTATGTGACCTCGCCTATCGAAGCAGTAGCGCAAACGTTGACAGATGTCCGCAAAGTGAGCTCGGTTTCCAGCGAAGGACAATCGCAGGTCGATATTGAATTGATTCAGGGAGCGAAAACTGATTTTATCGCACTGGAGCTGAACGAAAAGCTAGCCATCATCAGAAAAAATTTGCCCTACGGAACCTCGCCACCTAAAATCACCAAATATGTGCCCAAGGAATTTCAGACCTCAGATTTTTTATCCTATCAGTTATTTGGAAATTATTCCCTGCTGGAGTTGAAAAAATATGCGATGGAGCATATCCGCGGACCGTTATTGGGCATCTCTGGCGTCGCTGAGGTGGAGATACTGGGTGGTCTCGACGAGGAAATACATGTCATAATCGATGAATCGAAAGCGAATCTGTTCGGCATAACGCACAGCCAAATCACCCGAACGATCCGTGAACTTTCGGCTGAAAACACAGTGGGACACCTTGTCGAAGGGGATTGCCGGTTCGACCTTGTGGTGCGCAATCCGCTTTTTTCGATTGATCAAATTTCCAATGCGTTCATTAAAAATGACAATGGACAGGCAATTCGAGTTCGAGACGTTGCATCGGTAGTACGCAGTGTTCAAGATGCCACTCACCTCAGTCGGATTAATGGTAATCCCGCGATCCGAATCAACATCATTCGAGAGCCCGGCACCAATACCATCAAGGTCGCTGATCGAGTGTTTCAGAAGATCGAACAACTCTCCGAAAAATTTCCTCCGACCATGAAATTGATCAAGCTCTCCGATCAGAGCGAAGCGATTCGAAAGCAATTGCGCGATCTTGGGCTCCGTTCGATTTTTTCGGTACTGGTCATTTTCCTGGTTTTATTTTTCTTTCTGCGGAAACTCCGAATGCCCGTGATCATTTTGACCACGATTTTCTTCTCTGTGCTGCTGACCCTGAACTTTTTTTATGTAACAAAAATAGGATTGAATTTGCTCACGCTGGCGGGGCTTGCCCTGGGATTCGGCATGTTGGTTGACAATTCTATTGTGGTGTTGGACAATATCGAGCGCCTCTGGCGCCGCGGTGTGCCATTGAATGAGGCGTGCAATGAAGGCACTTCGTCAGTGACACTGGCCATTCTGGCTGCTACCCTGACCACGGTTGTCGCCTTTCTGCCGTTCCTTTACATGACAGGCGAGCTACGATTGTATTATGTGCCGTTTGTCATGGCAATCGGGCTTTCCTTGCTATCGTCATTATTGGTTGCTTTCACTTTGATTCCATCGCTTTCTTTCCAGGTTTTGCTACAAGAAAATCCAACTTCTGAACCGGCCAGAGCAGGGGGATCAATGGTGCAGTTGCTGCGTGCCTTCTATCAGCGAGGTTTGACCTGGGCATTGCAGCATCGCTGGGTGATCATTCTTATCACTATCGCCATTTTTATCGGCAGCTATTTGCTGTTTGATAAATATGTCACCAAGGGTCGGATCTGGAGCGGTTGGGGCGGTGACACCTATATTGGCGTGTACATTCGCATGCCAGCCGAGGCTGATATCGAAAGCACGGACCAGGTGGCGAGATTTTTTGAAGACAAATTGTTGCAAGAGCCGGGCATCGAAAAGTTTTCCGCTCAAGTGTCCAATGAATACGCTTATCTTCGGGTTAATTTTCCGGATTCACTGCAATTCACAGCAGTTCCATTGATGATTAAGGAAAATTTGACTGCTGCAGCTACACAATTGGCTGGGCTCTCCATCGCAATTTACGGATATGGGCCTGGTTTTTCCAGTGGCGGCGGCGGCACAGGGGCCAATTTTCGCTTAAAAGTATTGGGATATAATTACAATCAAGTCAAACAGATCGCCGAGCAGGTGGGGCAGCAGTTACAACGTTATAGCCGAGTAAGAGATGTTGATATTAGCAGCAGTGGCTGGGGCTGGTGGGAAAACCGCGCTGAAATGATTTTGAAGTTGAACCGGGATGAGGTCGCCAAATACCATCTGTCCAATTATGAGGTCCTTCAACAGTTGCGGTCCCATTTGCGCGAGAATCTTGATTGGCAGCGATTAAGAATCGCTGGCAAAGAGACCGATATTCGCATTAAAATGGCTGGTTTTCAAAATTTCAAATTGGAGGATTTGAGAAATACGTTACTGCGGTCGCCAAATGGCGAAGTCATTCGACTGGAGCGCATCGCGACGATCGAAGAGCGAAAGGTTCTTTCCCAAATTGTTCGGGAGAATCAGCAGTATCAGCGATGGATCTCTTTTGAGTATCGTGGTCCCTATAAATTGGGTGATCGACTGGTTGAAAGCATCCTTCAAACCACGCACCTGCCACCGGGATATGAATTGAAGCGAGCGACCTGGGATTTCATGAAGGGCGAGGAACAGCGCGAAATCTATCGCATCCTGGCATTATCAGTCCTCTTGGTATTTATGGTCACTGCTGCGCTATTTGAATCGCTGCGTCAACCATTCATCATTATTCTGACAATCCCATTAGCGCTGATAGGCATTTTTTTAATTTTTTATCTAACTGGAACCAACTTCGACCGATCTGCCTACATCGGTGTGATTTTCCTGTCAGGGATTGTGGTAAATAATGCGATCATCCTGGTCGATCATATCAATTCACTGCGCAAAAAAGGGATAAAATTATTCGATGCTATCATTTTAGGAGCCAGCGATCGCTTAAGGCCGATTCTCATGACGTCCAGCACCACCATCTTTGCGTTGCTGCCACTCGTGCTTTTTGCCGAGGAAAAGACCAGTATCTGGTTCTCACTGGCCCTATCAACGATTGGGGGATTAGCGAGCTCTACATTATTTGTCCTAATCACGATCCCAGTTTTATATGGCATAATAGAACGAAAGCGAGCGAGTTAGATTCCAGGCTTCTTACGAAGAAAAAAATTTGACACTCCCGAAAGGTAATAGCCAAATCGGAAATTCACAGTTTTCCAATTGCGTACGCCTCGTTTAAGGAATAAAAAAGACCAGACTCCTCACGTGAGCCTGGTCTTTTTTTGAATTGTGCGCCAGCAAATTGCCAGAGAGGAGGACGGCCCTGACAAAGGCTGGCTACATGATATATACCATTTTCCTGGTCGCCTGAAATTGATCAGATTCCAGCCGGTAGAAATAGACGCCACTGGTCAGCTTCTTTCCGAAATCATCGGTTCCATCCCAACTGACTTTGTAGCGACCTGCTGGCCTGGTTTGATCCACCAGAGTCCGAACCCGCTGTCCCAATTGATTGTAGATCGCTATCCGAATATGGCTCAGCTTCGGCACGTCGTATTCAATGGTCGTCTCTGGATTAAATGGATTGGGGAAATTCGGATGTAAAGCGAACTCTTTGGGCAATGTACCGTCCTGATTCGACACATCGGTGGTACTCGAAACAGTAAAAGTGGTGATTGAGCTTCCAGTTGCCCCGTACGGATCACGGGCGTAAAAGATAATGGTTTCACTGCCCTCCCATTCACTGTTTGGCACGGTTATTCTCGCGATCCTATTGGTGATGGTGACAATCAAATCCAACGCGCCGAATGCCGACCATTGAATCTCTTCGTCCTTATTGTCGATGTCGAACACATAATCATCCAAATTTATCGGCTTAAATGTCTCGCCCGGTCGAATTCGCTGATCTGGGATCCGAGTCACCACAGGTGGATCATTCAACGCTATCACGGTGAAATTGGTTCTGGTGCTGTCGCGTAATCCCGCTGGATCAGTGACAACTAAGGTTATAGTCTCTGTGCCAGCCCATTCTGAATCTGGAACCGCCACATAGAGCACTCTGTTCAAGATGGATACCAACAGCGCTTTATTTCCAGAGAAGCTCCACGATAATTGCTCATCTGCATTATCTGGATCATTCACGTAATGATCCAAATTGACAGGGACAAACGGCTCGTTTTCAAGAACAATCTGTTCAGGAATTGGAGAGATCACAGGCGGCTGGTTCGATGGCGTCACAATGAAAACCGTGGTCGAGGAATCACTTCGATCCCCAGGATCGGTGGCAATAAATAAAACGGTATCACTTCCAACCCAGTTCTGATCCACCACCGTGATCTCTGCCACGCGATTGGTGATGCTCACATTCACATACTGGGCGCCGCGTACGCTCCAACGAATTTGATCGTCTGGGTTATCAGGATCGGTGACATAGTTATCCAAATTGATCTTGTTGAATGATCCCCCCTTTCGAATCGATTGACCTGGGATCTGGGAGACAACTGGAGGCTCATTCAAAATGGTAACCAACGCAGAATCCAGTCCAACTCCACCATCATCGTCCTTCACGCGAAGCCATACCTTATGCTTTTCGCCAGCGCTGTAGCTTCGCTGGACATTTTTTCCAACGGTCTCGAAAATCCCATCCTCATCTAAATCCCATTCATACGTCAAAATCAACGCGTCATTTGGACTCGGGTCTGTGGCGGAACCAATGAAATTGATCATTTGATTCCATTTCCCACTGTATGGGCCTCCAGCGTCCGCAGTAGGTGCTATATTTGAAATGGCAACTTGCGCACTGTCCAATGAAAAATCATCATCGTTGTCGATTACTTTGATCTTTATCTTGCCGATAAAATCATCAGGATAAATGTGGCTATTGATCGGCACTGTCGTTGTGTCGTCCCATTTGCCATCGTTCTGGAAATCCCATAAGTAGCTAACAATTGTGCCATCTGGATCAGACGATTTTGAAGCATCGAAGGTTATGGCAGTTCCCTCTGTGCCTTTATAAGGTCCACCAGCCTTAGCTACTGGGGGTTGATTGACCGTCAACTTGAGATATCTTAGCTTAATTCCAGACGTGGCAGGGTAGATGACGTAGAAATTGCTCCGATAAGCTCGGACAATATGCTTATTTCTGGCATCTGCCGTATTCCAGCCATCGGCAAGACGAATCGGTTCACCCCAGGTAAGACCATTGTTCTCTGAGAGTCGCGCGTAGAGTGGTCCGTTCTCTGAGGCGAGATAAGCAATCACGATCTTCGAGCCATCTTCGCTCGCGGCCAGCGAAGCAACGCCGACCGGGATCTTCCATCCGGTTAATTCTCCATTCGCGGTTATTCTTACATCTCTGACCTTAACTCCGTTTTCGATGCGGGCATACCGCACCGTGGGACCATTGGTAACGGAGTTATCCAATTCTGCACCATAACACACGTGCACTTTTCCCGAGGCATCCACAAAAAGATCAGGGGAACCATTGGCGCCGCCTCTTGTATCGCTATCATGAAGATCTCCGCGGTAGACCAGTTTTGCCCCCGCTGCACCAGAGCGCCAATAGAAAATCGGCCCCCCTTCTGGCGGATAAGAAAAATCCCCAGAAACCAGTTCGACAATCCCAGCAGCAGTGACATCCAACTCAAACCGCTCATCCCCTCTAATCTGCTTTATGTCGTTCTGGCTCAAGATGATCTTATTGTCCTGGATGATATAATAATTGATCGGCCCCAGCACCGTATTCAAATCGGTCACGGATCCATGGGCGAAATGCACCCGATTGGAACCATCAATGGCCAATCGGACCACATAGCCGCGGTAGATATTGTCGGCGATTTTCAGCGGAGTTGTCCAACCACTGGCTTTTTTATATGTGTAAAAGACATCATAATAATTGTCATATTCATTCACGCGAAAGCCAATATGGGGCATTTTATTGCTATCGATCGCCAATGAAGCACCAAATCTCCATAGGCCACGATCATTTTCCGTCCCTGGCACCATTTCTTGATGCAGCACATTCCCATTTCGATCTGTGACCACATATTTCACGCCGCTATTGGTCATCGCAGTTAAATGAAGCTGGCCAGTCATCGGATCGATCACCAAATCTGGAGTATTACCCTGAGTAATAAAAATTTCTTCCGACCATTTTACTTTGGAATAGGCGTTAAAAATCGCTATGGGTGATGCAATCATTAAAACAAACGCTACTATCTTCATCTTTCTTTTCATTATGACACTCCAATTGCTTTAGGTTCGCTAAATTTTCATTGCTCGATATTGCTATTCCTCTCCAAGCAAACATTATGCCTACTAATTTTTCATAACCATTACATTTTAGCAAATACCAATCCTTGCTTTTCGCCAATTTGGCTTTAATCGAACAATAATTTCAGTAGAATTAGAAGCCATCTTTACTGCTTAAAGTTTATTCAAAGCAGATTCATTAGTTAACCACTTAGATCGAAAAAATACACCGCAGGCCCTTAATCCGCAATTTCATCTGAGATCATTCTATTACAAATTTGTATCCGGACAAAGACAGTTGTTTCCGCATGAAACAAACAAACGGCCCGTTGTAATGTTCTTTGAAGCTCAATTCAATGGAAATTTGCCAATATTCTTGTTGATTATTAATGGAAATTTTTATAATTTGAGATGCGCATAGTTTTCTCCATTCAAACATGGCTAGGGGATATAAATTGCCCACAGAACACACGGATCGCAATGAAATCTGAGGAGAAAAAATTCCTTCCGTGCCTTTTAGTGGGCTTCTTAAAATTTAATCTTTCATTTTAGAATTTCAGGTCGCATTTGTTGAACATGAAAAATGACAACACCGCTCACTGAAACGATCGAGGAAATCAACGATGGTTTTTGACCAATTCGCAGGAGTCTTTGCGCCAATCCCCACTCCGTTTTCTCCCAAGGATCGCGGGATCAACTTCGATTTCATGCGCCGACATATCGAATTTTTAATCGATAAGGGTGTTCATGGCATCGTCGTTTTAGGAACCAATGGTGAGTTTCCTTCTTTGTCGATCGAAGAACGAAAAAATGTCATTTCCTGGGTTATGAAATTTAAAAGCAACCTAAAGGTCATCGCCCAAACTGGCAGTTGCTCGTTTGTCGAAACCGTTGGTCTATGCGACTATGCCAAAGAACTGGGCGTTGACGGGCTGCTCATTGCAGCTCCCTATTATTTTAAAAACATCAGCCATCATGGCCTCTTGGAATATTATTTTGAAATCTTAAATCGTGTGCAGCATCCGATTTTTTTGTATAATATGCCTCAGAACACCCATGTTCCCGTTACGCCTGAGGTAATCACCCAGTTGCTCTCGTATCCCCACCTGCTCGGCTTAAAGGATTCGGGAGGCGAATGGGAAACACTGAAATCATATATTGAAAACTTTCGCCAGCTCCACATTTTTGTTGGAAGTGATGCCTTGCTATTACCAGCATTTGAACTTGGGGCTGGAGGGAGCATCACCGCTTCGGCCAATGCCGTTCCCGAACTGATATTGAACCTCTATCGTGCCGTGCGACATCATGAGGATGCGGCACTGTGGCAAGCGCGGCTATCCGCATTTCGTCAAATGCTCGGCCAATATCCAGTTCAAGCGGCCACGAAATATATTTTATCGCTCCGAGGGTTCGAAGAAAGCGCGGTGCGCGCACCGCTCCAAAACTTGACCGAAGCCCAAAAACATGCGCTGGAACGGGAATTGGAGGCTTTGGGCTTTCGATTTGTAGATGGCGATCTAATCATCAACTGAAAGGACATGAATCTATGCAATGCTTCGGTATTAAAGACAAAGTCGCACTCATCACTGGCGCAAGCAGCGGCATTGGTAAAGCGACCGCTTTGCGTTTCGCCGAGGAACAGGCAAAACTCATGCTGGTTGCTCGAAACATTAACGCGTTGAAAGCCGTTGCACAGACTGCACGGCAATTCGGAACCACCGTGGAAATTTGCGCTGCGGATCTCACCAATGAAGCGCAAATTCACCAATGCATCAATGCCACGATCAAAACATTTGGCGGGATCGATATTCTCGTTAATAGCGCTGGCATTATTGGGAGTGGCAGCATCGAGACCACCAGCCTTGCCGATTGGGATTATATGATGAACATCAATCTGCGCTCCATTTTTTTGATTACGCAATTGGCGTTGCCATCATTAATACAGCGCAAGGGAAATATCGTCAACGTTTCCAGTGTGACTGGACTGCGAGCATTTCCGAACGTTCTGGCTTATTGCGTCAGCAAAGCTGGTGTGGATCAGTTGACCCGCTGTGCTGCATTGGAACTTGCCGCTAAAGGAGTTCGCGTCAATGCGGTGAACCCTGGCGTAACCTATACCAACCTGCACCGCAACAGCGGTATGGACGAGCAAAGTTATCAGGCCTTTTTGGAGCGCAGCAAATCCACGCATCCGCTCGGGCGAGTGGGGCAGCCCGAGGAGATCGCCGACCTGATTCTGTTTCTCGCATCACCCCGCGCCAGTTGGATCACTGGGGCGACATACAGCATCGATGGCGGCAGGAGTCAGACATGCGCCCGATAGCCCCAAGCCTAATGCTCAAGTTATCGAATCGACGATGAATCAACCAATAATTTTTCGGAAGGAGAAGGATGTGAAACGAAATCCATCAATTTTGTTGTTTTGCTTCGCAATCTTAATTTCATGTTGCTTGCTCTCGTGTTCTACAGACAAGAAAACTGACGATAAACAGATGATGGCAGAAACTATCTACAATGAAGCCGCCGATGCCCGCGTGGATATTGAGCAGGCAATTGCTAAAGCACAGACCGAGGGCAAACACATTCTGCTGATGTTCGGCGGCAATTGGTGCATCTGGTGTCATCGACTCCATCGTCTGTTCAATGAGGACCGAACAATTAGAAAGTTTCTGAATAAGAACTATGTTTTGGTAATGGTCGATGTGGGGAGACGCGACAAAAATCTGTATCTCAATGAGCGGTATGGCAATCCATTTCAACATGGATTCCCGGTTCTTGTGGTTCTAGATCAAAACGGCAATCAGCTCCACACCCAAGAAACTGGTAGTTTGGAATACACTGCCAACGAAAGCACCCGAAAAGGACATCATCCACAACGAGTCCTGGAATTTTTAAAGGCCTGGGCACCAAAAAGTTAGCATCAAGACTTCTCATGAGCTCAGAGCCATAGGATGTTCTGAATTGATAAAAATACCCGTTGCAACACCCGAAAATCTTCGCACCGCGAGGCCAAAAGATCCGAAGCAAACTTCTCAAATTAGTGCGCTCTTTTTAAATTGCAATTCTGAATCTGGGGCCTTTCGGGCGAAGTAAATAGGGGCAATTGAAGCTGTAATTTTTTTCAAAAATATAAATTCTATGTTGACTTTTTAAAAGTTATTTGCTATATTTTCCGTAGAAAAAATCACTCCCCAACCAAATCAAAGCGGTCTCTTCCTTTAAGCATCATCAGGGAGGAATGAGACAGTTATCCTTAGCAAGGATAACAGATTCCGTGAATCAGGATTAGAGCAAGCCTCGGCATCGCATCGGCCGAGGCTTTTTTATGAGTGGCAGTTTTGTTCTTGACGATGTGAATCCATTTGATAACCTTCATACGATTTGATTTCTGAGCTCAGCAATGCGCTACCTGAATTTTCACTGTGTGAATATGCATGACGTTTCTTTAAGAATGAGATGTCCATTGGTGATAAATTTTCGAAGGTCATGCTGAAGGATATGCCATAATGGGAGCCACAGGACATGTTTGTAGCAACAGGTCCAAAGCAAGATATAGATTGGTGGAAATGCTCCTTGCTGTTAACTAATAAACGAAGAATAGGTCAACTTGAAAATAGCGAATATCTTTGTGACTGGCGGCATCCATAGCGGCAAAAGCACGGTATTAAATCGGGTGGTTGCCGCCTTCCCGAATCTAAAAATCGGTGGGTTTCGAACCGTCCCAATCATCGAAAGCGGGGTGAAAAAAGGCTTCATCTTTGAGTCGCTGTCAGGCGAAAGCCAGACCTTCGCTCATATTGCTCTTGATTCAAAGAATCAATTCGACATCTATCGCTATAATATCGGCATCTTTGATGATTTAGGGGTAAGATGCCTGACGGATGCTCTTGAAACCAGCGATCTCATTTTAATCGATGAAATCGGCATGATGGAACAGGGTGCCTCCCATTTCTGCCAAATGATTTTGAACTGTCTGAATTCAACCACGCCAGTATTGGGGGCTTTTCAACAACGCGCCTCCTGGTTCGCTCGTCTGATCCTTTCGAGAAACGACACCGCAATCTTCGAAGTGAATAGCACCACCCGCGAAACAATCCCAGCGCAGATCATCTCTTTGCTCCATGATTATATCGCAAAGTCGAAATCTTGATCCACTATCCAGCTTTCTCTACATACTAAAAATCTTGAAAGAATATTAACATCTTGTTCGGTCCATCGACCGATTTGAGAGTTTCTGTACTTGATAATATCAATAAAATTTCTTTCGCTAACTGGTTAATATCTTGGCCATTATTCATATTCGTTAATTTTTAGAAATAAGCTTGAAAAAGAACCTTCGATTCATTATATTGACACGCTGGTTTAAAAGAGCAAATGATATTTCAGGTCCAGCGATTCTCAGAATTCGAATGCTTCTTAGTACTGCTCCTTGGTAGATGATCGCAATGGGTTTTTGGATTTCACACCAAACTTTGGGTCTTCGATGAAAATATTGCTCATTGGTTTTTGCTACCATGAGGTAGAACAGATTCAGGACAGGCTAATGAAGGAACTCCCACAGCCGCAAATCGATTTCGCCATTTCAGTTCGGGATAGCTGGTATCGTTCCAATTTGGCCCAAAGCGATTTCATCGTGGTCGACATGAGTGATCGTGCACCTCTGATGAATGACATGATTCAAGATGTGATCGATCGGTGTAATGGCGCCCAGTTGGTATTTTTATCTCATGAAAAAAATATTGGGGATCTCACGCGTTCGAGTACGAACAAGCCGCTGTTTTGGCTCCCCAAAAATGCAAATTACCTTGAGAAACTGATAACCTTTCTGAAAACCACACCTCGCAACAAGAGCCATTCAGGGACGGAACCTCACTTTGCGCTTCCAGAAATCGAGGCAAACGCGCCCTATCTGCTCCCGACAATTCATGCGGCGTTTGATCCGACTTTGATCCTAAACAATCGATTGCAGATCGTGGCGACGAATGAGGCTTTTCTCAAGCAATTTCAGCTAATGAGCTCCAGTGTGCTGGGAAAATCGTGCTGTGAAGTCCTCGGTCGCTACTTTGATACCTGTGAAAGTTTTAGCACAAATTGCTTCATCCATGAAGTGATTCGCACTGGAAATTTTGCTCAAGCGGTCAAACAGAAAGATGCCCAGGCGGATAAATTTGCTGTGCGAGCCAGCCCCATTCGAAATCAGCAGAACGAAATTGAATATGTAGTGCTGACGATCCAGACAACTGAGTTGGCTGGGCACGAAGCAGGGCAGCCACTTTTCAATAAGAGTTTGCTGGAGCAATTGCTCAGTGGGCTTTCGGATGGCGTGCTGTTCTGCAATGCTGAACATCGAATCATATTTTCGAATTTGGCTGCCGAGACCATCATCGGGAAGCGTAAAACGGAATTGCTCAACAGATCGGTCTTGGAACTGCCGCTGGGCGAGGGAATTCGATGGCTGGACGATGGATTGAACAATATCAAAGCTGGCATCCGATTCAATTCGATCGCATTCAATACTTTCATCAGCAATCAAAAAGTTCAGGTCCGTTTTGCACCGATCTTTGGACTGGGAGATTGCTATTTAGGCGGCTTTTTATATCTCACCGAAGTAGAAGAATTTTTGCCGATCGAAACGAATCAGATCGTACCGCTATTGAGTGAAGATGATTTCGAGGTGCTCCATCTGCCATCTCCTCGGGTCATTGCGGAGGGCTAAAAATTTCCACTGGAGTTATCTTCGTGTCCATGTTTTTTAAACCTTCCAGCGAGCGAACTGAACGGTGAATATCATCCCTATTAGATCGATTTTGGCTTTTCCCTCGAACAACTGCTCTGTATTCGCCCTTTGATATTCCAAATTGAGAAGCTATCTCTTATGGCGCCCACGAAAATGCACAGAAACGATATTGTTTCTGCTGAGATATCGTGGTCATTCGTTTATGCTATGGGCGAAGTGTTTTAAATTTGACTGCCATAGCTCTGGATGGAAATTAGGTATCATTTTCTGGCCACCAACCAGCGCGCATCTGAGCAAGTTCAACGGCGGTAGAACCTTCCCCCTTGGCGCAGCCGCAAATTTGAAAAGATAATTTTATTCAATGCCGCTCATTTTATATCTTCGAGTTTGATCTCCAGGTTCGTCTTAAAAGTTTTGGCGATGATATCCATTTGTCGGAGATAGTGCATTTTTCGCAGCCTGAAATCTGGGGAAAAGACGTGCATATCGATGAAATAGATTCGTTCAGTTGGCTTATCGAAAAAGCAATACATTCGAAATGGGCCGCCTGCCACTTTCTCCTCGCTTTTCCATAGGCCTCGCAATTTCAGAGCTCGTCTGTTGAGGAAAATGATTTCCTCTGCGTAGACGGGTTCATATTTCTCTTCAACAATTTCGTTTTCATAGAACTTTCTGCCGATCTCATTGCGTTTGGCAATACACCAATCCTTGGTGATGATCGTGGGATCACTGGCCTCGATCCAGAAAACGGACATCCATCGCAATGGTGGCTGACGTTTGAACATGACAAATCGATCGCTGGCGGATTGTATCTCTGGCCTGAAATCAATGGGCAACCGAATGGTCCAGCCGTAAGTGCGGAGCAGATGGCGCTGCACATCCTTCAGCTCCTTATACTTGTATAAAGTGGCTTCGTGAAATTTATTCCAGTAATCTTCAAATTGAAAATAGATCTCCGCCCTTTGGTTATCGATCCTCTCTTTGAGCGTATTTGCATCAGGACCGATCAGGAACATTACGAGTTGTGGGATTGCCCACTCCTCTTTGGAAATGAAAATAAAATTGCCAGCAGCGATCTTTTGTTTATGCTCTTCACTGAGGCTGGCATTGATGCTTTTAGAGATTTCATCCGTCGCATCCAGCGTGGATATGAACAGAATATTTTTGAATCGCTTGAAATTATTCAAATCCGCCGGGATCAAGATATAATGCTTTTCTGGCTGTGGATTATATTCAACGCGTTCCAGAATCTCCCGCAGCAATGGCGCTGTTTCATTCCAGAGAGTTGAATCGGCTACCACCCGGATCTCATGATCGACGCCTAATGGGACCTTGGAGCTGAGACAGGCGCTAAGCACAGCAACAAGCGCCACAGCACAGATTTTGGCAAGCATCAAAAATGTCTTTCTCATAATCCTCTCTCCTGGTTTGCTAATATAATTCAAACTGAGTGCATCGGTTTCACATTTTTAAGGCTGATCGTCATGGTTGGGTTGGATTATTTCGGGCCGAAACATAAAAATCAACCCGCCTGGAACGGTCGCCAACAATCCGATCAGATAGGATAAGAATTCCATTGCCACGATCGCTTCGGCTGGGATCGAATTGATCTGCGAGAACAACGCCACGCCGCTGGTCTCTCGAATACCAATCCCTCCAATAGAGATGGGCAAACTGGATAGCAAGGCAATGGCTGGCACAAAAATGAAGAAATACTTGATATGGGCGTGGACTCCAACGGCGAGCGCGGCATAGTAATGTACCATGATTCTGAGTGATTGAACCGCTATGGAGATGAGCAGGACTTGCACCAAGATTTTCCGTTCGTGTTTGAACGAGTTGATGCTTATATAGACTTGCTTCATTTTATTTTTTAATCGAACGGGCAAAATGAGGCGGAAAATCCAACTGATACGCCGGGCAAATCTCTCATGAAATAGCACCACAAATGAAAAGATCCAGCAGCATAAAATTAGGCCAAGCACCAGCAGAATTGTATCCGACTGGAAAATGCTATGCCATACCAGACCCGCCACCAGCGCCAGCGAGGTCAGCATCACAAATCCAATTAAGCGATCCATGAGGACGGTAGAAATGGCAATGGAGGAGTTGCCCGAAACCCTGGCGATGTCAAAAATGCGGATCGCATCGCCGCCGACATAGCCGATGAGGAAATTGTTGAAGAACAGGCCGACATGGTAATAGGCGATCACGCTCCGCAATGGGATAGCGATGCCCTGGTTTTTCAGCAGGCAAAACCATTGGACCGAACCCAATAGATTGCTAATGACAAATAGCAAGGTGGCCCAAGCGATCCACCAGAGATTTGCAAAGGCCAATTGGCTTGCTATTTGGCGCACGCCCAGTTTGCTCAGTAATATCGCGATGAGCAATAAGCTCACCAGCACTTTGATTAAAGGGATCAGTATTCTTTTTATCACTCGGTAACGGCTCGCCTCAAAAATTGTCGAATGATCATTGATTATTCTGTAAGCTATCTTGAGCCTGTTTATCCATCAGCTCGAATCGCGATAGCCAATATTTGGCTGCGGCGTTATTAGGATCTTGGGCTAAGAGCCGCTGTGCAGCAAGGATTCCCGCCTCTCGATTGTGCGATTCAGCATAAATGTTGAACAAGAGATAATAGCCATTCACAAAATCGGGATGCTGAGCCAACAGGTGCAGAACCGTTTGCTCCGCTCGGTCAGGCTGGCCGGCGTCCAGGTACATCCCGGCGATCGTCAAAGCGATCCGGGAATCTGGCAATGGGATCACCGATGGCGGGATGCGCCGTTGCATGGTATCCAACGTAGCGACCAGGTCCTGGTGCAGTTTCTCGCGATGATAGTAATAGGCCAATCGCAAAAATCCGATGCGATAATTCATCAACAGGCCGATGGTGCTCTCGTCATAATAAACCCGGGGATTGTCCAGGTTGCGGTATTGGAACACCTCGAACAGATTGCGGCGCAATCGGGCCGGCGAAATTTCCTGGCCAGGATAGGTGACCAGTTTATAAGCCAGACCGTCCATCCGCAAATAATCCGTAAGATTGAGCATGCTCTCTCTGGAAACGGTGACGGCGAAGTAAATTGGCTTACGAAATTGGTTCGTGGCTATAATGTTCAGCACCATCCAATCCTGGACGCGAATTGCCTTCCCTATAAAAGTCGGGCCCAACTCAAAAATGATCTCTGGTGGCTCCTCTTTGGCTTTCGTCACAAATTCGGTTCGATGTTCTAATTCCTGAAGTTCCTGCTGATACACTTCGTCTGGCACTGGAATTCTAATGATCCTGGCTTCCGGCCAGAAGATCGGCGTCATTTGATCGATCTCAGCATCGGTGAAGCTAATCGGCACGCGCGGTTCCTGATCGCGCAATTGCTTAATGTACCATTGGGTGTTCAATAGGCTCAAATTCACCACCCTGATGTCCCGCCGAACCTGTTGGACATACTGCAAGAACCACAACGGAAACGTGTCATTATCGCCATTGGTGAACAGAATCGCGTTGGGTTCGCAGCTTTGCAGCAGATTATATGAGTAATCGTATGCCACATAATTGCCGCTGCGATCCTGTTGATGGAAATTGACTGCCAGCATTTTTATGGGGATCAATAAAAGCAAAAGCGCAAATGCCAAAGTGAGCAGCCCGGTTCGCCGGACGATCGACTGGCGGCGAAGCCTTTCGGCAATGGCCTCCAATAAACCTGCGCAGCCGACACCGATCCATAAGGCGAATGCGAAAAAGGACCCCACATAGACATAATCCCGTTCTCGCGGCTGCGGGTCCGGTTGGTTCAAATAAAGCACGATAGCCAGACCAGTCATCAGAAAAAGCAGGAGAATCGCGATCGCGCGACGATGATCTTTGGCAAAATGATGAAACATTCCGAGTATTCCCAATAAGAACGGGATGCCCCATAACCCTCGCCAGCTCACTGTCTCCGCTATTAAGCCTTGCGCATCCTGGGTCGTACCCTTGCCGAAATATTGCCAGAACAAATAGCGCAGGTACATCTTTTTAATCTGGTAGTCCCACAACGGCGCCCGACGCTCGATGTAGCTCCAATCGCCATACTGTTCCCGATTGATATATCTCACCAGATTTTCGAGCGTCTCGGGATCGTTCTCGTCGATGGCTGGTTTCAATTGGGAGCGCAAATAGACGCTGGTGTATGTGGAAGCACCCAATATAATCAAGAGCACAAATGATAAAACGAGGACTGTGGTTCGTTTCTTCAGATGGATCGAGACCCCGATTGCCAAGAATAGTGCCAGGATCATTGCGAGTAACCAGATAAGCGCAAAGCTACTTCCGAGCTGCTTATTCAAAAATAGCACAAAATTGGGAAGCCATTTGACGATTCCGGGATAGACGGCAACGAGGATGAAAAGCGAGATGTAGCTAAAAGCCAGCAGTCGAAACAGCATTGGATTTTGGCGACGCCTCCCTGCAATGACGATCGTGGCAGCAACAGGCCCAATCAAAGCATAAAGAGGTTGTTTGGAATTAACATAAATGACCAGGCTCAGGAGCGCCACGCCAAGAGCAATCGCCACGAAGACAAGAAGATCGCGCAATTTCAGGTCATAATGGCGCACAAAAACGATGAAGCAAAGCGCTGGGAGCGCTAAGATATTCAGCAGATGGAAACCGATCGCCAAGCCAATACAGTAGGCAATCATCAAGATATACTTATCGCTATCTGGGGACTCTGCATGGTCATGCCATACGAGAATCAACCAGACGACCAGCGCAGTGAACAGCGTACTGATGGCGTATACCTCTGCTTCAACGGCGTTAAACCACAGTGTTTCGGAGAAGGCGAACGCCAATGCCCCAATAGCGCTCCCCCCATAGAGGATCAATCGATCCTCCAGGCGTTCGATATGGGGGCGCCAGAAGCGGATCAGACGCGCGATGATCAGATACGTGAGCATGGTGGTGAACGCTGTGGCGATGGCCGAGATGAGGTTCACGCGCAGCCCGATATCCGAAGCTATTGGGATCATGGTAAAGATGCGGCCCAATAGAATGTAGAACGGGGCGCCAGGCGGATGCGGAACTCCCAGAATGTAGGCACAAGTAATGAATTCCCCGCAGTCCCAAAATGAAGTCGTCGGCGCAATGGTCAACAGATATACCACCAACGAACTCGCCCATACGCCAAGCGCAACCAATCGATGCACCCATTGTTCGCGGTTCATCTTTCCCTCGTCAATTTTGCGACGCGGTGTCTGGTTCTGTGGTATTGGCTGGTGCAGTATCTTTGGGTGCTGTCTCCATCATTCGCTTCAATTGCTCGAGCTGGGCTGCGGCGCTTTTATCGTTCGGATTGCGCAATAGCCATTTGTTCAAAATATCGAGCCCACTTTGATAATCATTCGCTGAAATGTATTGACGCGCTAACCAATAATAGGTATCTTGGAACGACGGATAGGCCTGATTCAACTCTTGCACCAATTTCACCACTTTCGGGGCATCATCAGGATAGGCCTGGACAAAGATTTCGGCGTATTGAAGTTTTTCATCGATTGGGACATCGGCGCGCTCCAATAGCCTCCACAAAATAGCTTTGAATTTCTCATGTTCGCCTGCGAAATAGTACATTCGCCCCATTTGGAACTGGAGTTCTTTGCGGATGGGGATAATGGTATCGGGCATAATGGTCTGCAATTTATCCAGAACCGTGGTCATATCTTCGAACATGCGTTCCCGCAGATAGAACTGCGCCAGGTGGAAAAATGCACCCTGGTAATTCCGCAGCAGCCCCTTGATATTTTCATTAAAATAGACATTGGGATTATTCAGATTGCGATATTGAAATTTCTCGAACAAGTTGGTTCGCAGATGCGTTGGCGAAAGCGGCAGATCTCTGGTCGGATAAGTGATCAGCTTAAATACCAAACCATCCATGCGCAAATAATCCTGCAAGTTGAGCTGATTATCGGACGATACGGTCAATGCAAAATAGATTGGCTTTTGAAACCGATTGGTGGCTATGATATTGAGGATCATTTTATCCTGGACGCGAATGGCCACATTATCCAGGGTTGGTTTCAAATCGAAAACGATCTGCGGTTTTTCTTCGACATCCTGCATCAGGGGCTTTCGGTCCACGCTCTCGGCCAGGTCGCGTAAATATGCCTCGCGAGGCACGTCGAGCCGGACGGTTTTAGGTTCGGGCCAATATTCAGCCTCCATGCGGCTGATTTGCCAATCTGTCAAACTAATAGGCACTCGGGGCTCCTGATCGCGCAATTGTCGGATATACCAGTGGGTATTCAATAGGCTCAAATTGACCACCCGGACATCCTTTCGAATTCCCTCCACAAATTGCAAATACCATAACGGGAAAGTGTCGTTGTCGCCGTTGGTGAAAAGGATGCCATTGGGCTCACAGCTCTGAAGAATGTTATAAGAATAGTCATAGGCCACATATTCGCCAGTGCGATCGTGAGATTTATAATTGTGGGCTAACATATTGATCGGCGCGATGAAGAGCAAACAAAGCACCACACAAGATACCATGGTGATGCGCTGCCAGGGCTTGAATTTCTGACTGAGCTCCCGAATATAATCGGTGATTGCGGTTACGCCAATGCCGATCCAGAGCGCAAAGGCGAAAAATGAGCCGACATAGACATAGTCCCGCTCCCGCGGCTGGGGATCCTCCTGATTCAGGTAGATGACGATCGCCACCCCGGTCATGATAAACAACATCAAAATCACCGATGCATGTTTCCAGTCCTTGGAAAAGTGATAGACCATGCCAATGATTCCGATTAAGAACGGGAAGCCCAACAATCCCAGCAAGCTGAAGTTTTCTTTGATGCGCCCATCTTCATCAAGCGTGGCCCCCTGACCGATAAACTGCCAACCGAAATATCGGAGGTACATCTCTTTGATCTGGTAATTCCAGAGGAAATCGAGCTGACGGCCCAAATTATAGGTTCGATAGTTGCTGTATGGGAACTTGCGCTCGAACTCGTACTTGGATGGCAAACCGGGATAGCGCCGGGGAAAGATACCCCAATCGCCGTACTGCTCGCGATTGAGATAGCTGACCATGTTCTCCAGGGTTTCTGGGTCATTTTCATCAATCTCGGGGTTCAGGTTGGACCGGATGTAAATGACCAAATAGCTGGAGGTGGCGAGCAAGATCAAAAAGAACGACGTCAAGGCCAGGAAGGTGATTCGCTTTTTGTTATTGAATGCCCAGGCAATTAGCGTAAGCAATGCTACGATGGCTGCAAAGAAAAATAAGCCAGTAAATTCTCCGCCTGTTTGTTTCTTCAAAAACAGCGCAAAATTTGGGATCCATTTGACAATTCCCGGGTAAATGGCAAAGAACCCCAATGCCAGAAATCCAGCAAAGATCCAAAAGCTCCGCCACTCCAACCGGCGATATTTCTTGAAATAGACAACGAACATAATCGCTGGCAGGGCCAGGATCATCAGCAAGTGGACGCCAATAGCGAGGCCGACCAGGTAGGCGATCAGCAACAGGTAGCGGTCGCTGTGCGGGTCATCCGCTTGTTCCCACCAGAGCAACATCAGCCAGACGACCAGCGAGGTGAACAGCATACTGATGGCGTAAACCTCAGCTTCCACAGCATTGAACCAGAAGCTATCGGTAAAGGCATACGCCAGAGCTCCGATCACACCGCTGGCATAAAGGATGATACGATCGATATGATTTTTGGGCTGTCCGCGGAACATGCTGATCAGACGAACGATGATCAAATAGCCAAACATGACCGTCAGGGCGCTCGATAACGAGGAAATGACGTTCACTCGCAAGGCGATATCCGACACAAATGGGATCATGCTGAAGATGCGGCCGACCAAAATATAGAGCGGTGCACCTGGAGGGTGAGGGATACCAAGGATATACGAACAGGTAATGAACTCTCCGCAGTCCCAAAATGACACCGTGGGCGCAATTGTCCTCAGGTAGATGATCAACGAAAACAAAAAAACGAAAGCAGCGAACAACTTGTTTAACCGCTTGTCCAGTTCCATGAGTCATTTCCTCCGAGATAATACGTTTTCGATCAAATTTAGCATCGCGGTGGCCGATTGCTCCCAATGAAATTGATGAGCCCATTGAATTCCCTGCTGCGATAGCGCTTGTCGCAAAGGATCGTCCTGAATCAAACGGATCACCCGCTCGGCCAGGGCATCGACATCGCCAAAAGGATAAAGCAGGCCTGTTTTACCATCAATAACCGAATCGCGCAGACCGGGCGAATTGGCCGCTACCACGGGGACCCCGCAACAATTCGATTCGACCACGGTCAATCCCCACCCTTCTTTCGGTGAAGGATTGACAGCCAGCCACATGCGATTTAGATGTTCGATTTTCTCTTGGTGATTAATTGCACCTGTGAATTGAATCACTTGTTCCAATCCTAGGCGTCTCGCTAACTTTTGCAGCGCGAAGAGATAATCCCCATCCCCTACGATCAACAATCTGGCGGTAGGAATTTGCTGCACCACCTTTGAGAAAGCAAGGATCAAATGATCCACGCTTTTGTACTTCTTGATTCGGCCAAGATACCCAACCAACGGTTGCGGCGACCTTTTTTCGGGACAGTAGGGGTAAGCGGCGTGATCCACCGCATTCCCGACCAAATGAAGCGCCGTCGGGGCGAACCCTTTTTGGATCAATTCCTGTCGTGTGCTCTCGGAGACCACCGCCAGTGGCACGTTTCGATAGATCCATGGGATCAGGCTTTCGGCAAACCTTACGTAGAGCGCAATCGGCAGGACCGATTCTCGAAAAATACTCGATCCGAACAAATGATGCACAATTCCAACCAGCGGCTCCTTAACAAATAGCGGTGTATAGAAAGGAATCTTGTTGATGTCGTCGATGACGATGTCGAATGACTGCCTTCGGGAATGCTGCCGATAGAGCCACGGGACAAAATAATTGAAAAGCTGTCTTGGTCCATGACGAACCACCTGGATACCATCAATGGTTTCATTCTGCGGCAAACCGGGGTGAACGCAACAGAGCAGGGTGACCTCGTGTCCGCGTTGCCCGATCCGCTTGAATATTTCATGAAAATGGACTTCCGCTCCTCCTCCCAGCGGGTTCCGAATATCCTGCCAATTGATCACCAAAATCTTATATCCCATATCGATTCCATCAAATAACAACGCCAGCCGTCTTCACTTAATATCACCATTTCCATGTGCCAAAGAATCTGCTCGGCTCCCCGCAATTGGTTTCTGGGCCACAACCCCGATATCGAGAAAAGTATAAAAAGCCCATGACTGCTGTGCCAGCGCCCGCCTCAGCCGCTGACGAAGCTGACTAACCAGCGGAATACGTGCTGGGTATAGCGGCAATCGAACCCCCAGCTTCTTGAGCATCTCCCTCATCATTCGATAGAACAAACTGGGCCGCATCCAGCGACCGTACTGATGAACAACCCGAAAACCGGCCTTACCGACCAGGCGTTTGAGCTGATTAATGGAGAACTCGGTCTCCCAGCCAGCAAACCAGCGATTCAAGAGAATGAGAATGTGCTTGATCAGCGTGTAAATATGATAGCGCTGGGGCACATCTACCAATAGCAGCCCGCCCGGTTTGAGCACCCGATATTGCTCGCTGAGCAATCGCCCCGGATCGTTGAAATGCTCCATCAGTCCCTGATGAAACACAATGTCCAGCGTGCCATCAGCGAACGGAAGCTGTAGCGCATCGGCTTGAATTAGAATCAGCGGTCGACCATGCTGCTCGTTCAGTTTGCTGATGATCCCCAATGCTCGGGATGAATAATCGAGCACATAGACCATGGCATTGTCTTGCGCCAGTTGAAAACTGTCCCTTCCGCTTCCAGCGCCGACCTCAAGGATCCGTTTGCCCGCAAAATCGGTCACGACATTCAAATTTCTGTAGATCCGATCTTCGTTGGAATATACCTCGTCGATCTGTGTCTTTTCCTGCCAGAATTTCTCCCAATGGTTCAGAGTTGATTGCTTCTTGGTCATTTCTCTTCCGTTTAAAGATCGCTTTTCGTTCGGCCTGTTTTAGAACGACTGCCGCCAGAGATATGACGGACAATAAAAACATCGCCTATTTTCTGCTATTCACCCAGTTGTTTCTTAGATTTGGCCACTGGCTCCAGCAACACCATGGCTATTTCAATTCAGTAGCGGCCGTCTCTTTGATATAGGCCAATCGCAATTCACGTAACACGCTCTCCAGCAACTCAGCCTCATCTTCAGTTAGATTGTTTCGGGTCTTTTCTTGCAGCATTCCCAAAATATCGATGGATAGTTTGGCTGTCTCCAGGTCTTTTTCGACTTTTTTGGTATGGGGATCTTTGAGCTGTCCCAGTTGCATCAGTGCGGCGGTTTGATAGCTCATCACCAAAAAGGAGAACAAAAATTTGCTTCGGTCTTCATTGGATAATGTTTCCGCCATAGTGTGCTCCCTATTGCTTAACCAATTCTGGTTAATTCAAGCTTATCGCGATAATTTTGGAATAATGGATTGTGCGACAATGCTGCCACGGTCTCTGCGAATTCCGCATGATTGGGAGCTAATTTGAAAGCCTCCTCTCGCGCCTCCATTAATAGCGCTCCGTCTTCGATTGGGTCAGCGATTTTCAATTCGGGCAAGCCGTGCTGTCGCGTGCCGAAAAACTCCCCTGGCCCGCGCAATTTCAGGTCAACTTCAGCGATCTTGAATCCATCGGTGGTCTGGATCATCGTGTTCAATCGTGTAACTGCTTCTGGCGTCAGTGGCGGTTTCGCGATCAGGATACAATAGGATTGCTCGCTCCCCCGACCAACCCGACCGCGGAGTTGATGCAATTGCGTCAATCCAAATCGCTCCGCGTTCTCAATTACCATAATGCTGGCATTGGGCACGTCCACTCCCACTTCAATGACAGTGGTACTGACCAGAATTTGAATTTCACCGGCTTTGAATGCCATCATAATGGCGTCTTTTTGCTCGGCGCTCATCCGACCATGGAGGAGCGCCACTTTGAAGCCTGAAAAGACCCCTTGGGTCATTTGCTCATAGCTTTCAATAGCAGCCTGAAGGTCCAGTTTCTCGGATTCCTCGATCAATGGAAAAACAATATAGGCCTGCCGGCCCTCAGCCACTTTGGTCCGAACGAACTGATAAATATCGGCCCTTTTGTTATCGTAGCGCCACGATGTCCGCACCGGGATGCGCCCCTCAGGCATCTCGTCCAAAATCGACACGTCCAGATCACCGTAAATGGTGAGCGAGAGCGTCCGCGGGATTGGCGTTGCAGTCATCACCAATACATCGGGTTGCTCGCCTTTCTCAACAAGCATCGCCCGCTGGGCGACTCCAAACCGATGTTGTTCATCGATCACCACTAATCCCAGCCGACGAAATTTCACAGTGTCTTGAATCAGCGCGTGTGTGCCAACAACGATATCGCAATCTCCCTGCTCCATCGCTTTTAAAACCTCGTTGCGCTGATTGCTGCTCTGTCCGCCGATCAACAACCGCACCTGCACGCCCATTCCTGACAGCCAGCGCTTGAAGGTCAAATAGTGCTGCTCGGCCAGAATTTCTGTTGGCGCCATCATCGCTGCCTGATAGCCATTTTCCACCGCGATCAGCATGCTCACCAGCGCCACAATGGTTTTGCCAGAGCCGACATCTCCCTGCAACAATCGATACATGGGGCGCGGGCTTTTCATATCCGCTCGGATCTCGCGCAGCACTTTCTTCTGCGCCTCAGTCAGCTCAAAGGGCAACTGGTCCACCAATGTCTTCACCCGCGCACCGACCGAAGCAAATTGAATCCCCTTTTGTTGCGTTGCAATCTGATGCTTTCGGTAGGCCAATAAAAATTCCATCAGAAACAGCTCATTGAATTTCAACCGGCGCTGCGCCTCGCGCAATCGCCCAAAATCTGCAGGAAAATGGATATTCTGAAATGCCTCGGATAGCGGCATCAGTCGATGGCGTTGCAAAACCGATTGCGGAAACACCTCGCGAATCGCATCACCATAGTTCGCCAGCAATTGACGAATGACCCGACGAAAACCCCGGCTATCTAATCCGACGCGATTTAGCGATTCCGTGGATGAATAAAGCGGGATGATCTTGCCCGTGTTCACCAACTCCTCGTCCCGATCATCACCATCCTCAGATAACAAATCGAATTCGGGATGGATAATTTCCAGTCCGCCAAAGTAGCGAAATTTGCCGCTCACCGCGATCGTCTGTCCCTCCTTGAATCGTTTCTGCCAGTAATTGAGCTGATGAAACCACACGCAATGGATCACCCCGGTATCATCGGCGATCACCATGATAAACCGCGACCGCTTCCCCTTTTTAATCCCCTGTGTCACGATTTTGCCGATCACAGTTGCTGTATCATTGGGACGAACTTTGCGGATCGGCGTGATGTTGCTCCGATCCAGATAGCGACGGGGATAATATTGCAACAGATCCCCGATCGTATGTATTCCGACCTGGTTGAGCTCCTCCGCCCGCTTCGTACCGATCCCTTTGAGATATTGTATTGGTGTGGTGAACAATTTTTCGGATCTCTCGATCAATTAGCGTTTCCCTGTTTGATCCTTCGCCAAGCTGGACAATTCATTTTATGGCGCCAACTAAGAGCGAATCTTGCGTCAAAAAAATGACAGCTCCACTCCCCCTTATAAAGCCGATCTCCACATTTCTCTGCTCTGCCAGCTAACATTTCTTTTATGGCGGGAACGCTTCGGTTGACCAGATAACCCCTGTCCCCTCGATTCGCTTGCAGGCTGCTCAGCAGACTGAGAGACAGCCATCACGACTTATGCTTTGCTATCTCGGCGAGGCGAAATCTTTCAACCGAACAGCGCCCATCTCGCTCTTTGCTGATGTAAAAGGCCAAACTAGTGCCGCATGTTCATCCTTGCGAATGCAGGCATCCTTGCGAATGCAGGCATCCTTGCGAATGCAGGCATCTCGATTCCTTTATAGCTTTAATTCCACTTCCCAATGATATTCCTGGATTGGCAGAAATCCACGGTTCGATTTGACTCGGATTGTTGAAGCGGCAACTATCTCGTCCGGATCGCCACGGTATATTCCAGCGTCACCTCTTGATCCTTTGGGACCGTCACCGTAAATTCCACCGTGTTGGCGTCTTTCTTTTTATATGCATGCGTTGACTTCTTGATTTCCCAGAAGCCATAGAATTTTTCGATGACCACGATTTCCACTGGCACCTCTTTATGATTGCGCAGCTTGATTTGATAGCTCTCTTCCCAGGAATTTTTGCCAGTAGAGACCCGGTTGGTCATTGTTCGTTCTGGCTTGAGATCAAAGGCATTGCCCAAGAACAGCCGAACTTTTTCATCTTTGGGAGTATGATCGATGAGGTCCTCCCCAACAAATTCTAAAGACGCATCGGCTGGATCTTGCTTATAGACGCGGACCTTGCCAGCAGGCAATGGCATTCCCAATCCATTTTGCTTGCTATTAAAGAACTCCAGATTGACCCGGATGTCATCCTGCGATCGATGCGGTTCATAGCTATAGATTTTCTTCACTGGCGTTTCAGCCCCAGGAAACAATGAGATCTGCTTGATTTGGTTGTTCAGGATAGTCGCAGGCCGGGTCAACGTATACATGCGATATTCGAAAAAGGATTTTTCTTCAAACTGGGGGACTGCCATGTCCATGGCTTCAAACGTCAGGCCTTTGGCGGCGCGACGCGGGATCGCCTGGGGAACACGATGCACTTCGCCAGCGATGAGCTTTAATTGCGCCTCAGGATATGCTGCGCCAGAGCGGTTGTCGATCGACACCCAGGCGTTAAGCTCTAACCGCTGATCATCATCCTTGACCACTGCCACATACTCGGCATGCCATTTTATGCCAGAGGTCAAATAACTCACTTCGGTCTGATGCTTGCCCGCCTGTTCGCTGTCGATCGTCCACACCAGCGTCGGTCGCGTGATCAATCCCTCCGGGAGCCTGGGAAAATCAATGTTCAAAATATTGCTTCGGGAGATCAACTTCACCGTATCGCTGTCCGTCTTAACGATCACATTGCCCCCATCATAGCTTAAAAGCGTGCCCTTGAAAACACCCTCCTTCAAATAGATCTGGACCTTCTGATCAATATATTTATCGAGGATCTTGTCAGTATTGATCAAATCGTACTCGTAATTTTGCTCGATAATAGCAACCTTATCGGGTGCGGTAAGCGATTTGAAATGCACCGAGGTCGGGTCGATGGAAGCAGCGACCTCCTGGAATTTGAGCTCAGCGAGACCTTTTTTAAGCTCAATCTCCCGGACGTCCTTGACAACAGCAAGATCGTTATTGTAGACGGTCACGGCAAGACGCCGGTTCTGGCCCCACACATTGCCGAATACGGTCACCCCAAGCAGCACGAAAAAAATTATTGTTCTCATTTTTTATTTCTCCTCTGGATAGGGCTCAAAACAAATGCTCAAATCATTCGTTCGCCCAATGATTTTTTTGTAAGCCCAGAAGGCTTGATCGATCAATTTGCTCATCGATCACGGGACAAAACGCTTCCGCTATTCGTCTCCAAGCCATCCATGCAAACGCCTCAGAAAAATATCTCATCGCATCATAGTTATTCAGCATCGAGCAGCAGAATTGATTGCAGTTCCATAGCTCAATCGAATGTTGCAGGCAAGCATCGCCACAAAAAATTCCCGAGTGAGCTTGACCGGAGATTGATGTTTTGTTCGCTTCCTCCGCTGCTTTGAATTGATTTGCCCCCTCGCTCCAAAATGAAATGGCTTTCACTCTGCCACAGAACAAACAGAAATGCCCAAATCAATTTCGGATAGGATTGAATTTCCTGCGTCTCGGTATGCTCATCAGGCCACGTCTTTTGATTTTTCTGGTATCGGTCAAAGCAACACTTATGCATCGATCACAGCATTTTGCTCGGAACTTCATTGCGAAAGATGTCGGCGGTTCAAAACTCAGCCGGCGATGTGATCGATCAGATTACCTATCCTTCCAGGCTATGCAAATTAGCCTTGAGTTTGGTCACACTTGCCTGAAAGTCCTCGCACTTCCGACGCTCCCGGTCGACGACCTCTTTGGGGGCTTTGGCGAGGAAATCTTTGTTCAGCAATTTCGCATTGATCGCTTCAATCTGCGTCTCCAATCGCACGATCTCCTTGGTCAAACGGTTACGTTCAACCTCGATATCGATCAGTCCCTCCAATGGCATGAAGATCTCAAGGTCTGCGACAACGGAACTGGCCGAATAGCGCGGTTTGGTCAAATCGCTGCCCAGCACCAGTTCTCCAAGCCTTGCCAATGAAGTTAGATAGATGCGATTTCGGTCGATCAGCCGGAGATGTTCCGTGTTACTGCTTTTAATGAGCACCTGCGCCTGCTTGGTCGGCGGAACATTCATCTCGCCCCGAACATTACGGATCGCGCCAATCACCTGTTGGAGCAAGGCAAGATCGTTCTCTGCCGAGGCATCAAAATAATTGCTGTCTGCAACCGGCCAGGCAGAGACAATAATGTCTGGCTCAGTTGGCAGTTTCAGCCCATGCCAGATCTCTTCGGTGATGAATGGGATAACTGGATGCAATAATTGGACGATGTTGCGCAGCACATGAATTCCAATCCCCAGCGCCAGATCGCGGCCAGCCGGATCGTTACCGTACAGCCGCGGCTTGATCAACTCTAAATACCAATCGCAGAATTCTCGCCAGAAAAACGCATACAAATTGTCCACTGCCTCGTTCAGATGAAATTCATCCAATGCCCTGGTGACCGCAGCGATCGTTCGGTGCAGGCGACTTAAAATCCATCGATCGGCCAACTGTAAGCGGTCGGACTGTTCCAGAAATTTGCCGTTTTGCAGCAGCCGTGGCAACTCTTGTTCATCGAAGCTCATCGCCAAAAACCGATAGGCATTCCACAATTTATTGGAGAAGTTTCGTCCGATTTCAAAATTGGATTCGGCAAGGTTGATGTCCTGTCCCTCTGAGGTGAGCATCAACAGCGAAAAACGAACGGCATCGGCGCTGTATTTTTCCACCATCTGCAATGGATCGATGCCGTTGCCCAGCGTCTTGCTCATCTTTCGGCCCTGAGCATCGCGGATGAGGCCGTTGAAGTAAACGTGACGAAACGGCACATCCCCCATAAATTCCAGCCCAGACATGATCATCCTTGCTACCCAGAAGAAAATGATGTCGGGCGCGGTAACCAGCGTATGCGTTGGATAGAAATACTTCAGCTCTGGTGTATCCTGCGGCCACCCCATTGTGGAAAACGGCCAGAGCCACGACGAGAACCAGGTGTCCAGCACGTCCTCGTCCTGAATGATGCGCGGGCTCTGGCATTTGCTACAATTGGCTGGCGCCTCGCGGCGCACCATCATCTCGTTACAATCCTGGCAATAGTACACAGGGATGCGATGCCCCCACCATAACTGCCTCGAGATGCACCAATCCCGGATATTCTCGATCCAATTCGCATAGACCTTCACCCATTTTTCGGGATGAAATTGAATGCGGCCATCTATCACCGCGTCTAACGCCGGCTCGGCTAAAGGCCTGATTTTGACAAACCACTGCGCCGAGAGATACGGCTCGATGATCGTATCGCAACGCTGACAATGCGCTACCGCATGTTGGTGGCCTTCGATTTTCTCCAATAACCCAGCAGACTCCAACTCCTTTACCAACGCCTCGCGGCATTTGAACCGATCGTAGCCATTGTATTTTCCAGCATTCTCATTCATCGTCCCATCTTCATTCATCACATTGATCGGCTGCAAATGATGCCGCAGCCCGATCTCGAAATCGTTCGGATCGTGGGCCGGAGTCACTTTCACCGCACCAGTACCAAATTGGGCATCCACAATTTCATCGGCAATGATGGGGATCTCTCGGTTCATCACTGGCAGGATGACTGTCTTTCCTATTAGTCCCAGGAAGCGTTTGTCATTTGGATTCACGGCCACGGCCACGTCGCCCAACATGGTCTCTGGCCGAGTGGTCGCTACGGTAATATAGCCCCCATTTTCCTTTAGCGGATAGCGGATATACCACAATTTGCCCTGTTCATCCCGATGAATCGCCTCTTCATCCGAGAGCGCGGTACTGCACCGGGGACACCAATTGATGATATATTTCCCGCGATAAATCAGGCCCTTTTCATATAATCGGCAAAACACTTCTATCACGGTCCGTGATAGGCCTTCATCCATCGTGAATCGTTCCCGTTGCCAATCGCAGGAACAACCCAGTTTCTTCAATTGCTCGATAATCACGCTGCCATATTTTTCTTTCCATTGCCACACCCGGCGCACAAATTCTTCTCGGCCCAATTGATGCCGCGTCACTTGCTCCGTTCGCTTCAAATGCCGTTCGACCACATTCTGGGTAGCGATCCCAGCATGATCCGTCCCCGGAAGCCACATCGTCTCATAACCTGCCATCCGATGGTAACGGATCAGCATATCCTGAATCGTATTATTATAAGCATGGCCCATGTGCAATACATCGGTCACATTCGGCGGCGGAATGACTATCGAATACGGCTTTTTATTTGGATTCACTTCCCCATGAAAATAGTTTTCCTCCATCCAATGACGATACCATTTCTCTTCCACTTGTTTTGGATCGTACACCTTGGCAATTTCTTTCTCGGCCATAATGCTATCGAACTCCTCTTTAAAACACCCTTCAGCCAACGAATCCATTCGCGTATTCAGCGATACGCAACAGATCGCTTCGATTCGTTGGGACAAAAATGAATAACGGCCACTACCCGTTCCTTTTAAAAATTAGTTCTAAATATAAAAAAGAAATTCATAAAATGAAAGATAAATTTAGAGGCAATGTTAAGAAAATCATTGCTAAAAATCAAGGGAAAAATTTGCCATAAATCAAACCAGCGCTTTCTGCGCCATCAGACCGATATTTTTGCGGCTGAACAAAAGTGGCTTCATGCCATCAGGATCAAGTTTCTCTCAATTCAGGTGCCTGCCTCCTGATCGCACCGAAAGTTCCGCCACCATAATCGATAAAGCCGCGGTCGAATATCGGGACAATAGCAAACCCGACCGAAACCCTTTCTGCCAGTCCGCACAGGCTCAAAGAAAGTCTCTGCGATAAATCCAGTATCGCACAAAAATGAATTTTATCTTCGGATTGTGTCGCTCGAGCCTAAGCAATTTCATTGATGTCCCATTTCGATTGTTCCCTGCCGGCGATGCAATTTGGCAGATTGGTGGCGACGAATTCGAGGCAATCTTTTTTAATTTATGGGAATAATGGTCCAAGAATCGCCTTTACTTAATCTTATGGCATCCACAGCAGAATGACTTTTTGTTCAACCCATCACTTGATTGAAATTTTCCTTGATTATTTCCCCGCAAATTCCTATACTTGTGCCTGAAATTAGATCAGTCTTGTGGATTGCATCCAATGATAAACAAGCTCAAGGAGGCTTCATTGAAACTGTTCTCTTTTTTCAACAAGAATCAACAGGTGCGAATCGGGATCGATCTGGATGGGAAGAAATATGATTTTTCCCTGATCTGGGAAATGTTCAAGGACATCAGAGGCAAACATGATTTTCCCGAATTGAATTTCCTGCAAGTGATGATCGAACTGGGATTATGCAATGTGAACGATATCACCGAAGTGATCACGACCGTAACTGATCTCAGGACATTGGACGATCTGAAAATACCATCGCCAATTCAGTTCGACGTGCCGGTTGCGCGGCCTCAGAAGATCATCTGTCTCGGTCGGAATTATCGTAAACATGCAGAAGAATTCAATAATCCAGTGCCAAAAGAGCCCATTATTTTCGCCAAAATGCCCTCTTCTTTATTGCCGCACGAAGGGACGATCGTGATCCCACGGCAGGTGGGCCGCGTCGATCATGAGGGAGAACTGGCGATTGTGATCGGCAAATCTGGCAAATATATCTCAGAATCGCGTGCTTATGAATATGTCGCTGGTTACACCGTGGTCAACGATGTCACAGCGCGAGAATTGCAAATCAAAGACATTGAGAATAAGCTTCCGTGGATGCGGAGCAAAAGCTTCGACACCTTTTGCCCGATTGGCCCATATCTGGTGCCTCACAGCGTCATCAATAATCCGCATCAACTTGAGCTGACGGTAACGGTGAATGGCGCGGTGCGGCAAAAATCCAACACCTCGCAATTCATCTTCAAGGTGCCCGAGATCATCCAATTTGTTTCCAGGCATCTCACGTTAACCCCTGGTGACATTATTGCCACGGGGACGCCTGAAGGAGTGGGTGAACTGCAACCTGGCGATACTGTTACTGTGGAAATCGAGCAAATTGGCCGATTGGAAAATCACGTGGCCTCAGAATGAGCCGATGCGATGGCGTTCGAAGCGGCCAACCCAGCGCCGAGGTATAGTGGCTTATCGCTAAAAAGCTGAAATTTGAGCTCACCAATGAACATCACTTTGAAAGTGGGACAGAAATTTTAACACAAGTATCCAGCATTGCATAGCAAAGGGGCGCTGGTCAATCAAATTTCACCAGCAAGAATTTTGACGGATCAAAATTTTTACTAAACATAAAGGACAAAAAAATGGGTACACCAAAAAGAATAGGACTACTGACTGGCGGCGGAGATTGCCCAGGCCTAAACGCGGTCATCCGTGCGGTTGTAAAGACCGCGGTTAAAAATTACGGAATGGCCGTGGTGGGATTTTTAGATGGTTTTGAAGGCCTGGTCGAGAAAAGATTTGTGAATTTGACCAATGATGTGGTATCTGGCATTTTAACCCGGGGTGGCACCATCCTTGGCACCAGCAATCGTGCCGATCCGTTCTGGTATCCCAGCCTTGAGGGTGGAAAATATGAATTTCGCGATCGTTCGGATCAGGCGCTAAAAACGATCGATGAGCTCGGACTGGAGGCCTTGGTCTGCATTGGCGGCGATGGCACGATGGTGGTGAGTCAGAAATTGGCCCAGCGAAACGTGCCGATCGTTGGCATCCCAAAGACCATCGATAACGATCTCGTTGGCACCGATGTGACCTTTGGCTTTGATTCGGCATTGACTACGGCCACCGAGGCGATCGATAAAATTCACACCACGGCTCAATCGCATCATCGCGTGATGGTGATTGAAGTGATGGGGCGCTATGCTGGGTGGTTGGCGCTGTGCTCTGGGATTGCAGGCGGTGGCGATATCATCCTGATTCCCGAAATCCCATACGACATCGATAGCGTCTGTAACGCGATCAAAGAACGAAAGTACCAGGGCCGTTATTTCAGTATTCTGGTCGTTGGCGAGGGTGCCAAGCCAAAGGGTGGTGAATTGGTCGTGAAGAAACGGATCGAAGGAAGCCCGGAGCCATTAAGACTCGGCGGCATCAGTCATAAAGTGGCGGACGACATCGAGGAGAAAATTCAGGTCGAAACGCGGGTGACCATTTTGGGGCATCTATTGCGCGGTGGCGTCCCATCTCCAGCAGACCGATTGCTGGCCAGTCGCTTCGGCGTATCTGCCGCCGAACAGGTCGCAAAAAGAAATTTCGGGCAGATGGTCGCACTGCGCGGCAACGAAATTATCACCATTCCCATCAAAGAGGTTGCCGGGAAAACCCGCACGGTTCCGCTGGACCATCCCTATATCGCAATGGCGCGCTCGCTGGGCACCTGCCTGGGAGATTGAACATCTAATTGGACATTAACGCCAGCCGATTGCCTCTGCAATGGGCTGGCGCTTATCCAATCGCTGCGCATAGTGATCAATAGCGACCAATGTTCCAGCGACACATCCCTTTAGTCAGCTCACCCTATCAGTTTCAGCACCTGTTCAACGCATTGTTCGATTCCTTTGGCCACATGGGCGATCGTTGGGCCTAACATATAAGCTGGGGTGGAGACGATTTTATGCTCAGCATCGCATTCCGCCTCATCGACCTTCCGAACCGCATGCTTCCCGCCCAATTTCTCAATGGCACTGGCAGTATCTGGATCATTGCCAATGGTCAATCGCGGATGATGCTCCCCAAGGACCTTCGCCGCAATCACCGGAGCAATGCAGATGAACCCCATCGGTTTCTTGGCCTGGTACATCTCTTTGATAAGCCGTTCCACCTCAGGATTCACCTTACAATCAACGCCATCTACCGCAAAGGTGCACAAATTTTTGGCAGCACCATACCCACCTGGGAAAATCAGCGCATCGAGATCCGAGGCCTTCACCTGACTCATCGACTTAATTTCTCCCCGCGCAATTCGTGCCGCTTCAACCAGCACATTGCGAGTTTCACCGCTCACTGGCTGCCCTTTTACATGATCAACCACATGGAGCTGAGCTACATCGGGCGCCATACAGATCGCGGTCGCACCAGCCCGATCGATCGCCAATAGCGTCAACACTGCCTCATGGATTTCTGCTCCATCATATACACCGCATCCCGAAAGTACAACACCAACTTTTTTGCCAGTATACTGTGCCATAATCCGTCCTCCAAGATTTGGTTCAATTTTATTTTCACCCATTCCTACATTTGCCTAAGAGATAAAATCGGCGGCATTCCCCAGTATTCCCTTCGCTGATGACGCTTCTTCCGCGTTTTAATATAAACAAAAGGCATCTTTTTGTCAACACAAAATTTCGGGTTTGATTTATTAGCAGAACGATTCTCAATTATCATTACAACCCAATGTCATTGCGAGCGAAACGAAGCAATCTCTATAATTAAAATATTGCTTCGTCGCTTCGTTCCTAACAATGACATCATCCATTGCAATTTTAATTTGGAAACCTTCTACAAGGCCAGTTCCTTTATCAATGCTCATTTCAAAAGTTAACCAATAATTCTAAAATGAAATGATTATTAATTAAAAAGCTTTCTTGGACACAGCGTCTGCAATGCAATCACCGAGATCACGGAGCAAGTGATAAATAGTCATTTCTATGGGAACTCCGGGATTCTCCTCGATCTTTTTCTCCCAAGACAGATCCACTGTAGCCAGCATCCTTGATCAGCTTTCGAATGCTTCAATTTGGAATTTCAGGTTTAATTTAATCGCGGTCTCTCAGCCTGTGCCAACGAATCTACAACTTCACAAATTGCTTCATAAATCTCTCTAGCGCGAAGTGATTTTCACCTTTTTTTTCATCGTAAAATCTCTGGCTCTGGAGTTTCACAATTCCAAATCTGACTTCGGTTCGTTGCCGATATGATAATCGATTCGGCTGCTGTTCTGTTGCAAGGTCGCCATTGAAAGCGCTTATCAGCATTTATAAATCTCCTATAAATTGGTCACAAGAAATGGCTCGAATGAGTGTTTAAGTAATCGAATCACAGCTCATTGTAGTGCAATTGAGCATAACTATTCGAACCCAATACATAAAAATAAATTCGGAGGGATCTATGGGCTCAATGAAATATCACCGATCCATGACTCGCTTGATTATGGTCATATTGGTCGTCGCGACATTAGGCGCTTTCGAGATCGCCGCAACTCAGTCTGAAATTTCTCTGACATACAAAGCCAAAGCAGGCGATCTGCTAAGCTACACCTCCAGTCGCACCGATATCCGAACAACGGAGCGAGAGGGAGAAAGCATGGAATTTACCACGAAACGGAGCTACGATTTTGATTTGCAAGCAGAAGGAGCAGATAGTTTGCTCAGCTTTATTCTCACAGTAAAGAGGCTGGAGATCACGAGCGAAGGTGCACGGGGAGGACGCGGTTTTCAACCTTTCGACCCAAAGCAATTAGAGGGGAAGCGACTTCGGGTTAAAATTACGCCCATTGGGGAGCAACGAGAAATCACTGCAATCGACAGTATTCCCATGCCAGAGAGACCTGATCGAGCTGAAGATCGGCCATTTCGGGGTCGCTTCGGCAATCCGCTCAATCAGTTGCGCATTCAATTGTTTCAACTGCCGGGCCGATCAATCAAAGTCGGCGACTCCTGGACCGAACCGTACAAAGATACTGACCAGATCGGGGTTGGTTTTTTCGGTCGGATGATCCAGGATCAAAAAGTATCCGGAACGACGAAATATACTGTAATCGGCGAGGAGCAAAGAAACGGTTTTAAATGCCTGCACCTTCGGATCGAATCCAATTATTCACGCTCGTTCGAGAGCGAACGTCAGGGCAATCGCGTGAGCGGTGAGACCGATGGCGAAACCAAAGCCGATGTCTGGTTTGCTCCAAAAGAGGGGATCCTGGTTGAATACAGCCTCAACGACTTCAACGAAGGAAGCACTGCTTTCTCAGGGAGAACAGTTCCAAATTCCAACGAATCAAAATTCACATTAAAACTTAGCTCATACAAGCCGAAAAAGTAGCGGTCAATTCTTCAGCGCTATCCCTGCCATTTATAGAGGCAGCGGTTCGCAGGGCTGATGAAAAATTTAAGGAATTTTTGGGCGATTCTATTTCGGTGTCCTTGAGCACGATATATCCTGGCTGGTTTTGGTGCAAAATCCAAGAAATAGGCTGAATCATCATGCCCGCGCTTGCATGTACCTCGATTTCTATTCGATGCGAGCGCTGAATCCAAAAGAGTTTCTTGTCCCCTTTTTGTAGGAATGACGTATTTCGAGCTAATTCAATTTTTGCAACCAGAATTAGAAAAATCGAGTCAGGCACTCGAGGTTATGGGCTTGTACTTTGCCTGAAGCGGAATTTTTTTGCCGATAGGAGCATAATTTTTGGCTGAACAATTACATCGAAATTTTCAGCTATAAGCATCATTTCGGGCTTTGCTATCTCAGACCTCATTGCCTGACTCTTTCTCCAAACAGATGGAAGATCTTCTTATCTCCCTCTCGTGCCATCATCGAGTGAGAAAGAGCTAAAAGGAGCAAGTTTTCGATCGAACACCGATTATCATTATCAACAGAATTTCAGCTTATGTAAGGCCATCTGTTCGACGGGGCAAAACAGATTTGATCTTCGGAATAAGCGATATTTGGGAATAAAAATTCCGCTCCAGTGGTCTAAAGAATGCAGAGGAATATAACTGTGACCGACGAGCAACTCATACAAGCTACATTGCAGGGCGATGAAAAGGCATTTCGCGAGCTGGTTAAACGCCATGAGTCCCGGGTGGCGTCCACGGTGATTGGGATGCTGGGCGCCTGTCCAGAGGCTGAAGATGTCGGCCAAGAAACGTTCATTCGATTTTATAATAAGCTGAAAAACTTCCGCGGTGAGTCGAGCGTGGGAACTTATCTGACTCGAATCGCGATCAATTTATCGCTGAACGAATTGAAGCGACGTAAGCGCAGATCGTTGATCTTCTTGAGAAAGCTGTCCAAAGAAGATTTAGACATTCCGCATGAAGCCAGTCGATCTGAATTGGACGATCGCAGCGAGATCGTCCAGCAGGCCATCCAGCAGCTTGAGCCGAAATTTCGGTCGGTGATTGTATTGCGATTGATCGATGGATATTCAACTGCCGAAACAGCGGAAATTTTAGAATTGCCCATAGGGACCGTCCTATCGCGCTTGGCCAGGGCACAGCAAAAATTGAAACAGATATTGACACCATACCTGGGAGATTCGATATGAAAAAGCGGATATTCGAATTGCTCTACCGATCATTTGAAGAGCAACTGAGTCCAACCGAGCAAGAACAGCTCGACCGTGCGCTGGCTGAATCAGCAGCATTAAGGGCAGAAAAAGATCGAATCGCCCAGTTAAGGACTATGATCTCAAATAGCGGTCCTCGCTCTTTTCGACCGTTCTTCGCTGAAAAGGTGATCCGAAAGATCCGCGAGCAAGGACGATCTCCTGAAAGCTTTGCCGATTCGCTCATCGAGGTTTTTCGGCCGATCACCATTGCCGTAGCAACGGTTTTGATTTTTTTGTTGGGCTATAATCTCTTCATCAGTGAAGATAAATCACTGGCGAGCGCACTTGCCGAACCGGAGATCAAACTGGAGCAAGCGCTCGATCCTACTATTACATGGATCATGGAGTAATCTTTATGACGACGAAAGCAAAAACAACCATCATTTTGCTGTTAACGCTGTTGATTGGCATTTTGCTGGGAGTTTTTCTGGATCGTACCATAACGCGGCACCGCATCCAAAAGCGATTTACAGAGGTCAGACAACCAAGGGGGATTAACCGTATCCTGGAAAGCTTAATCAGGCCTGATGAATCACAATATCAAGCTGTCCAAAACATCCTGGAAAAATATTCAAAGAAACTCCATGATCAGCGCGAAAAATCTTTTCAGCAGATGGAAAGCATCATGGATTCGTTGCGAACTGAATTAGATCAGGTCTTAACTGAGGAGCAAAAGACGCGGTTGAAGAATGAAATGGAACGAATGAGGCAACGACGCGATCGGCGACCGCCACCAGGGCAAATGCCGCCGCCTCCGCCCTTCCCTTTTGATCGCGAACGGGATCGACCACCGTTCATAAATGAAGGACAACCCCCGCCACCACCGCCTTTTTAGCACCGGGTTGAATTCAGTAGGATAATGTTGATAGGGATAGGCAGCGGGCAGCGGACCGTAATTAACGGAATCCAATATGAAATTGGTACTGCTTCACCCTACTAATTAGATCTGGAACCGAAATAGCAAAATGAAAATTAATGCCAGTTGATGCCCCGCAAAATACATGGGAACACCCCTCAACCAATTTTTGTTCTTTGACTCTCGGGAGACTCCGCGTGTTTCTTGGGCAAAAAATTTCCATTTGGGATCGTCATGGTTCATTTTAGATATTTAAGTGACACCTGAATTTCTAAATAGAATTTATTGCAAATTGCTTAATAGTGATTGTCAAATTCTATCAGCTTTTGGACACAGAGACTTCAGAGAAGCGCCGAGTTCACTGAGTGATAAATTCTAATCCCTTTCTCGGTGATCCCTGGGATCGCATGGTGATCTTTGTGTTCAAGAAAAATTTTAGACATGGTAAGTTCATTTTAGAATTCAAAGTGATATTTTAAAATCCTTTTCCGTGGCAGTTCTTTTTCCTTGACGCAAAAATTCAGGACACAGGAGCTGAACTGACACAGAAATTTTGTCTGAGCAAAGAGCAATTCTTGAACGCTACAGACCTATCACTTTTACGATCATCGGAACAATAACATCAAAAAGCGACCGAGCATTGTGAATCCAGTGCATCGCATAGTTTCATTATCAGAATGAAGAGGCAGCTTTACAGATAGTGGCGCAAATTATTTAACCAATATCATCTTCCTCGTAGCCGCATAATCCCCTGCTTTGATCTGATAAAAATAAAACCCACTCGGCATAGTTTCGGCCTCCCATCGCACCGAATGATTGCCAGCAGGGAGAACTTCATCAACCAGGGTTGCGACCTTTTGTCCCAGCATGTTATAGATTGAAAGGGCAACCTTTTGCTTCATCGGCAGCGAGAATGAGATCATGGTTGCTGAATTAAATGGGTTCGGATAATTCTGGTACAAGGCAAATGTTTTAGGCGTTTTGGCTTCACTTGTTTCAACAGCCGTAGCCGAGTTGGCTGTGCCTTTGGTTGGCTTGGCAAAAATTTGCCAGGTATTGGTGCCATCAGGCAGGCGGCCTTCGCTTCTATCGGGCAATTGGGCGCCAAAATCATAGAAGTCCAATCCAGTAGTACTATCAGCAGCGGTGAACATAATGACATCGCTACCATCGGAAGAAAAGCCAAAGCCGAGCGCATCCTCATAAATGACCAGATATTCGCCAGGCTTCAAAATTGTCCCCTGAGGGAATCTCCATTTGGTGTTCTTGGTTCGCTCATCCGATAAAAAGCAGCCCGATAGATCGAATGGCTGGCTGCCACGATTATAGATTTCTACCCAATCGTCGGTGCCGCCGAAGGCGCTGGTCGCTTGAAATTCATTGATGCAAACGGGCGAGAAAAGCTGACTGGTGGCGTTGCTGGCGCCTGGTGTGGGAAATTTCAGGTATTCTGGCGCTGTACCTGTTTCGGGCATAAACCCCATTGACACATCGGCGCTCATCAGGCCGTATTTCCAGCCATGAATCAGCACATTGCCGTGATCCACGGTTTCAAAAATCCCGACCTCTTCCCCAGTTGAGGAGAGCTTAAAATCCACATGATAATTGCCCTGGCTTGGCGTGTTATCCGCCCAGAAAATTTTATATTCCCCTGGTGCGATATTGATGGACGGCAATTTGAACGCCCTGCCATTGTTCAGATTGTTGCTGACGAACATGCCCGACAGATTCACGGTTTTGGTGTCCTCATTATGGATCTCAAACCAATCATCGTACTCCCCATATTCATCTTTATTCACGGTATTGTTGACGGCCAGCAGCTCGGTGATCCGAAGTTTGGGCGGCTTATAGTCCACTGTGTAGGCATGATAGTCGGTCGGCGCATTATTGGGCCAGCTATCCTGTTGGCCGATGTTGTCTGTTGCCACCGCATAATATTTCACCACTTTGCCACTGGCTTGCGCAGGAATGATAGTGCTGTAAAGCGAATCGCCCGCTTTGGCGTCGCCATTGGTGCCATCATCGTACATAGTTTGCGCCTTGTATCCCGATCCGAGATTGACAAACAGCTCGACCTTGGACAGACCCTCATGATCGAAGGCAAGCACACTGACCACGACGTTATCCGAGCTGGTAGGCAATGCAACGGAGCGAAAGCCGTCCTTGCAGGTCGGTCGGACATTTTCGGTGTAAACGCTATTTTTTGCCCCTGGCGTGCCGCCACTTATTTTGCTGGGATCCCAACTGGTCGGCAGCGAGTTGTCCAATTCAGGATGAAGCAATTCCAATGAGGGGCCATTGCCATCGGGCGAAGTGGGCCAATCGCCTCCATCGCTGTAAGCCACGATGTCGTACAGCGTTTTATTGCTATCGAACAGCCGCACGACATCGCCGCCATTGCCCAATGACCAGCCTGTTCCTCCTGTGTCAAAGGCATTGGGATTAATATTGGTGACTGTGGGATATTTCTGTTTGAATAATGAGAGATCACTGACAATAACCAGATATTCGCCTGGTTTCAAGCTCCCGCTCAGGTAGCAGGGCGCATGGCTATCATTATCATCCAGGATATGCCAATTTTGCAGATTGTAAGTGGTCTGCGAGGCATTGTACAATTCGATAAATTCGACATCATTGCCGATGCTGTTGTACATGATTTCATTGATAACGATGTCGCTGCCAGCCCATAATGATGTTGCAATAATAGCTGAACAGATCAAAACAATAACAACAAACTTTTTCATTTGAAACTCCTTTGTAAAAGTAGATGTAGTCCACTTCCAAAGTGGACTACATCTTGGCTCTTAAATATTCACCTTTGTCACAATACTCGAAATGGTGACGCTTTTTCTCAGTGTTCCGCCCGAATAGGTTCCGCCGACATAAAGCCCATTGGTATTGGTTCCAGTCGAAGTCCCGCCCGTATAGATCGAATAGGTCGAACCCCGAGTCAATTTCGGGGATGAAAACACGAAATAATAGCAATTCCGAACAGGTTTAAACGTCACCAGATCGTTGCCGCTGGCATCCTGAATATGGAACAGCGAGGATGCCGAAAATCCCCCTGAAAAGGCAATATAGACCGAATATTGGGTCGACGAATTGCTCGGCACTTCGATCATCCAACCTGAATTAGGTCCCGTTGCTATAAACAACCCTCCAGATACATTAAATGTTCCATTAATATCAAAAGCAACTTCGGGCTGGGCTTGCGGGCCGTGGACGATCACCGTTCCGCCAGTGATGGCCGCATTGCCATTGCTATCCAGACCATCGCCCCTGGAGGAGTTGACCGCCACAAATCCACCATTAATCACCAGACTACTGCCGTCATTGGCTTCGGTGCGTTTGCCTTTGGTAGCGTTAAAGCCATCATCGCTGGTGACCATGTTGATTGTCCCGTCGTTGATCGTAATCGCTGCGGCTTCGATCCCCTCATAGCACTTGGGAATGTTCAATGTGCCTGCATTCATTGTGACAGCGATGTTCGAGTGAATCGCCGCATCTCTGGTGTTAATCGTGAAAGTGCCGTTGTCGATTATTACGCTATCATGTGAGTGAATCGCATCATCGGCAGCATCAATGGCGAAAGTACCGCCAGCGATAATGGTCAACACCAGCCCTTTGATCCCTTTGGCCGATGTCCCCAACGGAACAGCGTAGTTGCTACCGCCGCCTGTGGTAAGGGTGATCGCTCCATCACTGATCAACACATCGGTTTCGGCGGTAATGGCATCCCTGCCTGAGGTAATATTGAGCTCGCCGCTTTCGATCCAGATATAGCCTCGGGTGGCATCGTCGGCGTTATCAGATTTCAAACCATCTCCGCCAGATTTCACTGTGATTTTGGGATTATCTTTAATCACGAGATAGTCCTTGCCTCGGATCCCATCATCCTTGGCTGTAACGTTGACGGAACAAATGGCATTGGCGCTTTTGGGACGGCCATCATCCACCGAGGTGACCGTCTCAGAACCGCTGGCGATGATCAGTCCATCTTTGCTGGCAATACCATCATTGTAATTTCCAATTACGGTTAAGAAACCGCTGCCATAAATGGTGAGATCCGATTTGCTGAAAATGGCGGCGTTGGGCTCGTCCTCTCCTGCGTTTTCAAACATATACGAAGCGCCATCAGCCACAGTATTCTCACTATTTTCTGCCAGGACAATGACCACTTTTTTTGCATCCTGAACATAAATCGGAGCGCTGGTCGTATTCCGAATATTGACCCCGTTCAGGACGAGTCGAACCACCTGTTTATCACTGGTATTTACGATGATCTGCCCATCAGTTAAAGAACCGCTGATGGCGTAAGTGCCTGCTGACGTAATCGTAACCTTGCTGCCACTCGCTGTTGCACCAGATCCGTTAACGGTTATCCCATTGCCGTTCAAGGCAATTTGGACGACCTGCGATCGATCCCAGGTATAATCGTCCGTCTTTTCATGGTGCCAGCTATTCTCCGCCAGCGCTTTAGCTAAGGCTTCGGAATAGCCTCCGCTATGCCCGATGATGGTAGTTCCTCCGATGTCGCCATCGCCAGAATTTTCATTCTTGGAAGCAACTGGATCGGAGGCTTTTTCACAAGCGCAGACCATTAAAAGCAGAAGAAAACAGATCAATATGATGATTTTTTCTTTGCTGCCCATTTTGGTTCCTTTTAGATTGGCTGTTCAATTCAGATTGTCATAGAATTTCTTTGGCAAATTTTTCACCTAATGAAGCATTACCAAAAATCCAAAGATCACTTGAAAGCAGAATAATTTGAAGTAGAATCTTCTTTAATCGTTTTCAAAGCAATTCATTGGTGGTTTCTATTATCAATTACCCTGCCATTCAAGATTCTGCTTTATTTTTGATGCCAAAATCTTGCCAATCCATCATCACCACTGAATAATTATCCCTTTTCCATGATAAATTGACAATCCACAGCCGCACTTTATTCCATTTAAAAAAGTGATAGTCCTTAAAGGTTTTGAACTCTTACAAAATATCGGTCGGAGATTAGGTTTGCCAGTGGGGTCCAAAATCAGCGCATTTGCGAAGGGGTCGAAACTTTGAAAGGAATACTGAGTCCACTCTAAAAAGGTTTTAACCGCGAATTTCGCTAATTATGCGAATTGATTTTATTGAAGTTCGAATTGGCGTAATTAGATTACTATATTATAATCGAATGAAACAAAATTCTAAAAGACGAATTGAAAGGGATAAATATCCCATAGCCAAACCATTGACTAACAATCGCGAGGTGAGCCATGGAACTCAGTAAAGCCCAAAAACGCTCTATTGAAAAAAGAAACGCTGTTAAGGGAAAAACCATCGTGGCGATTGATCCAGCCTCGACAATGCATCAAGTGGCCATTCTTTCTCCTGAAGCGATTCCAATGATGCGATCTTTTAAGATATTTAATACTGGCGAAGGATTTAAGCGATTGCTGTGCAAACTCGAAGGGATCAAAAAACAATTTCCTGCCAGTGATTTTTTATTTGCGATCGAGCCGTCGGGTCATTATTGGATTCCGTTGTTGTTCTTTTTCAAAAAGCGTGGCTACCAATTTGTGTTAGTTCCCGGTTTATTTGTTAAGCGCAGCCGGGAGATCGAAGACCACACCTCCCGTCAAGATGATCCCAAGGATGCGCATATTATTGGCGAATTAGCGCTGCACGGCAAATATTGTGACGAGCACCAGCCCCAAGAAATATACGCTGAGTTGCGCAATTTTAGCAATGATTGGCTGGAATTGTCGGAAAAGAAAGCGGCGCTGCGCCTGAAAATTCGCATGTTATTGGATCAATATTTCCCTGAATTTCCTAAGTTGTTTTCTGATTTCTTAGGAGCGACGGGACGGTTTTTATTATCCCATTGTCCGTTTCCAGTTGATGTGCTTCAGCACAATTTGTTATTGTTACGCGAGCAGGTTTATAAAATAAGCCGGCGACGCATTGATGATGAGCGCGTCCTGCAACTGCGACAGGCGGCTGAAACGAGCATTGGGATTGATCAAGGCATTGGTGGGGCTCGCTTCCGGTTACGCCATCTGTTAGAGGAATACGAATGCTGTGATCGGCATCAACAAGAAATTATTGCCGAAATCGAAGCCTATTTAAATTGCATCGATTATACCCCCTTTCTGTTAAGTTTACCTGGTGTGGGCTTGGTTTCCGTCATGCTGCTGTTGGGTCAAACGGGCGATTTAACCCAGTTTAAAACTGTGGCCGATTTGATCAGTTATGCCGGGTTAGATTTAATCTATGGTGATTCTGGCAATCGGGTTGGCCAACGTCACATCTCCAAGCGCGGTCGTAAGCAACTGCGGTTGGTGCTATATCGCATGACGTTAGCTTTTATCCAACAGCCAAATATTGCTCGGCGCAAGTACCTCAACCAGCGCCTGGCTGGAAAACAGCCCAAGCAGGCGATTGTTTCAGCGATCTCGTTCTTTGTCAGGGTGATGTTTGCCGTCGTGAAGGAACAGCGTTACTATCACCCGCTCGCTCCTTCGGATCCGTTGGTTCAAGAAATCAATCATCTTGAACTCCAATTAGCGGCTAAGTTAAAGCGCCAAGACAAACATATCCAGTTGCGAAAAGCGGCCTAAAGCGATCCCAGTTGGCAGGTGGGGTGAACGAAAATTTAGCCCAGGGGGTCTCGCACTGCGAGGCCAGCCCTTTTAATTAGATAGTTCACACTGCCTGTCCTATGAATTGGATGCGGTAATTTAGGGTCCTGAGTAACTAAAATACCAGTCACCGTCAAATCTCAGGATGCCCCTTATGCTATGCCAGTTTGAGTTATAGGACGTTGCAATGGGCAGCTCCCACCCCTTATCAGCGTCATTGACAATGTCATTAGCCAATTGGACCGTTTAGCACCCTTAGCACCGGATAACTACGCCCAGTTGCAAAAAAACATAGCTAACAAGAGAGAAAATGACTTCAATATATTAAATAAAGCTCACTGTTAATATAAATTTTGAATTAAAAAGTTTGAATTTTTTTGTTGACTTTTATATACCAGCTTAATTCGCGAAATTCGCGGTCGAAAACTTTAATATACCGTCCGACTCAAAATTTCCAACTGTACATCCCGATCCAGATCGATGAAGCGTGCACTGAATCCCCCGACCCTGACGATCAGATTGGGGTATTCCTCGGGATGCTCCATGGCCCGCTGCAGATCAGCATTGTTCACCACATTGATCATCGCCTGCGTGCCGCCCATGGCAAAGTAAGCCTTCAACAGCGATTTCACTTTATCAAAATTATTTTTGAACAGATCGGGCGTGAATTTCAAATTTTGAACATAGCCAGCATGGATATTTGGTTCGGGCCTGGCAATGGAATTCAAATAAGCCGTAATCCCGCTTCGGTCCATCCCTGGCGTAGCTGCATTGCCATTGGCCATGGAGGTGAACGCCAGCCTCCCATCGGCCGAGGCAGCGGTTTTGCGGCCCAGAATGGTGTTGGCGGAATTGTTGATGTTCACCACGAGGTAGCTGTGCAACCTAACCCTGGCTGCCATGGATTTCGTGGTCTCACATACATAGCGATGCAGCTTCAGGTACATTTCATCCGCTTCATGATGATCATTGCCGTATTTCGGAACATGGAGCAGCCGATTTCGTTCCCTGGCACAGCCCTCGAAATTGCGCTCGAGCATCGCTTTCAAGTTCGATGGCGAGATTTTATGTTGTTCAAAAACCAATTCTTTTATAGCCAGCAGGCTATCCGACGCATTGGTGACGCCATAGATTTCCAGGGTTCCCCCCAGATATTGAACGCCGCCATCCAATAGCGGTTTGCTGACTTCGAGGCAGCGATCGTACAGCAGGCTGGCGAACAAAAATGCGGCTTCCTGTCCCGCCACGGCATATTCCAGGGCTTCCTGCTCGGCAAGAATCTCGATGAAATACCGAAGCTGCTTTTGATAAGCGGCAACGAAGTCATCGAACGAACGAAAGCGTTCAAAATTGCCTGTCTGAATGCCCGTCGGCCGTTTGGCAACGGGATCATAGCCATCGAAAATGGTCACTTCCAGCGCCTTGAGCAGATTGATCACGCCGCTGGGCGTGCCCAGGCTCTTGCCATCGATCACATACTCGCCGCAGCCGAACGGCACATATTGCTCCGCCTCAGTCAATGGAATATCGAACGCTTGCTGAACCGCTGGCACATTCACGTCATCATTGTAGAGCAGGGGAAAAGTATTGCCCTGGGCGATGCTTTCCAGCGCCAGTTCCATGAGCTGGGGATTCTGTCCGTCATAAAATCTAAGCGTCAATTGCGGCAGAATCGTTTTTAGCTTCATAGTGGTTTCGATGGCCAGAATCGCTATTCTATCGGCCGCCGCTTCGTTCGCTCGCCCTTTGCCACCCACAATGACACGGCCATCCGTGGGTGTATTGCGGGAAAGCATCAACTGCCACAGCGATTGAAAATAGGTTCGGGCTTGGGCTTCATCAATAATCCCATGATCCAGATCGTGCTGGAAAAAGTCGCCCAGATAAACATCCATTCGGCCGTAATTGAGCGAGCCAGACAGCGTATTGTAAAGAAACATCAACTGGATCGCCTGCCGCAATGTTGCTGGCTTATGTTCGGAGATTAGAGCTAGAACCTCGATCATCGCTGTTCCATGCACGGACCAGAATGGCTGGCTATTCTGCATGAGCGCTTTGATCCGATGGATGTAATGCTGGCAGACATCGCTGAATAGCGCCAATACGCCTAAACAGGAAGCATAAAATCTATTCGAGCCATTTTTTTGCTGGTAGGAGTTTATTTTATCCCGAAGCCCCTGAATTCCCAATGTCAATAAACTATGATAATCGAGCATCGTTCCAGCCAATCGGTACAGCGGAAAAGCCACCGCCGAATCTTCAGTCCAGCGATCGCTCGGGAACGCCTGTTTCAATTTGTCTGAATAGGCCGCCCTGATCTTAAAGGCCGTATGCTCCCTTTGCCAGAAATCGACCAGATCGTCAATCGCCGCTCTATCTTTGTCATCCAGATCCTCATCCTGTCGCAAATGCTCGATCTTTTCGAAATTGATGTAATAGCCCAACCCACCCATCGTGCCATATTCCTGCGGCGCAAAACCGATGGCAGGCATGCGATAGCGTCCCACAAACAGATCCCCAGGCTGCGGATCGAGCAAGATGGCAGGAAATTGCAGTCGCAGACAGGCCAGCTCCCGCTCGAATTTATCGGCATCACGGTGGCGTTGATAGCACTCCGTGAAGTCATGCATGAATGTTATTTGTGTTTTTGCATCCATCAATCACATACATTCCTACCCTGGCCAAGCTACGACCGCTAATTTCGCGATCCGCCAGTTGGCGGATTCGCTAATTGCCAATTCGCGTAATTAGTATAATTAGCGGGATTCGCGGTCAAAGTATTTCTTTCCATTGTGCAAGTGCTGAATTTCTTAGAGACTAATTTGCTCCCCTTCCAAAATCCGAAACAAAATATCCAGATGCTTGGCGGCGAGTTGAACCGTCATTTTTGGCTCGGCGCCTTGCAGCAGGCAATCGAGAAAATGCCTGGTGAGCTCGAAGTTATCGTCAGGGTGATGGCTCATGTCCACCAGCAACTGCTTGGTTGTCTCTTTGCCATTCCGATCGAACGTGAAAAAGTCCACTATGGGCGGATCCCAGCTACAAAAGGCGAAGCGGACGCTCCCTTCGGTGCCGTAGATTCGGGTTTCGTTGGGCACTTCGGCAGGGACGCCACTGCCACGTTCATAATAATAGGTCAAACCCGTATCGAATTCGAGATAGGCGGCGCCGTGCTCCTCCACATCAGATTGAAAATTGGGATCAGGGAATCGCTTGAGGCCATTCCGTGTAAATGACCTGACCGATTTGATCTGCGGCCGATCGCCGAGCACGCCGAGATGAAACGACAGATCGTACACGCCCCAATCGATGAACGGCCCGCCACCAGCAAGCCGTTTCTGATGCGCCCAGGCGCCTGCTGGATTGTATTCGATGAATGTCCCCCGCATTAGATGGTTGTGATGAATGTGGTACACCTGGCCCAGTTTGCCATCGTCGATCATCTGTTTAATGAAATGGAATTTGGGTTGCAATCGGGCATGGCGACAGGAGCATTCCAGCACCAATAAATTCGGATGCTTTTCCACCGCAGCGACCAGTTCATCCAATTCCTGGCGATTGGGCACCATGGGTTTCTCCAGCAGTACATGTTTGCCCGCCGCCAGGGCATCTTTGAGCATCGCCAGATGGGTATGCGGCGGCGAAGCGATGATCACGGCATCCAGCGAATTATCTTCCAGCATCTCCCGATAATCCAATGTGCCATGTTCGATCCGATGTTTGTTCATTTTGGCTCGCAAGGTCCCTTCCGTCCGTGCCGCAATCCAGGTGACCTCAGCCCGCCCATCTTTCCGAATATTTTGGATATGCACGTCGCCAATCATGCCTGCGCCGATCAGCCCGATATTTATTTTATTCATTATTTCTTCTCCATTTTTTTTGACAGGATGAACAGGATTTACGGGATATGTTATCCTGTTTTTTTGACAGGATGAACAGGATTTACAGGATCGTTATCCTGTTCATCCTGTAAATCCTGTCTGCTTTTTTTGATATTTTTTTCATTCCCATTTGAATATCATTCTCATCAGCTTGTTTTCAACCATCTCACGATATGCCTGTGACAGGATGAACAGGATTTACAGGATATGTTATCCTGTTTTTATGACAGGATGAACAGGATTTACAGGATCGTTATCCTGTTCATCCTGTCAATCCTGTCTGTTTTTTTTGATATTTTTTTTCATTCCCATTTGAATATCATTCTCATCAACTTATTTTCAACCATTTCACGATATGCCTGTGGCGCATCATTGACAGGATAACAGGTCGCAGCGAGCGCCCGAGGATTCACTTTTTTCTCCGCTAACAATTCCAGCATTTCTTTGATATCGTCGGGCCTGGTATCTCGTGAAAAAAGGATGTCCACTTCATCCATGAACAGCGGATCGTAATCCAGGACAATCGGCTCCGTGTAACTGCCCAGGATCACCAGCCTGGGTGAAGGCGGATAGGGTGGACTCCAGGGCATGGGGCGAACCAGCCGAGCTGAATTCTTCAATTGGCTCGCAATGCCTGTGGCATCGATAACCACGGAGACATTGGCCTGGCTGTATTCGTTGACTTTCGCTTTGACATCCTTCTCGGAGGCATTGACCAGATATTCGATGCCAGCCTTTGCTGCCAATTCCAAGCGTAGGGGATTGGTATCCACGCCGATGACCCGTGCCCCGCAGGCCCTGGCGCACTGCGCCGCCAGATGACCAATGAGTCCCAGACCCACAATCACCACTGTATCCTGGGCGGTGATCTGCGCCCGTTTCACGCCATGCAGGGCGATTGCTCCCACCTTGGCATAAACGCCATCTGCTGGATCGAGCCCCTGGGGTACGGCATAGCTATCTGTTTCCTTAACCAACGCATATTCGATATGCCCGCCCCAGCATTTGGTGAATTCACCCGTGCAACTGCTTCCTGTGTGAAAAACAACATCGCCAGGCTTGAGCGAAGTCGCTTCCCCGCACGCCACGACCCGTCCGATGGCTTCATAGCCAGGAATGAGGGGAAAAGTCCCGCCAGTTTGCTTGCCACTGAGCACTCGGGTTTCCGTCCCCGTGCTGACGCCGCTGTATAAGGATTGGATGACAAGTTCTCCAGCCTTCGGGTCTGGAAGTTCCAGATATCTAATTTCCACCTGATGAGGAGCGGTAAAAACAATGGCTCTGGATGTTATCATTGAATGTTCCTTTTTATTCAGGATTTGTACTTATAAGTAAGAATGAAAGATTATTTCTCCAACGGATTGAAACAACCCAACGGATGAAATTCCAAATAACAAATCCCAAATTCCAAATCCCGCATCCCAAATCCCATATCCCAATTCATTTCCTCTCACTAACCAAAGCCCCATATCATTTGGAATTTTGGCATTGAGAATTGGAATTTATTTGAAATTTGATTTTTGAGATTTGGGATTTAAAAAATCCGTTGGTTTGTTTCTATCCGTTGGAAAAAATATCATGATTTCCCTCATCGGCGATCTTCAATTTTCATCTTATCTTAAATCTTTATAGCTTATCAATCGAATATTCTTTTTTCTTATCATCTCCAAAACCTTTGGGCTGGTGAACACCTGCGTCACCCAATCCCGATCCTCGGCCACATTCTCATATCCTTTATGAAAAACCGCTCGCATTTCGGGAGTGTCCTTGGCGGGATGGTCGATAAAAATATAAGTGCCATGCTCCAGCCGTTCCAGATTCCAGGCAAAATAATCGATGCGCTGTTGCAAGGTGATTGCGCCATGCCAGCCAGGGAAGCGTTTGATGGAATCATCATAAGTTTCAACCGCCAGACCGTATTCCCTGGCAAGCTTCTCAACCAAATGCTTTATTTTTGGATCGAGGCTGGTAAAGCCCATGTGATCGGACAGGTGCGAAACCTGCGGCACATGCTTCAGCGCCAGCTCGATCTGCGCCCGCAGTTCGGTTTCGATGTCGCTCAACTTCCATTGGGCTTCAAAAATCGAAGTCTTCGGTGGCAAATTCTTATTCGGCCATACCATGGGGAAAAAGTAGCCGTTGGAATCCACCAGACTCTTCGCAGCGGTCAACGGCCGCCATTTTAAATTTGCCCATTCACTGGTCAGGGTCAGATGGATGCCGACATCCAGCCCAGGATTTTCGTTCAGCAGTTGCACGGCTTCCAGAAACCAGGGCGTGGGTACCAGCAACTCCACCGAGCGCACGATACCGAACCTGTAAGACTCGATGCAGCCCACATTGGCCGCATGGCAGAAGCCGATGTCGTCCCCACGGACCAATAACCTGATTTCATCATGAGAAATTTTATCCTGCGCAATTGTTTTTGACAGGAATCCTGATAGGAACAATCCGAGAAGTAGTAATTTTTTCATCATCTGCTTATTCGCTTCCAATTTGATAGCCCACGGATCACACGGATAACGCTGATCTGCACGGCTTCAAAAAAAGTATCTGTGAAAATCCGTGTCATCGGTGTCATCCGTGTGCTATATTTTTGCTTCAAAATATAATTTGATAGCCCACGGACTACACGGATAAAGCTGATCTGCACGGATTCAAAAAAAGTATCTGTGAAAATCCGTGTCATCGGTGTCATCCGTGTGCTATATTTTTGCTTCAAAATATGATTTGATAGCCCACGGACTACACGGATGACGCTGATCTGCACGGATTCAAAAAAATATCTGTGGCAATCCGTATCATCAGTGTCATCCGTGTGCTATGTTCTTGGTTTAAAATAGGATTTAATAGCCCACGGACTACACGGATAAAGCTGATCTGCACGGATTCAAAAAAAGTATCTGTGAAAATCCGTGTCATCGGTGTCATCCGTGTGCTATATTTTTGCTTCAAAATATGATTTGATAGCCCATGGATCCGCCCGTTGGCGGAGAAAAAGCAATCTGATAATTAAAAAGAGATTGCTTCGCTTCGCTCGCAATGACAGCGTAAAAAAACTTTGAACTTTTCTTCCGAACACTAATTAATTCTCACCCCAATATCTCATGTTGCTCCGTGACCGCTCATCCCCTCGGGATTGTGGGTTTTCGATTTTTAAAACTCGGTAGTGATCATAAGGGATGGAATTGATGCCGCCGTCCCAATCACGTAATTTGCCCTCCCAGGATTTATTCGGATGCCCATACAAGCCCTCGGCGTAGATCGGTTGTCCCCCAGCGACATCGACCACCACCATGCCATACACCTGCAGCGCCTTGGCAATCACCTGTTCCTCTGGCGTTAGCTCGAATTGGGATAGATCCAAATTGGGGTCCAATTGAATCACCGCCCCCTCTGGAATGCCGCCTTCCACAAAGCCATCGGTCCAGGAGGCAGGGTAGACAAATTCTTTGTAGGCCGCATATCGTGTGGCGCAGGATAATTTGTGCCGAATTTCACCAGCCATCACCTCGTCGTACATGATCAGCCCAGCAATGGCTGGCACTCCAGCGGCACGGCTGGGTCCGTGAAAATGGACGCTCTCGCCATCCACGTAGCCGAGCTGAAAGCCATCGAACACGCCATCGCCGTCCAGCCGATAGACCATGCCCGTGTTTGATTCCCACGAGCCATCGGCCAGCTTGCGCAAGCCCCACATATCCCAGGCCAATTTCCGCTTCCAATCCACCACGGCCAGATGCGCATCCGAGGCTGAATCTGGCACTGCGCCAGCAGGGATCGGCACGGGATTGAAATCTGGCCCATGGCCAAACCGATTCCGCTCGGCAACCGTCACCCATGTGCGTTTTTCCACGGGCGTGAGATAATGATACTTGACTCTGACCATCAGAGTGCTTTCATCGACCTCGTAGACGGGGATGGTGTACTGCCGAAAATTGATGCCGAAATATTCTCCAGTTGGCTCCTGCTTGAGCATTTCGATCCATTGCGCCGAGCGGGGATCGATTTCCGCTTCCGCAGGGATCGGCTGATTCCAGAAGCTTTGATCAGAAAAGAAACGGCGGGGTGGCTGTGTTTCGGTTTTGGTTGAACACGTTATCAGGATTGATAAAAACAATAATCCAAAAATTGATCTGTGCATAGGATACCCTCATTGTTTGATTTTTTTTCCAACGGATAGAAACAACCCAACGGATGAAATTCCAAAAGACAAAAAACAAATGACAAATAATTTTCAATAAACAATTTTCAAATTTTCTCCAATCCGCCAGTGGACGGAAAACAACCCAACGGATGAAATTCCAAATGACAAAAACCAAATGACAAATAATTTTCAATAAACAATTTTCAAAATTTTCTCCAACGGATAGAAGCAACCCAACGGATAAAATTTCAAATGACAAAAAGCAAATCCCACACCTTGTCCATCCGCTTGCTGGGGTGATAATTTTTAACTCTTAGTGACCAGAGTGCAAACCAACAATTTTTAAAAATAAAATAGTATTTCAAAACCAGTAGACTTTGAATATAGCAGAATGATTTATAGCAGAATCATTCTGCTAACAATTATTCTGCTATTTTGCAGGTGACTTCAAATTCCGAATCGATTTTTAAAACCACCAACTCTATTTTTCAATACAGCAGTTAACTTAGACTTTTCAATACCATTCGATATTATTGGATTGCACCCAGTGACCAATGTAACAAATAGACTGGGGTTTAGATATCAGGAATTGGAATATATTTGAAAGGTCTAGATTGATATTCCTGATTTGAAAATCTTCGTGCCTATTAAACAATCCATTAAAAGAAACATCCGTTGGGTTGTTTCTATCCGTTGAAAAAAATATATAAATCTCACTATTCCAGCAAAATTTTAAAATCACCTCTCCCAGAAAACTCGATATATGTAAAGTTATCCATCCTGGTCCGCTCGAATGCCTTGGTTTGACCATCGGCACCGATGATCTTGACTTTTTTGGTGAGGTTCTCGAACATCAGGACGTTTTTGCCGTAGGCCGTCACTTCGAACGTCGATTTCGAGCCACCAGCGGCGGAGCGAAGCTGAACCGTGGACGCCACCAGAAGATTCTTCGGCTGGGCATTCTCGGACATCTCGATGACCAGCGAATTCGTTCCCTGTTTCAATTTGCTTTCAGGAATTTGTAGGGTAGCTGCGATTGGCTGGCCATTGAGCATCAGGCGGCTGATTTTGCCCTGACCTTTGAATGAAACGTTCAGCAGCGCACCCTTGTAGGCGTAATTTTCCAGCCCCTCGAGATATTTCGTTCCTCGTGCGGCAATGCCAAACGGCAGCCGATGCAATCCCAAATTGGTCACGGCCGAAAGCCACGGCGCAATGGAATACACCAGGGGACGGACATCGTGGAACGGGTTTTCTTCGCTGATGTTGAACATCTCAGGCATGGCATACGGCATTGGCAAATATTTGCCTGGCCGACTGCTGTAATCGACCAGCTTATCCATGGCGGCCATCAGCTCATCCTCGTTGTGAATGGCTGGATCCATGGCCGTGAGCATGGCAAAATAGACGCACAGAAAGTAGCCAGCTCTGGTGGTGGTCATGTCCTGCCGAATCTGGTTGCGCAGGTCACGATATTTTTGCGGCAGCGTGGGCTCAAACGGCGGCAGCGACATGCCCCAACCGTAATCCCAGAGCTCCATCCCATAAGATTCTGCCGTGATCCATTCGCCCGCATCGGTGAGCAATCGCCCAAAAGATGGCAGGACATGTTGATCATCAAAAAATGCCTTGATCTGTTGTTCCAGATTCATGGCTTTCTGATAATTGGCTTCGGCCTGGGCTGGATCACTGTGCATGGCGGATAGCATCAGATAAGTGCTGTAGCAGAGCAAATTGATGTAGAGATCATACCCCCTGACAATTGTCTTCCCCTGGTACTCCGATTTCCACTTGAAGGTCGGCGCACCCGTGGCATTGTCCCAGCCGTCGTCCCGACTGTTGGTCAACGGCGTTTCGCCATAAAAATAGCGTCCGAACAAGCCCTGCTTTTGGTCATAGCAATAATCCTCCAGCCACCGCATCGCCCGCTCCATCGTGTCCAAGTATTGACCCTGACAGAGCGATTTATCTCCTGTTTGCGTCCAATAAGAAAACGCTGGCCAGACCACATAAAACAGGCCATCCTCCTCCCATTTGG
>FWWM01001924.1_pt1 | contig 59493 bp, 64 predicted proteins | sample 2228351 | NCBI WGS metagenome assembly FWWM01 (sample SAMEA103939774, study PRJEB20133) | metagenome
TGCAACTCGATTCCCATCAACCACTACGCAGATCGATTAACCTTGCAATCCCGGACTTCCTCAATTGAGTTGGTACGGCGGGAGGGGGCAGGTCACGGATACCCGCTATATTTTGATTGCCCACAGTCATGGCGGTTCCGTGGTGCACTATGCCTACAAACAAGCCCCCGCTCTGTTTGACCGCGTACTGGGTGTCGCTTGCATGGCCACGCCATTTTTCAGCTTCTCGCTCAGGCCAGGGTATGCCGCTCTATTTGCTGCGATGTCGCTGGCGTTGATGGTGGTTTTGCTTCACGTGGTCATTTCAGTACCGATGCTTTGGCATCGGGAGTTTCATTTGAATCTTGGAGATAGCATCTGGATTCCCTTGTCCGTGTCAGCTGGCGTTGTGGCATTCGTGTTCGGGACGGCCCTTTATCTGTTTAAGGCTAGGCGACGTATTTACAGCATCCTCGCTGCCAAAGCAGATCGGGTTTTTGCCTACGACACCACAACAATTAGTGTTCCGCGGTGTGTCTTTTTTCGCTCTGTAGGTGATGAAGTAGCTTTGGGTTTAAGTGCAGGTCAATTCTTGATAACAGTTGCAAATCGTTTGCTTGGTGTTCTAGCGCTTTTGGCAGATTCAGCGCATAAGAAAATCTATCGATGGACTCGACATTGGTTTGGAAAAGCTGTTCTTGTCCTATTGAGTTTGTTTGTTGGGTTAGCAGCAGCAATGCCAGCTGCAATCCAGGGTGATTTGGGATTGAATGCGAGCGATCTCTGGATGTTTGTGTGGCTGCTCAATGTAGCCCCTGGATGTGGAATTGACGAATACCCTCGTCTCGGATTCGCCGTTTGCGTAGTTTTTCAAATAGGGTTGTGGCTCGATATGTTGGCGTTTAGTCTGACTGTTTTGCTACTGCTTGGGTTCTTGCTAGGGTTGCTCGTGAATTTCCTGATTTTGCGACTTTTTGGCGTGTGGAGTGCAACAGCTGCGTTGGCGACAGAGTTCGCCATCGAACCAACACCGGAGGGATTTCATCAGTTTTGTAACACTGGGTGGTCACGAGACGCTATCGCATTGAGTGTGGATCGCCCAGGGCTTCAGCACAGTGACCCGTACTCTTCTAAAGCGGCGCAGGATGCGCTTTCAAAATGGCTTTGCTCCATTGCTGTTCGATAAGGCTGGGACATTGGCGTGCTTGAATACTTTTTAGACGAGGTAGGTGACACCACGCCGTTTGGCCGCTACGGTGTGGTGCTGATTGGCACTGAGGCGGTGTCGCGCTTTTTCATCGTGGATCGATTTGCCTTGGTTTGCGGAAGCAAGCAGTACATGTCTTTTCGAAATCGCCAAAACCCACATTGGCGGGCAGTGGGGCGGGTTGCCTGGGTGAAGGCGCGATCAAACAACCCGCCGAAACCAGACCAGCGAGCAAACCCCCGCCGCCAGCGCCAAGCCCGCCGACAGCAAAGCCAGCAAGGCAGTGACCTCGGTTTCGCGCGTCTGCACCTGCACCCTTGAGCCCAGGTTCTCGTACACGCTGCGCAGCGCTTCTGCGGTGCCTGCATGGTGGTACTCACCGCCGGTCATGCGGGCGACTTCGCGCAGAGTGGGTTCGTCGAGTTGCAAGTAGATGGGCATGCCTTCGGGCATGGCAGCGGCGTCGCCCACGCTGCCCAGGCCGATGACATAAATGCGCACGCCGCGGTCGGCGGCCATTTTTGCGGCTTCCAGGGTGTCCACGCCCGTGGTGCTGCGGCCGTCGGTGAGCAGGACGATGGCTGCGGCGTCGTAGGAGCCTGGCGCCACCGGGGTGATCTGTTTGGGCGGCGGTTTGCCCTGGTCGTCCAGGCTGCGCCCGCGCGGCTTGATGCCGAAGGTCAGTTCCTCGAGGTTGATGCCGTGCTCGGGGAAGAGCTCGATCAGGCTGCTGACGATGGCGCTGCCGACGGCGGTGCCTCGTTGCATCTGGAAGCCGTCGATGGCCGCGACCAGGGCCGGGCGGTCCAGCGTCGTGGCGTGTGCGACCTGGCTGCTGCCTGCAAAGGTGACCAGCCCGACCTCAACCTTTTTGGGCAGCTCGCCCAGGAACTGTTTGGCGGCCTCCTGCGCGGCCACCATGCGGGTGGGTTTGACGTCGCCGACGCGCATGCTGAGGGATACGTCCATCGCCAGGATGACGGTGGAGCGCGCCCAGGGCAGCGGCACCTTCGCCATGGGGCGCGCCGTTGCCAGCAGCAAGCCGGCCAAGGCCAGCAGCAGCAGGGCGGGCGGCACATGTTGCCGCCAGGCGCGCCCGGCCGACGCGGCGCGAATCATGCTGAGGTTGCTGTAACGCACGGCCATCTTGCCGCGGCGCCGCAGCAGCCAGAGGTAGGCCAGCGGCAGCAGGGGCAGCGCCAGCATCAGCCAGAGGAAATGGGGCGACTGGAAAAACATGGAGCCACCATCTTGCCGCGTAAGCGATGGGCAGGCAACCGGCTGGGGCATTGCGGGATGGATCCCGGGTCAAGCCCGGGATGACACGCCAAGCCACCGTCAACTTGCACCCACAACCCACTGGGATAAGCCTGCTTTGTTAGCCTGTGGGCATGAAACGCCTGATCCCCTCCCTTGCACCGTTTTTGGGCGCCGCGCTGCTGGCCGCTTCCGCATCCGTCGCCGCCGCAGACGCCTGGCCCGAGCTGACCCAGCCCGGCACCATCGTGCTGTTCCGCCACGCCACCGCGCCGGGCATTGGTGATCCGGACAACTTCAAGCTCGATGCCTGCGCCACGCAGCGCAACCTGGACGAGCGCGGCCGGGCCGAGGCGCGCAGGCTGGGCGAGCAGTTCCGCAGCCGCAAGATCACCGTCGGTGCGGTGCTGAGCTCGCAGTGGTGCCGCACCCGGGATACGGCGCGGCTGGCTTTTGGGGAGGCTGCCGTGAAGGACGAGCCGGCCTTCAATTCGTTCTTCAGCCGTTCGGCCGGGATCAGCGAGACGCAAACGGCGCAGGCCCGCACCATCCTGGCGCGCTGGCGCGGCCCCGGTGCGCTGGTGGTGGTGACGCACCAGGTCAACATCACGGCGCTGACCGGGGTGAACCCGGCCTCGGCCGAAGGGGTGGTGCTGCGGCCGGCGGCCGACGGCAGCCTGCAGGTGGTGGGGCGCGTGACGCCCTAGCTGTGTGGCTGGCCGCCGCCCTGTGGGTGTAGAGGTTGCCGACCACGTCCGGGACGGGCGCTGCACGCAATGACAAAATAGCCTTCCCGGTCACCCGGCTGGTGGACGGTTGGTTGGTTGAAAGACGGAGGGGCCTCGTGATGCTGATGCAGCGCTTCATGGAAAACTACAAAAAAGCCTGGGAAACCCGAGACGAGGTGTTGCTGGCCTCGCTGTTCACCGGGGATGGCCGCTACCACAACACGCCGTTTGCGGTGCAGACCGGGCATGCGCAGATCAAGCAGTACTGGCAGCGCGTCAAGCTGCAGGCCGACATCGCGCTCAGCTTCGACATCCTGCATGCCGAGGCGCTGGGCGGCATTGCGCACTGGCACACCACTTACCAGGTGACTTCGGAAGAGATGTTTGCGATGTGGGCCACTTCCTCCGGCACCACACAACTGGCGCGCCAGCCGGGCGATCCCCTGCCGCGCCTGGCGCTCGATGGCGTGGCCGTCGCCGAGTTCGAAGCCGGTGGCCTGTGCCGCGACTTCAGGATCTGGTGGCATTCGGTGGTGCAGCCACCGGCTTGACCCGCCACGGGTCGGGGCAGGCCCCATGCCCCCGCCAATCGCCACAGAACGCAAGCAGTGCGGTTCAAGCCGTGGTCAGCGGCTCGAATCTGCTAGCAAATTGATAGCTGCTTACGCTCGTCAAACATGGGCTGGAAGCCGATTCGGCTGTGAATCAGGGGGCGGCGATCAAGCCTCCCTGGATGGCCAGTCGCTGAAGGGGAAGGGCAGGGTCTCGGTGGAAAACGACACGAAGCCGGCGATCTGGCCGAGGTAGCGGCCCAGGCTGCGGCCCAGGCCCTGCAGGCGCGGGTTGGACTCTTCGCTGAACACCGCAAAGGCCAGCTGCAGGACGGCGACGGCGATCAGCACCCAGGCGGCCAACTGGAACGCCAGGCACATCAGGAACATGAGCAGGGCGCGCATCGGCAGCTTGCGCGGCTCGGCGGTGAGGGTGGTATCGGTCATGGTCGGCTCCTTCAGGGTTGCCCCAAATCGTGCTACTTCCATGGTGGGGCCGGATTGCGCTGCATCAAGCTTTTGTTTCTGGCCACGCCTTGCGCTTTCGCGCAAATGGCCATGGCCAGCCGCTGCGCCTAGAGCGGCTTTTTGGGATCTTTGCTTTTCGGGTCCTTGCTTTTGGGATCCGGCAGCGCGAGCTTGCGCGCCACCCCGTAACGGGCCCACATGGCATTCACGTCAAATTCGGTCCCGCGCATGGCCTCCAGAACCAGCTCGGGCTTGTGCCCCGAGCCGGCACGCGTGTAAAACGCCTGGGACGGCTTTGGATGGTACCGGGATGCCCAATCGAGATTCTCGGCGATGTAGCTCAAGTCAACGCTGCCGTCGGGCTTGAGGGGCGGCAGGATGTATCTGTCGCGGCCTGTGGCCGCATTCACCCTGTGGTCCGTAGGCGCCACGATTTGCTGGCTGGCACTGCCATACATCCGTATGCTGGCTTCCAGCAGGCCGAAGGTGATGTCGTGTTCACCCCGCAGCATTTCCTTTTGAAGATGCAGCAGCGTTTCAAGCGGCAGGTCCGAGAGCCGGAAGATGGGCGAAGTGAAATACTTGACGGCCATGAACTTCTTCTTCAGGGCCTGCTCTGCCATCAGGGCCACATAAGGCTGGTACAGATTCATGATGAGTGCCAGGCGATCGCGGTGGGAATCGTTGACGATTCTGCAGGCCTCCGCGTAGGCCTGGCTGATCACCGCCTCATACTCTGCACCGAGTTTTTTCTTCATGGACATGTCCGATCCCTTGACGACCAGGACATGCTGGAAATGACCGCGGGTTTCGGCCTGAAATTTCAGGAATTTGTCGAAATCCCTGCGTTGCTCCGCAGTGATCATTTTGTCTGCAGGAGCAATGAAGGTTGTTTTTCCATTCGAAATGCCCAGGACCTCCAGCGCGAGCATACGGTTGGTCACGCGCTCGAGATACGAAGCTGAGTTCGATGCGGGGCCGACATCGGCAAGCATCAAAAAATTCTGCTTGGCGCCAGGCGTGCTGGTGCCGCTGTCTATGGTTTTTTTGATGGCCGCCGCGGTGCCCGTGGTGTCCGCGACCGAGGTGTAGTAGGTGCGGCGGCCCGTCTTGACCAATGTGCCGTGGTCTTTCTTGACCGAGAGCGTCAGGTAGACTTTTTTCGCCGGTGCCAAACAGCGCACAACACTGGTCGATCTCAGCGCGAGGCCGCGTAAGCGGAAAGTCATGATGCGTCTCCGAAGTCCTGGAGAAATTCTAGGAAGCGGCGGGCGTTTATCCCTGTGGCTTATTCACGCGCAGGCTGTAGAGTTTTAGCAGCCGGCGTGGCGACATACACCCGGCCGGCGCGCAGGGCCATGCTTTTTCGGTAGATGCGCAAGTGTTGCGCGGCTCCGCGTCGTCAGGCGGACTTGCTCGCAGCCTGCGGATAGACGGTTTCCCCGCGCGCCAGCATCTGCGCGAACTGTTCGATGCGGCGCGCCCGCGTTTCGGGTTTTTTCGCGGTCTGGATGCGGAACAGCACGGCGTAGCGGTTCTGGGCGCTGACCGTCGCAAAAAAGTCCGCAGCGCCGGGATGGGCGTCCAGCGCCGCCTGCAAGTCGGGCGGAATCTGCGCCTGGCTGGCCGGTGCGTAGGCGGCGTCCCAGCGGCCATCCTTCTTCGCCCGTTCGATCTCGGCCAGGCCGGCGGGCTGCATGTGGCCGCTCTCGATGTAGCCCAGCGCCTTGTCCCGGTTGACTTGCGACCACAGGCTGCGCGCGCCGCGCGGACACCAGCGCTGCAGGTAGTAGTGCTCGCTTTCAGCGTTGCGCTGGCCGTCGATCCAGCCGAAACACAGCGCCACTTCCAGCGCTTGCGGATTGGTCACGGTGGCGACGGGCGCGCCTTTTTTCGCGTGGCGCAGCCAGACGCTGGTCTTGCCGGCATGGTGCTGCGCCAGCCACTGCGCCCACTCGGCCTGGTAGCGGAACTGCAGCACGGCTTCGCCCTTGTGGCGGGTAGCGGGCGTTGGGCTCATGCGGCTTCAGGGCGTTTGCAGATCATCAGCAGGGCCGTGCCATCGGGCGTCAACACCTCGCCGGTGCTGCGAAAGCCGGCTTTTTCATAACAGCGGATGGCGCGGGCATTGCGCGGGTCGGGGTCGGTCTGGATGTGGCTGACCTGCGGATCGGTGAACAGCTTGGCGACAAAGGCTTTCACCATGGCTGTGCCGAAACCACGGCCGAGTTGCGCTGCGTCGGCGATCGACTGGTCGATGCCGCGTACGCCGGGGTCGGTTTCATCTTCCCACCAGCCATCACCGGAACCCATGGCCACATAGGACTGGATGTAGCCGAAGGGTTCTCCGTCGAGCAGGGCGATGTACGGCTGCACCTGGTGCGGGTCGTCTATCCAGGCGCCGTACTCGGCCTCGACTTCGGCCAGGCTGGGCGCGTCGCTCCACCACTCGGTCCAGTGCGGGCGGGCTATCCACGCGTGCAGCAGGGGCAGGTCGGCCCTGGCCAGCGGGCGGAAGGCAAAACGTCTGGCCAGGTCGTCGGTGTGCTTTGTCTCCATGCGCTCAGACCTGCGTCCACACCGCCAGCTCGTAGCCGTCGGCGTCCTTGAAGTGGAAGCGCCGTCCCCCGGGGAAGCTGAAGATCTCCCGGCAGATGCTGCCGCCGGCAGCCAGCACGCTGTCGCGGGCGGCCTCGAGCTGTTGGGCGTACAGGATGACCAGCGGGCCACCGGCGGGCGAGGGCGCGGCCGTGGTGGTCAGGCCGCCCTTCATGGCGCCGTCGGAAAACTCGGCGTATTCGGGGCCGTAGTCGGTGAAGGTCCAGCCGAAGGCCTGGCCGTAGAAGGCCTTGGCTTTGGCGATGTTGCGAACGTTGAATTCGATATAGGGCCTGTTCCCACTATTTATACAAGTGCGAACGTACTTAAAACAGCGCCAATCTAGGCGCGCGACGACGTCCAGCCTGGGCGGCTGGGCTAGGAGTGCAACAACGAGTGGCGCTGTTTTAAGCACGTTCCCTCCGGGTTGCGGCCAAAAAGGGCCATGCGCAGTGTTGCAAAGCCTTGCCGGGCGCCGGCCCGGCTGCATTTTGCGCCTCGCGCATGACCTTTTTGACTCGCAACGCATCTTGCATAAATAGTGGGAACAGGCCCTGATGATGCGGCAGTTTTCGGGGGTGGTGCTCATGCAGGTTTTCCGGAAAGTGATGGTTTTATTGTGCACGGACGGCACACACCCGGCTTAACGCGACACAAGGGCGCTGCGCGCATCCCTTGTTTATGGGATGGATGCCTCGCGCCAGTGCCAATAAGCTGCGTTGGCACAGACCGGAGCGGTGATCTCCTGCCGGGCCGAGCCACCCACAGAAGGAGTCGGTCGAGGTGCTTGGTCCCGGCGGCAATGGGGGCCAGGCAAGCCAGCGGACTGACCATGTGGGCAAACCGGGCTTGAATCCGGAGTAAAGTCTCTTCGAGATGTTGATTGAAATTTCCCTGTTGAAGATGCGCATGAATGTTGGCATATGGGCCAAACGAAGTCTGGTGGGCTTGCTGATGGCCGGACCGGTGCTGGCAATTGCCTGCGCAAGGACTGCGACTGACAGTGCTATTGCGGCGCGCCGCTGGATCCCCGTGATCAAGGCGGGGGAGCAGCAAGCCCCCCTCAAACAACACATGGTGATCGGATCGGTACATGCCTATCTGGTGCCGGAACAGACCGAGGCCAGCGTACAGACAGTCCGCCAGGGGATGATGGCGCCTTTGCAGATATTGTCCGATGAGGCGGTCGCGCGGGCGAGCCGGCGTTTTCGGTTTACGGGTGACGAGGTCTCGGCTTCCGCGCCTCCCGGCAGGAAGTGGATCCATGTCTACGCGTCGAGTTTCGGCAAAAGCGAGCTGCGATTGTCGGATTCATCGGGCTGGCGTCAGGTGGTGGAACTCGGCATGGTCTATCCGCAGCCCCAGCCGCGCGGCGAGCCCACCGAACTGAATCCCGATTCTGGTGGTGAACCCGTTTCGTTCGACGTGGACGCAAATAACAACACGCTTTGGCTCAGCCTGCCCGGACTCCTCAAGGAACGCTGGGCGATGGTCGAGGGCGAGGATACGAGTTTTGAACTCGTGCGGATGGAGCAATTGCCAGTGCCCGATGGCGATCCGGCGCGGGTCGGTGTGTTCTTGGTGGGGAGCCGCTCCGCGCGCAGTGGGCAGATCCGCATCGAAGGCGGGGGCATGCCGCGCAAGACCTTCAAATTCAATGTGCGTGTGAGACCGACAGCTGCGTGCTGAGACACGAGGCGGTGCGCCCATCCAGAATGATTGTCGGGAGGGTCAGAACACCTCGTTGAAGATATAAAACCAGTTGTCCTTGAACTTGTGCCACAGGCCGCGGTGTTGCCAGGCCTTGAGGTCGATCTCGTGGCAGCGGGCCACGTATTTTTCGAACACCGCGTCGAGCTGGCCGGCCAGCGCTTCGTCCTTGACGCTCAGGGTGATTTCGTCGTTGGTGTCGAAGGAGCGGTCGTCGAAGTTGCTGGAGCCGATGGCGCTCCAGACACCGTCGATGGTCATGACCTTCTGGTGCAGCAGCGTGTGCGGGTACTCGAACAGGCGCACGCCGCACTTGAGCAGCTTTTCGAAATTGCGGTGGCCGGCGTGTTGCACCATGGGGTTGTCGGAGCCGCTGGTGGACGGCATCATCACGCGCACATCGACGCCGCGCTTGACGGCTTCACCGAAGGCGTCGATGGCCTCGGGCTCGGGGATGAAGTAGGGGTTCTGGATCCAGATGCGCTTTTTGGCCAGGCAGATCACGGTGTGGTGAAGAATCTTGACGGCCGGGGCCGAGCCTTCCGGCTTGGCGTAGGCGGCGTGGATGCTGACCGTGCCGGCCGGCGCCAGTTCCGGGAAAACGTCCTCGCCGACAAACAGCTCGCCGGTCTGGCCACCCCAGTTTTCGCTGAAGGCCGCCTGCACGCTGTGCACGATGGGCCCCTGCAGGCGTACGCTCAAGTCGGCGTAGTGCTTGCCGTCCTCGGCGTTGCCCAGCCACTCGTCCACCACGCAATGGCCGCCGACAAAGGCCTCCTTGCCGTCGATCACCGCGAGCTTGCGGTGGTCGCGTTCGTTCATCACGCCGATGTTGTAGATCGAGCGTTCATGGAACATCTTGACCTTGCAGCCGGCGTCCTGCATTTGCTGGCGCTCGGCCTTGCCGATCTCCTTGGAGCCGGTGGCGTCGAGCAGCACACGCACCTTGATGCCGGCGCGCGCGCGTTCGGACAGCGCGTCGGCCAGGCGCTGGCCGAGCCGGCCTTCTTTCCAGAGAAAGGTCTCGAAATGCACGGTCTGTTCGGCCGCGCCTATGCGTTCGATCAGCACGTCGAAGAAGGCGCCGTTTTCCAGCAGTTCCACCGCGTTGCCCGAGGTGACGCTGCCCAGGCTCAAGCCCGCCAGTGAGGGCATCAGCGTGTCTATCGACGCGCCGCATTCGATCTTGAGTTTGGGGTTGCGGTGGCGCTTGATCGACCAGATGACCAGTCCCAGCAGGGTGATGATGATGCCGAGGACCAGTGCCAGCGCCCCGTGCAGGGTGCTGCCGAGAAAGGATTCGCTCACGATCCGCCGAGGTCGTGCACGCGTTCGGCGTTGGTGGTGCTGCGCGTGCCTTTCAGGTGCATCTCGATGTCGGCGGCCTTGTCGCCGACTTTGGCAATCGCGTCACGCAGCTGGTCTTCCGTGGTGTCCAGCTTCCTGGTCCATTCGGCAAAGGCGGCGGGATCGTTGATGGCGATGCGGTCGGGGTGAACACCGGGCTGGGTCATGGGATTCTCCTGATGGGGTGACATGCGTGGAGATCGCAGCCTAAGGCGTGCGCGGCGCCGGCACTGTAGGCGGTTGCCGCAGACTGCTGAGCGCGCCGGGCGCTTGCGTCGCGGCGAACTGACTGCCGCCACCAGCCGATGCCGTCTCTGCCTGCCGTCCTACAGATCGCCCGCCGTGCGGTGGCCTACGCTGCCCGCTCATGACCACACCGCCTGACATCGACCCGAGCGAGCCCACTCCTTCCCGCCTGCGCCTGTGGGCCGCCGCCGTGGGCCATGGCTTGCGGCACCCGACGCTGCGCGGCGTGGCCTGGGGGCTGGCGGCGCTGCCGGTGGTGTTGCTGCTGTATGTGCTGGCGCTGATTCCCTTCACGCCCAGCATTGACGACCTGCGCAGGGTGAAGGCCGCCAAACCCTCGGTGGTGTTGTCCGCTGACGGCCAGCAGTTGACGGTGTTCGAGCGCGCCAACCGCGAATGGGTGCCGCTGGCCGGGATTTCCCCGCATGTGGTGAACGCCCTGATCAGCACCGAGGATGCGCGCTTCTACCAGCACCGCGGCATGGACCTGCGGCGTACTGTGGCGGCCGCGATGAACACGGTACAGGGCAAGGTGCAGGGCGGCTCGACCATCACGCAGCAGCTCGCGCGCAACCTCTACCCCGAGGAAATCGGCCGCTCGCGCACCCTCACCCGCAAGATCAAGGAGGCCATCACCGCGCTGAAGATCGAGGCGGTGTATTCCAAGGACGAGATCCTCGAGACCTATCTGAACACCGTGCCTTTCCTGTACAACGCCTACGGCATCGAGATGGCGGCGCGCACCTATTTCGACAAAACCGCCGACACCCTGGATGTGCTGGAAAGCGCGACCCTGATCGGCATGCTCAAGGGCACCAGTTATTACAACCCGGTGCTCAATCCCGAACGGGCGCTGCAGCGGCGCAACACCGTGCTGGGCCGCATGGTGCGGCAGCAGAAGTTGCCGGCCGCACAACTCGCCGCGCTGAAACAGATGCCGCTGAATGTGGACTTCGAGCGCCAGGAGCCCGAGATCGGCCCGGCGCCGCATGTCGCGCAGCAGTTGCGCCGCTGGCTGATCGAGTGGGCAGACCGCAACAGCTACAACATTTACGCCGACGGCCTGGTGTTGCGTACCACCCTCGATTCACGGCTGCAGGCCATGGCCAGCGAGGCCGTGACACGCCAGGCCGACAAGCTGCAGGCGCTGTCGGACGCCGACTGGGCGCAGAAGTCCGGCTGGACCGCGAAAGGCGCCAAACGCGCGCTGATGCTGGACTTTGTGCGCGACTCGGCAGGGTACAAGGCCGCCATGGCGGCAGGGCAGAACGACGGGCAGGCGCTGGCGACGCTGCTGGCCGACACCGCCCTGGTGCAGAAGCTGCGCGAGGACAAGACCCGCTTGCAGGCCGGCTTCCTGGCGCTGAACCCGGCCAACGGCCATGTGCTGGCCTGGGTCGGCAGCCGCGACTTCGCCACCGACCAGTTCGACCATGTGGCGCAGGCGCGGCGCCAGCCGGGCTCGACCTTCAAGCCCTTTGTGTACGGCGCGGCCTTTGAAAACGGCTCGCGGCCTTTCGACGGTTTCATGGACCAGGCGGTCGACATCGCCCTGGGCGACGGCACGTTCTGGCGGCCTGGCGACGGCGGTGGCCCGAGTGGCGCGCCCATGACGCTGCGCGAAGGGCTGGTGTATTCGAAGAACACCATCACCGCGCAGGTGATGCAGATCGTCGGCCCGGCGCGCGTCGCGGGTCTGGCGCGCAGCATGGGGGTGCGCCAGAGCAAGCTCGACGAGGTCTTGTCGCTGGCGCTGGGCACCAGCCCGGTGACGCTGAAGGAAATGGTGGCCAGTTACGGCACGCTGGCCAATGACGGCCGCTATGTCGAACCGATGCTGGTGACGCGCGTGGAAGACCGCCATGGCCGTGTGCTCGAGGAGTTTTCACCGGCGGTGGCCGAAGCCGGGCTGTCCACCAGCGCCGCGAACATGCTGGTCGACGTGCTGCGCGGCGTGGTGGACCAGGGCACAGGCGCCGCCATCCGCAGCCGCTACGGCATACGCGCCGACGTGGCGGGCAAGACCGGCACGACGCAGGACAACACCGACGGCTGGTTCATCCTGATGCACCCGCAGCTGGTGGCGGGCGCCTGGGTCGGCTTCAACGACAACCGCGTCACCATGGGCGATCGTTGGGGCCAGGGCGCGCACAGCGCACTGCCCATGGTGGGCGAGTTTTTCCGGCAGGCGCTCAAGGAAAAGGTCGTCGATGCACGCGCCCGGTTTTCCGCGCCCGACGGCCTGAGCAAACAGGCGCCACCGCCGGGGCTGGACCCGCTGCTGCTGCCGGGCGCGCCGCTGGCGGAAGTCAACTCGACCGAGACGCCGCTGGCCAGCGCGGTAGCAGGTGCGCCCGCCACCTCGGGACAGCTGTCCCCGCCGCCCATCAAGTACATCAACATCCAGATCCATCCGGCCGCGCCCGCACCAGTAGCCGAACTGCCGCCGGCCGAGCCAGCGCCGAGGGTGGTTTCCGAACCGTGAGTGAGCATCACGCTGCGTCCCCGGCTCGCGTCTGACAGTAGTTTCAACTCCCCACTCCCACCCTCAGGGGTGCGCTGCCTGACTCTCGCCGAGCGCGGCGGGGGTTTTGCGGGATGAGCCGTTAGGCGCAAAACCCAAGGCAAGGCTCAATGCCTTGCCTGGTTTTGTAACGACACGGATCGCCCGCAAAACCACGCCCCTGAAGGGGTTCGGACCAAAACGGGCGCTTTCCTCACCAAACCCCTTGCGTGTGCCTTCGGGCACACGACGCGGAGTGTTGGCAAGCAAATCATCCCGTTGTGGACCCGAACGCGCATGGCGGGAGTCAGGCAGCGCATCCTCGACCCCTCCCTCGCCCCGCTGGGCGATGGAGGGGGACCTCATGTGGCCGCGTGTGCTGCGCTCGCGTGCAAACATCATCGTTCGTTGGGATTCCCGCAGAAGAAGCGCGCAGCGCTTCTTCTGCTCCGGATTTTGGTCCCCGCTGTTCTATTTCCCCCAACCCTTCTGTATGCGCCGAGGAGCGGAGGTCCAGACGGACAAGGGCGAGCGATTGTCTGAGCCGAAGGCGAGTTCGAGCTCGACCCCGGCTGGACCGAGCACCGCAGGTTGCCCTCCGCAGCGTCAGCGAAGGAGGGACGCAGACAGCAGGGTCGCCTTTCTTTTCGTTAGGTTTCTTTGGCGAGACAAAGAAAAGTAACTCGCCCGCCGGGGCGAGACCCGGCTTGTTGGCGAACTACCAACAAACGATGCGGTAGTGAGTACACATAATCTCCGATCCGATCCGATCCGGTCCGGGCCGGTCCGCGATCGCGGGGTTGAGGGGTTGAGGGGCGTGCCGTTGAGGTTTGCGCCGCGCCAAGGTGCTGCAGAAGACTTGACCTCGAGTGCTGTGCGCTATCAAATCGATAGCTGCCTGCGCTTACCGGACGAGCGCTGGAGCCCGATTTCATGGTAAACCGGTACGGGTCGCCGCGGGCGCAGCAAACCGGCCGGCTTGCGGGGAAAATGGTGCTTTCAGCCCGACGACCCCATCATGCCCCTGCCTGCCCCCCAAGCCCGCTCCCAGCTGCACACCCGCGCCGTGGTTTACCGCGGTTACCTCCGCGATGACGGCCTGTGGGACATCGAAGCCGAGATGAGCGACACCAAGACCTATGCGCTGGACCGCTCCGAGCGTGGCGAGATGCCGCCAGGCACACCCATCCACGGCATGGCGATACGCGCGACGGTAGACGACCAGATGACCATCCGCGAGATCAGCACCGCGATGGACCACACACCGTTCGGCGAATGCCGGGGCGGCGTGGACCCGATGCAGCAGATGGTGGGCGTGACCATGGGGCCGGGCTGGCGCCAGGCGATTGAAAAAGCGCTGGGCGGCACGCGCGGCTGCACGCACCTGCGCGAGTTGTTGTTCAACATGGCGACCGCCGCCTACCAGACCGTGCCGGTCTACCGCGAGCGCCTGCGCCGCCAGTCGGGTATGCCCGATGCGGAAAACGCCGCGCCGCCCTACCACCTCGGCAAATGCCTGGCCTGGGATTTCAATGGCGCGGTGGTGCAGCGGCATTACCCGCAGTTCGCCGGCCTGCAGCCGGTGAAGAAGCCGCCGCGCGTGCCGGAACAGGGCTGACGGCCACGCTGCGCGGCCTCAGCCGCGTCGCAGCTTGTGGTTCACATAACTGGCGTTGCCCAGGCCGGTGCCCACCGTCAGCACGGCCCAGCGCTTGACATCCCGCATGTGCGGCAGCTCCGACAAACCCTGCACCACGGCGTCGTTGTGCATCCTGACCTGCGTGTCCTGGCCGGCGATGCGCGGCAGCCGGTCGCTCAGGCGTTGCGGCAGGTGAAAGCCCGCGCCCTCCCAGTTGCCGGGCAGGTTCTGCGTGCCGTTGGCGATCGAGCCGTCCTCGCGGATCACGCCGGGGCAGGCGACGCCGACAAAGGGCGCAAGCTTGAGCCTCTTTTTCTTCGCCTTGCGGATCAGGGTTTCCAGCATGTCGGCGATGCCCTGCACCAGGTCCTCGCGCCGGGTCGCGTCATCGTCGTCGGCATGGCCCCACTTACTGCGGCCGATCACGTCGGCCAGCGACAGGTTGGCGGCCTTGTGCTGGCGTGTGCGCACAATGCCGCAGCGCACGTTCGTGCCGCCTATGTCCACCGCCAGCAGGGCGTTGTAGCTGTCCAGCAGTTCGGGCGGCGCCAGGTGCACCCAGCCGACCAGGCCGCCTTCGTCCGAATGGTGGTGCAGGGTGCGCAGCCGCACCTTGAGTCCCTGCTCTGCCAGCAGCGCCGACGCGCGCCGCACCGCACGGCGGCCGACCTCGGTTTGCTGGAAGCCGCCGCCCACCACGACGCGCTCGACCCCGCGCCAGGAGGCATGGCGCAGGAAGCGGCGCACCACATGCGCGAGCTGGAAGGCATAGTCTTCGCTGGCCGCCGCAATCACCGCGCCGGCCGGCGTGTCGCCGCCGCGCAGGCGGTCCAGCCGGGTCTTGCCCAGTTCTGCCGTCGGCTTGTGGCCGAAAGGGTCATCGCCGCCGTCGAGTTCGCGGAACAGCGTACGCCAGTCGTCCAGCATGGCGGAGAAGGCCTTGCGGCTGACCTGGTCGCCGAGGAAGCCGCCGCGATCACGCAGCGCCAGGCTGTAGCCGCGGATGCCGACGGCAGGCAGTTGCAGGCTGCCATGCAGCAGGGAAGGGTGGTAGTCGGCGGGCAGGGCGGGGACGCGTCGGGCCATGGAGGTGCGAGTCTTTCGGGCGAGTGGAAAAAGGAGATGGCTTCATGCTGGTCCGCGCACCGCGCACGCGCCAGACCTTGCGGGCGCGTCGGCCTGTCGGACTATGCCTTGCCATGCCCGCGTTGGCGGGGTCTCTGGATTGCTATGAAAGTCATAGCTGGCCACGCTGATCCGGCGTGCGCTGGAGCCTGATTTGCTTGAGGATGCCGTGCCGGGGAGCGGCTGCGGCGGCTGGCCCGCCGGGCACACCGCAGGACGGGGCAGACCAGGCCGGGAAGGCCTTCACAGACAGCGCCTACACTGGCGGCGATGAACAAATTTCTTGAACGTATCCAACCTTTTGTTACGAAGGCGATGTACCACCTGCGGCACCCGACGCGGCGCGGTGTGCTGCTGGGCCTGGCGGCCTTGCCGGCCCTGGTGGTGCTGTATTTCCTGCTGCTGATTCCCTTCACGCCCAGCATCCGCGACATCCAGAAGTCCCGGACCCAGCAGCCGGCCATCGTGATGTCGGCCGACGGCAAGGAAATCGCGGCCTTCAAGGGTGCCAACCGGGACCGGATCAAGCTGGCCGACATTTCGCCGAATGTGGTGGCGGCGCTGATTTCGACCGAAGACCACCGCTTCTACGAGCACCACGGTCTCGACTTCACGCGGATAGGCGGCGCGGTGCTGCGCACTTTCGGCGGCGACCTGCAGGGCGGCTCCACCATCACCCAGCAACTGGCCCGCAACCTGTACCCGGAAGAGGTCGGCCGCTCGCGCAGCCTGACGCGCAAGTTCAAGGAGATCATCACCGCGCTGAAGATCGAGGCGATCTACAGCAAGGACGAGATCCTCGAGACTTACCTGAACACCGTGCCTTTCCTCTACAACGCCTACGGCATCGAGATGGCGGCGCGCACCTATTTCGACAAGTCGGCCGACAAGCTCGACGTGCTGGAAAGCGCCACCCTGGTCGGCATGCTCAAGGGCACGAGTTATTACAACCCGGTGCAGAACCCCGAGCGCGCCAAGGAGCGCCGCAACCTGGTGCTGGGCCAGATGGTCAAGCACAACAAGCTCGATGCCAAAAAGCTGGAGGCGCTGAAAAAACGCCCGCTCAAGGTGGACTTCGAGCGCCAGACCGAGCCGCTGGGCGCTGCGCCGCACCTGACGCAGTATTTGCGCCGCTGGCTGATCGACTGGGCCGACCGCAACGACTACAACATCTATGCCGACGGCCTGGTGCTGCGCACCACGATCGATTCGCGGCTGCAGAAGCTGGCCAACGAGGCGGTCACGCGCCAGGGCGACCGCCTGCAGGGCGTGGCCAACAACGAGTGGGGTCCGCGCGCCTGGGCCGGCAAAAAGGAGCTGGTGCGCACGCTGGTGCGCGAGACGCCGGACTACAAGGCCGCCAGGGAGCAGGGCGAGGCCGACGAGGACATCCTCAAGCGCCTGCTGGCCGACACGGCCTTCGTGCAGGCCTTGCGCCGGGACAAGACCCGGCTGCAGGTGGGCTTCATGGCGCAGGACCCGACCAGCGGCCATGTGAAGGCCTGGGTCGGCAGCCGCGATTTTGCGACCGACCCGTTCGACCACGTGCAGCAGGCACGGCGCCAGGCCGGTTCGACCTTCAAGCCCTTTGTTTACGGCGCGGCGTTTGAAAACGGCGCACGGCCCACCGACAGCTACATGGACGATGCGGTCGAGATTTCCCTGGGCGGCAACCAGGTCTGGCGGCCGACCGACGGCGGCGGTCCCAGTTATGCCCCCATGACCCTGCGCCAGGGCCTGATGTACTCCAAAAACACCATCACCGCGCAGGTCATGCAGAGCGTCGGCCCGGCCCGGGTTGCCGATCTGGCGCAGGCCGCCGGTGTGCGCCAGAGCAAGCTCGAGCGGGTGATGTCGCTGGCGCTGGGCACCAGCCCGGTCACGCTCAAGGAAATGGTGGCGTCTTATGCGACCATCGCCAACAAGGGCAGCTACATCGAGCCCTTCATCGTCACCAGCGTGGAAGATCGCCACGGCAAGGTGCTGGAAAGCTGGCAGGCCAGGGCGCCCGAGCAGGCCATGCAGGTGTCCACCGCAGAAACGCTGGTGGATGTGATGCGCGGCGTGATCGACCAGGGCACCGGCACCGGCATCCGCAGCCGCCACGGCATCCAGGCCGACGTGGCCGGCAAGACCGGCACCACCCAGGACAACACCGACGGCTGGTTCATCCTGATGCACCCGCAACTGGTGGCGGGCGCCTGGGTCGGCTTCAACGACAACCGCATCACCTTGAGCGATTACTGGGGGCAGGGCGCCCACAGTGCGCTGCCCGTGGTCGGGGACTTTTTTGCGGCCTCGCTGCGCAGCAAGGTGGTCGATGCCCAGGCCCGCTTCGATGTGCCGAAAAACGCCAGTGCGCCGGCCGCCGCGCCGTCCAATCCGGTCAACGACTGGTTCAACAGCCTGTTCCCGCCGGCCGGCCAGGTGACACCGCCATCACAGCCCATGACCACCCCGGACGGCAGCCCGATTCCCGGCCTGTCGCAGCCCCCGTCACCGCCACCGCCGCCGCCACCGCAGCCGGTACAGCAGCAGCCGGCGTATGCGCCGCCGGGTGTGGGTGTGGTGATCCCGCCGGCGCCCCTGCCACCGCCCGGCGCTGCGCCGCCCGGTTACGTGGTAGTGCCGGCGCGGCCGGTTTATCCGCAGGAACGCAGCGGCGGGGGCATCCCCATCCTGCGCGAATACGGCGCGCCCGACGCCGGCAACCGCTGACACGGCACTGCCTACAATCGGCAGGCGGCCGCTGACGGGCGCGCCTTTCCCCACCCGCCCACCCCCTTGTCCATGACCCCTGGCTCCGCCACCCTGCCTGCGGCCACGCGCCGGTCCATCCTGCTGCTGTCCTTTGCCACCTTCGCCAGCATGGCGGTGCAGCGCATCTGCGACGCCATGCTGCCCGAGCTGTCGCGCACGTTTTCGGTCAGCCTGACCCAGGCCGCGCAGGTGGTGTCGGTGTTCGCCGTGGTCTACGGACTGGCGCAGCTGGTGTATGGACCCCTCGGCGACCGCTTCGGCAAGTTCGGCATCGTGACCTTCGCCACGCTGGCCTGCAGCATCGGCGGCGTGGTCGCGGTGTTGGCCACCAGCCTGGACATGCTGCTTCTCGCGCGCGTGCTGGTGGCCATGGGCGCGGCGGCCGTGATCCCGCTGGCCATGGCCTGGGTCGGCGACACCGTGGCCTACGAATTGCGCCAGGAAACGCTGGCACGCATCGGCCTGGGCACCACCCTGGGCCTGGTCAGCGGCCTGCTGGTGGGCGGCGTGGTGACCGATGCGCTGGGCTGGCGCTGGGCGTTTGTGCTGACCACCGTGCTGTTCGCCATGGTTGGCGCCTTGCTGTTTGTGGACTGGCGCCGCCAGCTGGCCGTGGGGCCGGCCGTGGTGAAGGCGGCCGGGCCGCGCACGCCTTACCTGCGCCAGGTGGGGGCCATCCTCGGCGGCCGCTGGCCGCGCTGGGTGCTGATCGTGGTGTTTATCGAAGGCATCACTGGCTTCGGCGTGCTGGCGATCTGGGCCTCACACCTGCACGCGGTGCACGCTGTCTCGCTGACCTTGTCGGGCGCGGTGGTGGCGCTGTTCGGGCTGGGCGGCATGGGCTACATGGCGCTGGCGCGGCAGCTGGTGCGGCGTTTCGGCGAACGCGGCCTGGCCCTGCTGGGCGGCAGCATTGCCGGCGCGGGCGCCATGGTGCTGGGCCTGTCGCCCTGGTGGCAACTGGCGGTGCCGGCCAGCCTGCTCAGCGGCTTCGGATTTTTCATGCTGCACAACACCTTGCAGACCAACGCGACGCAGATGGCGCCGAGTGCACGCGGCACGGCGATGTCGATGTTTGCGGCCATCCTGTTCCTCGGCCAGGCCATCGGTGTGCTGCTGGCCGCCGGCCTGAGCGCGCGCATCGGCTCGACCGCCGTGGTGGCGCTGGGCGGCGCGGTGCTGATCGTGCTGGGTGCGGTGTTTGCCCACGGCATCCGGCACCGCGACAGCCCGCAGGCCACGGCCTAGCTTTCATTAGCTATCAAAAGCATAGCTGCTTGCGCTTGCCAGGCGTGGTCCGGAGCCTGATTGAGTTCAAGAGATCAGGGCGCCGCCTGGCTGCCCGACAGGCGCTGCAGCTGCCGCCCCATGCTGCCGAAGCGCCGCCGGTACTGCGCCGGGGTCAGCGCCACCTCGCGCCGGAACAGGCGGGTAAAAAAGCTGGGGTCCTGGTAGCCGACCTCGAGCGCAATTGCTTCCACCGGCTCGTCGCCGGACTCCAGCATCTGTTTGGCTTCTTCCAGCCGCAAGCGGTGGATATAGTCGAGCGGGCTCATGCCGGTGGCCTGGGTGAAGCGGCGCTTGAAGGTGCGTTCGGCCAGGCCTGACATCGCCACCATGCGCGCCACCGGTGACTCCAGGCTGTAGTTGGAGGCGGCCCAGACCTGGCAGTCGGCGATCAGCGGGTCGGCGGCAGTGCCGCCGGCCGTCAGCGAGGCATAGGCCACCGGGCTGGTGCCATGGAGTTCGAGCAGGTTGATGCGCGCCACCTGCATCGCGTCTTGCGGTCCGGCGAAACGCGCGATCAGGGCCAGCACCAGCGTGTGCCAGACCGTGCCGCTGCCGGCCATCAGGATGCGTTTGTCGGCCCCCGCCACCACAAAGCCGCGTTCCGCATGCCAGCGCGTGCTGGGGTGCTTGCGCCGCAGCGTGTCGCAGTAGGCCCAGTGCGAGGTGGCGTCCTGGCCGTCCAGCAGGCCGGTGCGCGCCACCAGCAGCGCGCCCGAGCAGGCGCAGGCCAGCATGGCGCCGGCCGCATACCGTTCGCGGATCCATGCCACTTCCGGCTCGTACAGCTCGTCCAGCGGCTCGTCGGGCGGCACCGCCAGGTCGGTGATACACACCACCTCGGGATTCGGGCAGTCGGCAAAGCTGCGGTCGGGCGTGATGCGCACGCCGTTGGCGGCTTCCAGCGGCAGGCCGTCGCGGCTGACCACCAGTGGCAAAAACGGCGAGCTGGCCGGTGCGCCGCCGTGCAGCATCTGCCAGTCGCGGCGCACGCTGGACAAGGCGTCGTAAAAGCCGTACAGCGTGGCGGCGCTGACCGCGGGCGCGGCGATCAGGGCCACCGTGATCGGGGCGGGGGAGGAAGAAGCCATGGCATGTTCGTCCTGTTTGTTGCATGAATGACGCTGGTGCCCGGCCGCGGGCGCGGCGAGACTGGCGCCTTGCAAAAACGCAATTCTTGCAGCAACCCTCTCACCACAGGAAATTTTATGAAAGACAGTTTCGGCCACGATTTTTCCGGCGCCAACGATGCCAGCCTGCAGGCCTTGCTGCAGGCCCAGGACGAGCTCCGGTGTTACCTCAACGATCCCGCCGCCAGCGTGGAGCTGGCGCTGGCCGCCAGCCCCGACATGACGATGGCCCATGTCATGAAGGCCTGGCTTTACCTGCTGGGCACCGAACCGGGTGGCATCGCGGTGGCGCGCGCCTGCTGCGAGGCGGCGGCCGCCTTGCCGGCCAAGGAACGCGAGCAGCAGCACCTGAAAGCCGCCAGCCTGCTGGCGCACGGCCACCTGCAGGAAGCGGCGCGGGTGCTGGAGGACCTGAGCCTGCGTTACCCGCATGACCTGCTCGCGCTGCAGGCCGGGCACCAGATCGATTTTTTCCGCGGCGATTCGCGCATGTTGCGCGACCGCATCGCGCGCGCCTTGCCGGCCTGGGGCCCGGGGCAGCATGGCCGCCATGCGGTGTTGTCCATGTACGCCTTCGGCCTGGAGGAAACCGGCGACTACGCGGGGGCCGAGCGTTTTGGCCGCCAGGCGCTGGCGCTCGAGCCGCGCGACGGCTGGGCCTGGCATGCGGTAGCCCATGTGCTGGAAATGCGCAACGATCCTGCCGCCGGCGTGGCCTGGCTGGCGCCACAGGCCGCGGTCTGGTCGCGTGACAGTTTTTTTGCCGTACACAACTGGTGGCACCTGGCGCTGTTCCATCTGGAACTCGGCCAGGTCGACGAGGTGCTGCGCCTGTACGACGGCGCCATCGCCGGAACCGGCTCCTCCCTGATGCTGGACCTGGTGGACGCCAGCGCCATGCTCTGGCGGCTCAAGCTGCGCGGCGTGGACGCGGGTGCGCGCTGGACCGCGCTGGCCGAGCGCTGGGCCGCCGCGTCGGTACCGGGCCTGTACGCCTTCAACGACGTGCACGCCATGATGGCTTACACCGGCGCCGGCCAGGCGGGGCGGCAACGCGCGCTGCTGGATGCCCAGCGCGCCGCCATGGAGCGCGACAACGACAACGCCGGTTTCACGCGTGAGGTCGGCGAACCGGTGTTGCGCGCGCTGCAGGCGCTGTCCCAAGGCGAGGGCGGCCGGGCCGCTGCGCTGTTGCGCCGCATCCGCAGCCAGGCGCACCGTTTCGGCGGCAGCCATGCGCAGCGTGACGTGATCGACCTGACCCTGCTGGCGGCGGCGCGCCAGGCCGGCGACCGCCCGCTGGCCGATGGGCTGGCCGCCGAACGCCAGCGCCTGCGGCCCTGGGCGGCGCGTGTGGCGGCACGCGCGATGCCGGCGGAGGACGCGCTGCTCTGCGCGGCCTGAACTGGCCTGCGCTTGCGCGGGTGCCTGCGGGCAGGGCGGTTGGGGGCAAAAGCGTGATTCAATCACCCCAGCGCTCCCCTCCGCACCCAACCCCAGGCACCCCATGGCATCCGCTCAGGCAATCACCACCGACGACTACAAGCTCTTCCCCTCGCCGCGCAACCGGCACAAGCTTATTTTTGCGCAGCAGGTGTTTGTGCCTTACCCCTACATGCTGATCGACATGGACAGTTATGACTTCAAGGGCAAGTCCAGCCTGTTCGCCGCTTGCCGGCTCAGCGACGGCAAGATGGGGCAACTGGTGACGCTGGAGTTGCCGGAAGACGAAGCCCGCTTCAAGGACCGCTTTGTGCCGGATTGACGGCTTGTTGATGGATGTACTGTATCGGACTGCAGCCCTTTTCTGACGGGCGTGAGCAGCTATCAATAACATAGCATTCTGGTCAATGGGCGCTTGATGCATACTTGCCCCCATCATGGCGACCGCGCCCCGCAAACCCGCAAAAACAAAGGCCGCGCCGCCGCCGAAAAAGCCGCGCACGCCGCGCAGCCACCACTACCACGTCTATGTGATCGAGCTGTCCGACGAAGTCTGGAACGTCGGCCGCTTCCGCCGCGCCAACCCCGACTGGCAGCTCGGCAAACCCTTTGTGTACGTCGGCATGACCGGGCTGGACCCGGACGTGCGTTTCGACAAACACAAGGCCGGCATCCAGGCCAATGCCTATGTGCAGAAGTGGGGCCTGCGTCTGCTGCCGCAGCTCTACACCATGTACAACCCCATGCCTTATGAAGGCGCACGCGACATGGAAGTCGAGCTGGGCATTGCGCTGCGCGAGCAGGGGTACGGGGTGTGGCAGGCCTGAGACGGTTCCGGATGCCGGCGCAGCTTGTGGCTGGCCGCGTTGTGAAAAAGACCGATATGTCTGTATAAACACGCAGTTGCCATGGACCTGCGCTGGCCTGCCTGTCCCGGGCACCGGCGCTGTGCAGTTTTCCTGCGGCCTGAGCCGGTCCACCTTCATGCGAAAGAATTGATACATGCACGTTTTGATCGCGGGCGCAGGCAAGCTCGCTACCGAGTTGCTCGACCAGCTGGCCCAAGGCAGCCCGTTCAATGTCTCGCCGTGGTCTGGTGCGCCCGATGCGGGAGCGCGCGCCATCGTCGTGCATGCAGGCTCGGGACGCGAGATGGGTGAGATTGAGCGCTTCTGCCGGAGAACCTCCTCCGTGCTTGTCGAGCTGGCCACCGGCTCTTCCATGGAAGGCCAGCAGCCCGGCTTTCCGGTCGTGCTGTGCCCGAACACCAACATCCTCATGCTCAAGTTCATCTGCATGCTGGAGCGCGCCGGCCCCTTGTTTGCGGGGAGCCGGATCAGCATCACGGAGTCCCACCAGGCCTCTAAGGTTTCCGTTCCCGGCAGCGCGGTGGCGATGGCCCATGCACTTGGAGTTGCTGCGTCCGGGGTCAGATCCGTGCGCAGTGCGTCCGAGCAGGCCACAGAGCTCGGCATCCCGACAGAGCATCTGGCGCGGCACGCGTATCACCGCATCGAGATTCACGAGGGCCCCTGCACCATCGCGATGGAAACCCGCGTGTACGGTGAGTCCCCCTACGCGAGCGGGCTCCGGCAACTGATCGTTGCCATCCAGCAGAGGCCGTTGCAGACCCGTGTGTATGGCGTCAACGAGTTTATCGAGAACGGCTGGGTGTGATGTTTTCAAGCAGTGACCGGAAGATGCTCCTGGCCGTGAAAGGGGTTGGACCGGCAGTCATCGCGCGGCTGGAGCAGATGGGCTACTCGAACCTGAGGGACCTGGCCGCCGCTGACGCGCGGCAGATTGTCGAGGGAGCGGCAGCACTGGCAGGGTCCACCTGCTGGAAGAACAGTCCGCAGGCCAAAGCGGCGATACAGGCAGCGATTGCCGCAGCGGCCGGTGCCAGCCGGTCGAGGCAGGCCGCCGGGCCAGCCGGAAAGTCTGCGCCATCGCCGCAGGCCATCCGTGAACTTCAGGCCATCGCCAACCTTGGCCCGAAGTCTGCCGCGGTGCTTGCGGCTGCTGGCGTCCAGTCGTTTGAGCACCTTGCGGCGCTGGGGTCCGTGGCGGCTTTCTCCATGGCCAGGCGCTCGGGCGCGCGGGTCAGCCTCAATCTTCTGTGGGCGATCGAGGCGGCGCTTTGTGGCGAGTCATGGCAAACCGTCGCCCGCGAGCACCGAACCAGCCTGCTGCTGGCTCTGGAGTCGCACGACGGCACGCTCAGTCCATCGCAATCGACTTGAACGACGCGCCGGGCAGCTTGTCGGAGCTGGTGTTGCGCAGCTTGCTGACGTCGTTGAGGAGCCGGGCATCGCGCGGCGTCATGACTGGCCTGGACTCGATATGCGCCTCCAGCACCCCCAGGTTTTTGTACAGGTCGGCCTTGTCGGGCGATACCTTGATCTGGCTGGCTGCACCTTGGCCGTAGTTGCGGCTGGCGGAGTCCTTGAGCAGCACGTTGGAGATGCCGACCGAAAAGTTGCCCCAGACGGCGGCCTTGGCCGTGTCCTTGTCCGAGGCTTTTTCGAGTGCGATTTCCCCGGTGAGCGCTCGCAACTGCTCCAGCTTGGCGCGCCCGGCCGGCGTGGCGCTCATGGCCGCCCAGCCGGGACTGGCGGGGTCGAAGCTGGCCGTCCAGGTGGAGGTGTCGACATTGGCGAACTGGGTCGCCAGCGGCGTGTCCCTGGTCACGTCCCGCACCGCGTAGGCGATGTCCACATACACGAACTCCAGCTCGGCGACCGACAGCTGGCAGCCCTTGAGCGAAACCTCGCGGGTGCCCGGCACGGTGTAGCCCTTGGTGCGTTCGTTGCGCGGTGGCACGATCTTGAAGTTTTTCGCAGTGAGGTCCTCGGGTTTGCACGCGAAGCGGCAACTGAGCTTGCCATTGGCGTCGGTGTTGCCCGGGCATTCGCCGCCGGCCGAGGCCGTGTCGCCCAAACGGATATTGAAGCTGCCCACATCGCGAAACGGCCGTGGGGTGTTGGGCATGGCGTGCTGCTTGACCAGCAACTGCAGGGTCACCTCGGCGAAAACCGGGCTGGCAGAGGCCAGCACAAGACTGATGGCAAGGGTGCGCATGTCAATCTCCTTTCTTGCTCCATCCCGTCAGAACCAGCACGGCGCTGCCTGCGACGAGAAGCAGCAGCGCCGATGCGAGGATCTTGCCCAGCGGGCTTGCACGCACGGGCCAGTTGAAAAGCGTCGCATTCTCGACCCGGCACACGCCGCCCTTCAGGCCGGTTTCGTACACCACAAACACGCCGAGGTCGTCCAGCGTTCCGGGCTTGGCCAGCCGGATGTGGAAGCGGTAAAGAAAGGACTCGCTCAGGTCCCGCAGGGTGAAGTTGATTTTGGGCTCGCCGCCGTCGGTGTAGACCGTTCCTTCGCAGAGTGCGCCCGGGCAGGTCTCGCCGGCCATCGGGTGCAGGCCGAGGTTGGCGTCCTTGTTGGCGCCCGTGAGGTCTGCGGAACTGAGGAACTTGACATTGAGCAGCAGGGGCTTGTTGGCGCTGAAGCTCAGCGGCAATGCCGAGGGGGCCTGTCCCCGCATGTAGCCGGTCACCATCAGCTTGATCGGGCTGAGTTGCTCTTTCTCGATGACGATCAGGCAGCGTTCCAGCCAGCCGGACATCAGTGACTTGAGGGTCGATTCGCTGAAGGTCACCAGCGGCACGAGCAGGGCCAGGACCACGGCCGCCGCGGCGGGGCGAAACTTCCGGAGCGCTTCCTGGATGGGCATGCGGGAACTTCCCTGAAACAGCGCGCGGCCGGGCTGGGCCATGACCGCACAGAAAGGCAGTTTCCGGCGCTCGCCCCCCGCTGTCATCCTGCATTTGGAGGAGAACAAAAAGCCTACAGACAGGCGCGATAGCCCGTGTCCCACACGCAGCCCGTTCGCGCGCCTACAGCCCGCGCGTGCGCAGGCCTTAAGGTCGACAGTCGGGTTTGTTTCCCGGACTTTTGCAAAGCGAGCATCATGGATATTTCCACCCAGGGCGAAAAAATGGCTTTTTTGCATGACCAGCGGGCGGCGCAGCGTTTCGGCCTGGCCTTGCGCCTGACCGTCGACGGCGACGAGGGCGCGACGCATGACCTGAGCGCCACCGGCCTGTATTTCGCCTCCGACACCCCTTATGCGCCGGGCCAGACCCTGGCGATGGTGCTGGATCTGCCGGACGGCACCGGCACCCGGCAACTGAACTGCGAGGCCGAGGTGGTGCGGGTGACGCCCGTCGAGCAGGGCTTCAACGTCGCGGTGCGCCTGCTGACGCCGCTGTTTCCCTGAACGGCCCCGGCGCGGCGAGCGCTGTCACCGCGGTTGCACGCCGGCGGGAAGCCTCGGCATAAACTGGGAACCATCAACCCAGGAGACTTTTCCCATGCTGACCCTTTGCGGCTCCCCGATTTCCAACTACTACAACAAGGTCAAGCTCGCGCTGCTTGAAAAAGGCGTACCTTTCACCGAAGAGCTGGCGGCCACCCACAGCACGGACGAGGCCATCCTCAGCGCCTCGCCGCTGGGCAAGATCCCGTTTATCCGCACCGAGCGCGGCGGCCTGTGCGAGAGCCAGGCCATCCTCGACTACATCGAGGCGACCGTGCCCCAGCCCGCGCTGATGCCCGCCGACCCCTTCGAGGCGGCCAAGGTGCGCGAACTCACCACCTTCATCGACTGGCACCTGGAAATCGTCGCGCGCCAGTTGTACGCCTCGACCTTCTTCGGCGCAGCGCCGCTCAGCGAAGGCAACCTGGCGCGCATCCGCAAGCAGCTCGAGACCAACATCGCGGCCTTCAGGAAGCTGGCGAAGTTCTCCCCTTACGTCGCCGGCGACAGCCTGACGCAAGCCGACTGCGCCGCCTTTGCCAACCTGCCGCTGGTCGGCATGGCCAGCAAGGCTGCCTTCGGCGAGGACCTGCTGCTGGCTGGCGGCGTGGACTACAAGCCTTACGTCAAGTTCATCGGCGAGCGAGCCTCGGCGCAGAAGGTCGTGGCCGACCGCAAGGCCGCACAAGCCAAAACCTGACACCGGCCTGCCGGGCTTTCGGCGCCAAAAAATCACAACTTTTTCTCCTGCGAATGGGGGATGCGCGGCAGCGGCGGCGCGTTTGTAATTTGCAGCGGAGGAAGGTGATTTTCGCCCGGGTGTGGACTTGTTGCTGCCACAGCGGACGCGTGATCACCGATGGGTATGGACAAGATCACTGTGCAGTGCGGAGCATCCGGCGGCCCTGGACGTGGCGCGAGGCTGCTGGTTTTCGGGGCCTTGTCACTGCTGCTGCTGGCTGGGTGCTCCAGCTTGCGCCACGGCGGCGCGCCGGACCCGGCGTTCAGCGTCGAGACCGATCTGGCGGCCATGCGCCAGGCCTTGGGGACCACCGGTTCGGTCACCGGTTACTACGCGGGCGCGGCCACCGAGGAGCGGCGCAATGCCTTCGTCGATTCCCGCGTCGCGCTGGCCAACCTGGCCTACATCCAGTTCATCAGCGAGCTGACGGCCGACAAACAACACCTGGACGCCGCATCCGACATGCTGATCCTCGGCCTCAACCTGCTGGGCACGGCCGCCAACGGCGTGCGTGCACAGGCCAACCTGGCGGCGACGGCAGCGGGGGTGGGCGGCGGCAAGGCGATTGTGGACAAGAGTTATTACTACCAGAAGACGACCTCGGCGCTGGTGACCAGCATGAACGCATCGCGCAAGGAGGTGCTGCTGCGCATCCTGGAGGGTGTGAAGAAACCGCTGGCGCAGTACAGCTTCAGCCAGGCGCTGGCCGATACGCATGACTATTACGCCGCCGGCACCCTGACGTCGGCGGTTGCCGCGGTGCAGGCCGGCGCTGCCGCGCGTGAAGCGAAAGCCGACCAGGCGCTGGCGGTGCTCGGTGAGGCACGGGTGCTCACGGACGCCCAAATCGACAACCGTGTGGTGGTGGTCAACGCCATCCTGGCGGCCACCCAGAAGGACGACCTGCCCAAAATGAAGAACCTGCTCAAGCTGCTCGGGCTGGAGTCGCTGCCGCAAAACACGGTGGAGGAGGCGAAGTCCTCGCTGCTGGGCAACTACCGGCGCGTGCTGCGCGACAAGCCGGACCTTCCCGCCACCATCAAGGACAAGCTTTAACGAAGGAGAGCAGCATGGGCAGCTATTACATGACCATGAGCGGGGCGCACACCCTTGCGAAGTTGCAGCAGGCGATACGCGGTGAAGAAGCGCTGGCCTCGCAGTTTGTCAAAAGCCAGCTGTCGGCGGTCGATGGCAGCATCACCAACCTCGTGACTTTCCAGGAAGTCAATGCCATCCCGCCGGCGCTCAAGCTGCTCCCGCACGGCAGCGCGGCCCCCGCAGGCAGCACACTCGCCTGGTCCGGCGTGATGCTGGTGGGTGGTTCCAACGCGGTGGTGGATGCCTACCGCACATCGGGCGGCTGATCTTTCATTGCCTCGCGCCGCGGGAGACGGGCCATGTTTTTCGATCATCAGGCGTTTGTGGCTGGGTACGAAAACCGGTTTTCGCGGCTGACGGCCTCGCAGTACCAGGGGCTGGACCAGTTGCTGGCCTTCATCGAACTGGACCCCGAGATCCAGGACTTGCGCTGGGTGGCCTACATGCTGGCGACGGTCAAGCATGAATGCGCCAGCACCTTCCTGCCCATCACCGAATACGGCGCGAACTCGTATTTCACCAAGTACGAGCGACCCTCGGCGATCAGTGTCCGGCTGGGCAACACCGAAGCCGGCGATGGCCTGCGTTTCAAGGGGCGCGGTTATGTGCAGATCACCGGCCGTGCCAACTACGCGCGGCTCGGCCATGCGCTGGGCCTGGGCGATGCTTTCATCACCCAGCCGGCGCTGGTGCTCGAGCCGGTCAGTGCCTACCGCATCATGTCGCTGGGCATGCGCGCCGGGCTGTTTACCGGCAAAAAGCTGGCGAGCTTCATCACGCCCGCCGGGTGTGACTATGTGGCGGCCCGCCGCATCATCAACGGGCAGGACAAGGCCCGGGAAATCGCCGACATGGCCGACAGGATCGAGGCTGCGCTGACGGCAGCCCTGCTCGACTGAGCCCTGCGGCTGCCGCCTGTCGGCTCCGCGCGACGCCTGGCTAAAACTTTCGTTCTGGCGGCAGCGGCGCGCGATGGGTGGTGCCTGCGTGTGGGAAGATTCGCGGATTGCTGCAGGCATTCCTGCCCCCTCATCCCGCATGGAGCGCTGTCCGTGAAGAAGTTTTTCCTCGCCTGCCTGCTGTTGGCGGGCGCTGCCCTGGCGCAGCCGCTCTGGTTCACGGTGCTCGGTGACCCTGCCAACCCGGCTGTGGACACCATCGAGGTCGATCCCTCGCCCGTGAGCGTCACGCCGGACGCGCAGACCATGCGCGTGCGGGTGAGCCGCGCCCAGCTGCGCAAGAACTGGGAGGGTGTGCCTTACCGCTCCTATGAATCGGAGGTGGTGTTCGATTGCACCAGCCGCAAGGCCAGATATACCACCATGGTGTTTTACATGCAGCCCTTGTGGCAGGGCCCGTCACACAACACCTCGACCTACACCCGCGACAATCCGCGCTGGATGGAGTTTCGCGACGTCAGGCCCAACCCGAACCGGCAGATCATCCGGGCCGCCTGCGAGAGCGGTCGGGTGAAAACCAGCGATGTTCCCGGAAGTTTGTATCCCCTGGAAGACTACATCCAGTCGCTATAAAAACGATAGCTGGCTGCGCTGGTCCTGCGTGGGCTGAAGGCCGTTTTAATTGTCAAGGGCGGAGGCCGCCAGCGCCGGCGTTTCGCGGTACAGCGCCGGCAACACGGTTTTCAGGCTGGCGATCTTGGGCAGGTCGAAACGCCGGATGTAGGGCGAATTCGGGTGGCGCGTGGCGTAGTCCTGATGATACGCCTCGGCCGGGTAAAACGCGGTGAGCGGCGTCAGCTGGGTGACGATCTTGCGGGGATACACCTGCGCCGCATCGAGTTGCGCGATGTAGCGCTCGGCCACCTGTTTCTGGCTGTCCGTACGGTAGAAAATCGCCGAGCGGTACTGGGTGCCGGTGTCCGGCCCCTGGCGGTTCAGCTGCGTCGGGTCGTGCGCGACCGAAAAATAAATCTGCAGCAACTGGCCGTAGGACACCTGTGTCGGGTCGTAGCTGACCTCCACCGCCTCGGCGTGACCGGTGCGGCCCGTGCCTATGCTGCTGTAAGTGGCGGTTTCGCGGGCGCCGCCGGAATAACCCGACACCGCGTTGAGCACGCCCCGGGTGTGCTGGAAAACCGCCTGCACGCCCCAGAAGCAACCGCCGGCAAACACGGCCGTCTCAAGCGCGGCCGGGCTGCCGGCGGGAGCCCAGGCCGGCGGCGGCAGCACCACGGCTTTTTCGGTGGCGGCGCTGGGGCCCAGCAGTCCCCAGCCCAGCAGGCCGGCCGCAGCCACCGATGCCAGCGGATTGAAGCTGAAGGGGCTGCGCATCAGGCCGCCGCAAAACTCAGGGCGACGCCGTTCATGCAGTAACGCAGGCCGGTCGGGCGCGGGCCGTCGTTGAACACATGGCCCAGGTGCCCGCCGCAGCGGCGGCACAGGACCTCGGTGCGTTTCATGAACAGCGTGCGGTCCACCTCCTCGACGACGGCCTGGTCCAGCGGCTTCCAGAAGCTGGGCCAGCCGGTGCGGCTGTCGTACTTGGTGCTGGAGGCAAACAGCGGCAGGGCGCAACCGGCGCAACGGTAGGTGCCGGCGCGTTTTTCCTGGTTGAGCGGGCTGCTGTGGGGCCGCTCGGTGCCGGCCTTGCGCAGCACCGCGTACTGGTCTGGCCGGAGCAGGGCTTTCCACTCGACGTCGGTTTTGCTGACTTCATAGGCACGGGCGGGCGCCGCGGCTTCAGCCGGGCCGCTGGTGAACAGGGCGCGCGCGCCGGCCAGCCAGGCCGACAAGGCGCCCAGGCCCAGCAGGGTGTTTCTTCGGCTTTTCATGGTGTGTCCTGGAGGCTGGCCATCCGGCCGATGCGGGTTGGAGTCGCCGGGGCGGTCGCGGTTCCGGATATTTCCGGGCCGGCGGCAGATTTTCTGCCGGACGGCGCATCCGGCCGGAAGCCCGGCAGGGGCGGTGAGGGGCCGGGCGATATGATCTGCCGCAGGGGACGCAGGGCCCCATCACAACAACATCAGGAGGAAACCATGAACGCTTCAGTGCCGTCCAGCCTGAACACGCCGGGTGCTGCCCGGGTGCCGGGCCAGGATCCACAGTCCTATCACCTGCAAATCCGCTTCACCGGCTCCGGCAGCGAATATTTCCGCATCTGGATCGTCAACCTGCTGTTGATGCTGCTGACCCTGGGCATTTATTACCCCTGGGCCAAGGTGCGGCGCCTGCGTTATTTCCATGGCAACACCCTGGTGGACGGCGCACCGCTGGACTTTCATGGCAAGCCCATCAAGATGCTCAAGGGTTACCTGCTGGTCGGCCTGCTGTTTGCGCTCTACTCCGCGGCCGGCAATTTTTCTGCCGTCGCCGGCCTGATTGCGTTTGTGATCGTGATGGCGCTGTGGCCCGCCTTGCTCAAGTCGTCCATGCAGTTCCGGCTGGCCAACACCAGCTGGCGCGGCATGCGTTTTCGTTTCCAGGGCTCGCTGCCGGATGTCTACCGCGCGGTGCTGCCGATGTTTGTGCCCAGCCTGGCGATCGTGGCGGCGCTGGTGGGGGTGGACGATCCCGACAAGCCACCGGCCTGGTACCTCGCGGTGGTGGGGGGTGTGTTCCTCGTGACGGCGGCGGTGTTGCCCTGGCTGCTGTGGAACCTCAAGCAGTACCAGCACAACAACTATGCGCTGGCGTCCCTGACCACCAAATTCAAGGCCTCGCTGGGCTCCTTTTACTTGGTATTTTTGAAGACCTTCGGCGTGATGCTGCTGGCTGTGTTGCTGGCCGCCCTGCTGGTGGTGGTGTTCATTTTCGGCGGCAAGGCCAGCGGCCTGCTGGCCGGGCGGGCCGGTGCAGCGGCTGCCATCTTTGCCGGGGTGCTGGGCGCCGTGGCCGGTGTGTTTGCCATGCTGGTCGTGGTCCGGCCCTACCTGACCTCGCGCTTCCAGAACCTGATCTGGACACGCACCGGCAACGCCTCGATGCGCTTCCTGAGTGACCTGCGCTTCCGGCGGCTGCTGGTGCTGACGCTCAAGAACTGGCTGCTGGTGATCCTGACCCTGGGCCTGTACTGGCCGTTTGCGGCGGTGGCGCTGGCGCGCATGCGGCTGGAGGCGGTGACTGTCAAGACCCGGGTCAGCCCCGACACGCTGGTCAACCAGATGAAGGGGGCCGAAGGGGATGCCGCCGGCGAAGCGGCCGGCGACCTGTTCGGACTGGATATCGGTTTCTAGATGGCGCAGACGCCCGGGCCCGTGCTGGAGGCGGTCTATTTCGACGGCCAAAGTGCGCGCGCCCGGCCGGTGCGGCTGCGTATCGATGGCGCCGTGTTGCGTGTCGAAGGCGAGGGCGTGGACCGCAGCGTGGCGTTGGCCGACGTGAACTGGCCGGAGCGCACCCGCCACGGCATGCGGGTGGCGCATTTCGAGGGTGGCGGCTCGGTGCAGTGCAGCGACGCCGCAGCCTGGGACGCCTGGAGCCGGGCTGGCGGCCGGCGCGATTCGCTGGTGGTGCGCCTGCAGCAAAGCTGGCGCGGCGTGCTGGTCAGTGTGACGCTGCTGGCGGCGCTGGCGGTGGCCTTGCAGCAATGGGGCCTGCCTGCCGCCGCCCGGGCGGTGGTGGCGGTCACACCGCTGAGTGTGGATGAATCGCTGGGCGCCGCCACGCTGGACGCGATCGACGGCACGCTGATGTTGCCCAGCCGGCTGGCTGCCGGTGAACGCGCGCGCCTGAAGGCCGCGTTTGCCAGCGCGCTGGCGGCCCAGCCGCCGGGCAGCGTGCCGGCCTGGAACCTGGAATTCCGCAGGAGCCGCATCGGCCCGAATGCACTGGCCTTGCCGGGCGGCACACTGCTTGTGACCGACGAACTGGTGGAACTGGTGGATCGCGATGAACGTGTCATCACCGCCGTGCTGGCGCACGAGCTGGGCCATGTGCGGCACCGGCATGGGCTTCGCGCGCTGGTGCAGGTGACCTTGCTGGGGGGGCTGGCCAGCGTGGTGCTCGGCGACTTCAGCAGCGTGCTGGCGGGTGTTCCTGTGTTGCTGGGGCAGGCCAGCTATTCGCGCGCGGCCGAACGCGAAGCCGACGCCGAGGCCGTGCGCATCCTGCAGGCGGCATCGATTTCACCGGAGGTGATGGTGACCCTGTTCGACAAGCTGGCCCAGAGAAACAGTGCGAAGGACGCGCCGGATGGCGCCGACACCGGCCGGGCCGAGCGTCAAGCCTCCTGGCTGGGCATCGCCTTCGCCTCGCACCCGGCAGACGCCGAGCGGGTGCAGTATTTCCGGCAGGCAGCCAGGCCTTAGGATGCTATAAAAAGCGGAGCAGCTTACGCAAGTCAGCCATGGGCTGGAGCCCGTTTTGATGCACAAACCCGGGCCGCGTCATGCCCGGCCGCCGGTCTGGCGGCCGGATGGTCGGCGGAGGCGGCGCCTTGTTGATGTGCATCAAGCCAGATGCGCAGGCGCGCTCCTATATTGGCAGCATGACAACCCCTCCTGCCTCGCACGACCCGGGCCATTCCAGTGAGCCGCTGACCGGTTTTTCCAGGTGCCATCTGGGCATCCTGTCCAAGCTTCAGGCCTTCGAGGAGTTGCCCGCGCTCCAGGCGGCCGCGGCCCAGGCGCGAACCATCGCCACCGACACGCTGGCCCTGTTTCAGCATGCGGTGATCGAGCACCATGCGGATGAGGAGCGCGAGTTGTTTCCCGCCGTGTTGCGCAGTGCCCGCCGCGGCGCGGAGGCCGAGGAAGTCCAGGCCATGGCGCAACGCCTGACCGCGGAGCACCGCCAGATCGAGGCCATGTGGAAAAAACTGGAACCCGTGGTCAAGGCCGTGGCCAAGTCCCAGGCGGTCGATCTGGATCTGGATGCCGTGGAGAACCTGGTTCACGCCTACTCGGCGCATGCCCGTTTCGAGGAGGAATATTTCCTGCCCCTGGCCGAAACCATTCTTGGCCGCGACGGCCTGCACATGGCGGCGCTGGGTCTGTCGCTGCACCTGCGGCACGCCCCGCAGCCTGCCGGCTACATCTGAGCCGGCGCTGCAGCACCGGTGTGGCGGGGATCCCGCCTGCAGCGCTGTACGATAGCCGACAGCGCTCGGGGCGAAGGGTTCCGGGGCAGTTTTCTTACATCGGTGCATCCCATGAAAAGTCATTCACGCCCCGGCGGACTCGTTTATTCGACCGACGCGGGACGCATGTGCCCGGCTTGCCGCCAGCCGCAGGCGCGTTGTGTCTGCCGCCAGGCCAAAGCCGCTGCGCCGTCTGACGGCATTGTCCGGGTCTCGCGCGAAACCAAGGGCCGCGGCGGCAAAAGCGTGACCGTGGTCAAGGGCGTGCCGCTGGCCCAGCCTGCGCTGGAGCAACTCGGCAAGCAGCTCAAGGCGGCCTGCGGCTCGGGCGGCACCGTCAAGGACGGCGTGATCGAGGTCCAGGGCGACCACCTGGCGGCCCTGATCGAGCTGCTGAAGAAACAGGGCTTTACCGTCAAGCAGGCGGGTGGCTGAGTGGCGCCCGAGGACCTGCAATTGCTGGTCACACGCGAGATGCCCTTCGGCAAGTACAAGGGCCGCCTCATCGCCGACCTGCCGGGCAACTATCTGGCCTGGTTCGCGCGTGAAGGTTTCCCCAAGGGCGAGACAGGGCGTTTGCTGGCACTGATGCTGGAGATCGACCACAACGGCCTGTCGGCGCTGCTGCAGCCGCTGCGCACCTCACGCTAGTCACAGTCTGTTGCGTCTGCGGCGGACTGTCCCCTTGTTTCAGCCCCGGCCGCGGCATACCATGAGAAGGCATCGTGCGACGGGCGCCGGTGCTGAACTGTGGGAGCCGGTATGCCGCAACTCATTGCCTCGGTCGAGGGTGTGGAGATCAAACATGTCCACCTGCGCAAGGACCGCACCACGCTGGGCCGCAGGCCCTACAACGACATCGTGCTCAACAACCCGCTGGTCAGCGGCGAGCATTGTGTGTTCGAGCTGCACGGCCTGGCCGATGTGTACGTCGAGGACCTGGCCAGCACCAATGGAACTTACCTGAATGGCCACATGATCAAGGCGCGAGAGCGCTTGCAGGACAACGACGCGATTGCGATCGGCAACTTCAGGATCCAGTACATCGCGGCCTCGGAAGAGTCGGGTTTCCACCAAACCGCGGAGATGAAGCTCGATGCCCACAGTGCGGCCGCTGCCTCGTCAGCCCTGGCGTCGCTGAACGCCAGTTTCAAGGTCCTGTCCGGCTCGTCGGCCGGGCTGGAGGTGCCGGTGGTCAAGGCAGTGAGCACCTTCGGCAATCCCGCGGTCAGCGTGGTGGCGGTGTCGCACCGGCGTTACGGTTATTACGTGGCGCACCTGACGGGACCGATTGCGCCCACACTGAACGGCATCGCCGTAAGCGGCGAGGCCGTGCCGCTGGTGCACAACGATGTGCTGGAGCTGGCCGGCACCAGCATGCAGTTTTTGCTGAAGGACAGCAGCTAGGCGGCGCGGCCCGCCGCGGGTCGTTCCCTGCGCCTGGCATTGACCTGCGTCATGGACGGTTTTGCCGACTTGCTGTCCCATGGCATGGCTGGCACTGTCCGGCGAGGCTTTCCCGGACCCCGCGCCCGGTGCGGCGGCGCCCGTGCCGCTGGTGCCCCTGGCGGTGAAGGCCTCGCGCGATGCCGATAAATCATCTATCACTTGCCAAATTTTCTATCAGGACGGAGGCATACCCTATAGACTATGAGCGTTCATACACTGATCAGGGAAGGCCGCAAGCGGCTGGCCATGAGCGAGCAGCAGTTTGCTGACGCTGCAGGCGTCAGCCGCGGGGCGGTACAACAATGGGAAAGACCGGGCGGCACGGCGCCGAAACGCTCCAACCAGCGCAGGGTGGCGGAACTGCTGGGCGTGTCCGTGGCCGAACTGATGTCCGGTGGCTCCAATGTCAGCCCGGGTTTTGACGTGAGGGCAGAGGTTCCACTGATCTCGGAAGTCCAGGCGGGCAACTACACGGTCATCGACAACTTCCAGCCACGCGACGGGCTGGAAATGGTCCCGGTGACCATTCCGATCAAGCGCCACACTTTTGCCCTGCGGGTGCAGGGGGACAGCATGGTGGGGGACAGCCTCGACTCCTTTCCCGAAGGCTCCCTGCTGATCGTCGAGCCCGAGATGGATGCCTTGCCCGGCGACTATGTGATCGCGCTCAACAGCGAAAACCAGACCACCTTCAAGCAGCTCATCCGGGACGGTGGGGAACTGTTCCTCAAGCCGCTCAATGTGCGTTACCCCATCAGGCCGCTGGGCACTGCCGAGATCATCGGCGTCGTGCGCGAGTTCACCAAGAAATTCCGCTAGGAGCCTGCCGGCCACACATTGGCGGCTTGCCGGACCCGGCCTGTGCGGTTTCAGCACAAAAAAGTCGTCGACGATAGAAAAAATATCTTTACCCCCGGATTTGGTTAGACTCCCTTGAAAACAGGGGGAGAACCGGGTGTTTGCTGATCTGACGGGGCCGGTGGGAGCGGGCGCTGTTGTGGTGTTGGGCATGGCGGCCGCTGGCGTGCTGATTCGGCGCTGGCGCCTGCGCCAGACGGCCCTGCGCAGCCTGCGCGCGCCCAGCCAGTGGCCGATCATGACGCGCGAACTGGTCACGCCGGACGAACAGGTGCTCTGGCAATGGTTGTGCGGGGAGTTTGCCGGTTACCCGGTGATGATCAAGCTTCCGCTGCTTCGCTACATCGCGCTCACCACGCCTGCCGACAGCGCCGTCTGGCACAAACGCCTGAGCGGTGTGTACTGCACATTCACGGTTTGCAGTACCGACGGAACCGTGATCGGCTGTGTGGACTTCGTCGGCGCGGATGAGGACCGGGCGCATTGCTACCTCAAGGAGTCGATTCTGGGCAAATGCGGCATACCCTATGTGATGGCCGGCCCGGGCCGCTGGCCGGCCGCAGACAGCCTGCGCACGGCGTTTATCGGGGAGATTGAACTGAGCGGCCCGGAACTGACCGGGCTCGGGGCACCGGAATCCCTGGCAGCCAGTGCGGAGCTGGAGTTGACGGCGGCCGATTCGCTGGCGCCGGCGGCGGTTGACCGGGCGCGCAGCGACCTGCAATCCAGTCTGGAGCATAGGCGCAGGCAGCGGCCGGTTCCGCCTGGCGGGATGCCGGGCGCCTGAAGTGGCGGGGGTGTACCGTGCTGGCGACAGAACCGGGGGGCGGATTCATTTCGACACCGTTGTGCAGCGCAAGTTTTGACCGCCGGGTGTTTTGTGATTTATGCTGGTTCCGCAGGCAGGGCTGAACACCGCAGCATGCCGCAATAGAAGGAGATTGTTGTGAACCTGTCCACATGGCTGATGACTTTGGTAGGCGTCCTGCTGGGCGTTGGCGTCGGTGTTGTGCTGCATATCGGCTGGGTGCGGCGCCACGCCGAACGCAAGCTGCGCCTTCCTGACCGCTGGCTGCTCAATGCCAGGGGCCTGGTCACCAGCGAGGAGATGGACGTCTGGAAATGGCTGCGCATGGCGTTTCCTGACCACGCCGTGATGGTCAAGGTGCCGGTCATGCGGTTCACGGTTCCCAGCACCCGGGACAAACCGGAAAACAAGGACCAGCACTGGCACGAACTGCTCAACGGCGTGTACTGCAGCTTCACCGTCAGCACGCTGGACGGCAAGGTCGTCGGTTGTGTGGATGTGCCCGGCAAGCGCGGTTTGACCAAGGCCCAGCGAGACATGAAGGAAAGCCTGTTGATGGAATGCGGCATTGGCTACACCACCGTGCGCAGCAACAGCCTGCCCTCGGCCGGTGCCATGCGCACGGCCTTCCTGGGTGAGGCGGAAATCGTCGAGCAGGAGGCCGAGGAGACGCGCGGCGGCGACAGCAGCTTCCACGCAGCGCTCACCGAATTCACCAGCGAAAAAGTCCGCGCGGCCAAGGCGGCCGCGATCCAGGAACTCAAGGACAAGCAGGCCGCGACGACCGAGGCGCGTGGCAGGAATGCCAGTGTGGGTTTCAATCCCGACGGCACCGGATCGTTCATGACCAAGGAGAAACCGGACCGTTTTGCCACCAAGTGGGAAGACTCCTTCACCATGGGTGAAAGCCGGCCGGCCAAGCTGTCCTGAGGTGCTGGCGGGATGGCATCCCCGCTGAAAGACCTGTCCTACAGTTGCTCGGGCGGCTCACCCCGGGCATCGGCGATAAATTCCCTCAGGGGCCCGACCGCGCCCGTTCCAGACTCAGGCATCTTCCAAAGCCCAGGAGCTTGAGCATGTCCACATCTTTCCAGTCTTACTTCACAACCCGAACCCCCCGCCTGCTGGCGGCCATGGGTGTGTCCCTGTTGATGGCTTCCGGCGCCGCACTGGCGCAGGTGCCGATCACCGCCACCGGCACCACCGGCATCGATGCGTCCGGCAATGTCCAGAAAGAACGTGAAGCCTGCATGACCGGGCGCACACAGCAGGACCAGGCGACCTGCCTGCGCGAGGCCAACAATGCGGCGGCCGAAAAACGCAGTGGCAAGCTGGACAATGCCGGCGCCCAGTTCGAGGCCAATGCCCGCCAGCGCTGCGAAGTGCTGACCGGTGAGGACCGCGTGGCTTGCGAAGCCCGCGTCATGGGTTATGGCAACAGCCAGGGCAGTGTCGCCGGCGGCGGCGTGATCCGCGAGGTCGAGACCGTGGTGGTTCCGCCTGGCGCGACCTCGGTGCGAATCGAGCCCCAGACCAATGCGCCTGTGCTGATCGTTCCCGCCAAATAAAATCCGTGTCCAGCCCCTTCAAAACGACGCCAGTGACTGAGCGACCACGCCATTTCTCCATGGTCAGGGACTTCCACCTGGCCGACTTCCTGACCTTGTGCAATGCGGCTTGCGGAGTGGCCGGGGTGTTCCTGGCCATGCTGTTTGCCGTGGAGGGCGACAAACGCTTCTTCTACCTCGCTGCGGTGATGGCGCCGGCCGCCTTCGTGTTCGATGTATTCGACGGGAAAGTGGCCCGCTGGCGCAACCAGCATTCGGCGCTGGGCCGCGAGCTGGATTCACTGGCCGACATCATCTCTTTCGGCGTGGCGCCCGCAGCGCTGGCTTTTGCGGCCGGCATGCGCGGCGGCTGGGACTGGGTCGCACTGATTTATTTTGTCTGCTGCGGCGTGAGCCGCCTGGCGCGTTACAACGTGACGGCCGAAACCCTGTCCGCGGGCGCTGCCAAGGTCGCCTATTTCGAAGGCACGCCCATCCCCACCAGCGTGTTGCTCACGGCGCTGCTGGCCTTCGCCGCCTGGCAGGGCCGCCTGGGCGCCCAGTTGTACGGCGGCGTGTGGCAACTCGGTCCGTGGGACCTGCATCCGCTGTCACTGCTGTTTGTGCTGTCCGGCACGCTGATGCTCAGCAAGACCTTGCGTATTCCCAAGCTGTAGCCTGCCCGGGGCGCGGGCGAGCGCCGCCGGAATCAGGCCTGACCGGCCTCCGGGCCATATCCCGCCAGCGCCTGCAGCTATCAAAAAAGAAGCATGGGCCGGCCTGGCGCGGACGGATTGTCAGCGCCCGCCGACAAGCGCAGCACATGCCGGCCTATGGGCAGGGATGGGTTGGCGCCGCACAATGGAGCTACTTTCTTTCAACTTCCGGCCCGCATTCTCATGAACACGCACACCCCTTCCTCATTGCCCAGCGGCCCCTTGCTGGCCGGTTCGGGCGCTCGCCCCCTGGTGATGGCCGTGTTTGCGTATGTCTCTGCGGTCTCGGCGATGGTCGGAGCGGCCGTGGCCGTGGTCGGTGCCGGCATTCCGCTGGATCTGCTGGTAGCGGTGGCCTGATCATGCATGCCCCGCGCAATCCCACCCAGCACACCCCGCCCAGCGGTGATGAACCCGGAAGCGGGCCGGCTGAACTGCCGGTCGAACCCGACCTGGGGCCGGTGCCTCCGCTGCCGCATCCCGAAGATCCCGGCGTTGTCCAGCCGGCCATCTGAAAGCCATCATGACGCCGCCAGACAGACTTTCCGCGGCCCAGCAGGCGCTGGCTGACTATGACGAGGCCCGCGCCGACTACATGCGTTTTTTGAGCATGAGCCCGCCGGATGACCACGCCGTCAACGCCGCCATGGTGGCCATGGACCAGGCGCACATCCGCTTCAAACAGGCCATGGGCGACCATGACGCGCCCACCCACCTGCGGCCGGTTTAGCCCCACGCCCGTCTTTCCTCTGCCTGCCGGCGCAGCGCCGCCGTCCTGATGCGTCTGCGTCCAGCGGTTGCAGCGCACGGTGGTAGGTGGGTTCCCACACTCCGATGTTCACTTCGCCTATGGTGCCGGCCCCTGCGCGCCCCAACAATCACCGAAGGGTCGCAGGAATGCGGCACACGTGCCGGAATTTGAAGTCAACCAGGAGATGTCCATGCAGGCTGAAGTGATCACCTCAGGAGGAATGCGGCCCACCGTTGCGCTGGCCGACTACGACTTCCTTCGCGCCACCTACGACATGTTGCTGCGCGCTCCGGTGCGCAACCCGGCTGCGATCGATGCCGCGTTCGAAGCCCTGGATGCGGCGCATGCGCGCCTGAAGGCCGCCCACATGAAGCAGCACACGGTGCTGATGAACTGAACCGGTGCCCGTGCCGACAGGCGCGGGCCGAAAACTTGCAAAAAAGACTGGACAAGCTGTGGCATTGATTACTTACCTCGTCGAAGACAACAAGATGATCCTCGACAACCTGATTGAGACGCTGGAGGAAATTGCGTCGGTCAAGGTGGTGGGTCACGCGGCCACCGAAGCCGAGGCCACCCGCTGGCTGCTGGTCCATGACGGCCATTGGCATCTTGCCGTGGTGGACCTGTTTCTGCAGGAGGGCAGCGGACTGGGTGTGCTGGCCGGTTGCCGGCAGCGCGAACCGTACCAGAAGGTGGTTGTGCTGACCAACTACGCCACGGACGATGTACGCCGCCGTGCCATGGAGCTGGGCGCGGACGCCGTGTTCGACAAGTCCAACCAGCTGGACGAGTTTTTTGACTACTGCGTTGAAGAGACGTCCAGGGAAGTGGCGCTGCCGCAATCCTGAGGCGCCTTGCCTTCGGCGCTCGGCATCATTGCCCCAAAACGGTCACGGCGCGGGGACGTCCTGGCGCAGCAACAAGGTGACGAGCAGCGAACTGTCGGTCTGAGCCTCAAGCGCATGCGGTTCCCCGGCCGGCAACAGCACCAGATCCCCGGCCGCCAGGCCGCATTGCCGCCCCGGCGTGTTCAGCAGCACCTGACCCTCCAGGCAAAGCAGGGTGATTTCACCGGTCACCTGATGCTCCGGCACGGCCTGGCCGGCGGCCAGCACCAGCCGCATCAGTTGTACCCGGTCGGTCTTGAGAAGGCTGTGGGTCCTGACCTCGGAGATCCGCGCTGCCAGGGGACGAACGCTGATCACATCGAGTGGCTGGGCATGAACAAGGGCCATGGGCGTCTCCGTCAGGGGTAAGGGGGCACCTTAGCCTTGCGGGCGCGGTTTGTCCAGCCGGCGCCGCGCAAGGTCCGGCAGGCCGCGTGGATAATGGCCGGCACATTCCCGGCTTGCGCCGGCACAGGGCCCTGCACATGACCAAGCTACCGCGCCATTCCGGTTCACGCCTTTTTGCCGGCTGCCTGGCGGCTTGCTTGCTGGGCGTGATGCTGCTGACGGCGCCGCCCCCCGCCCGCGCCCAGGCCGGTGCCATGGCGATTGGCACGGCGGGCAGCTACACCCTGTCGCGCGCCTTCATGGTGCTCGAGGACCCCGGCGCCGCGCTGACGCTGGACGAGGTGCTGCAGCCAGGCCAGCAGGCGCGTTTCCAGCCGGTGGCACAAAGCGGTTCGGCCACCAACTTTGGCCTGACAGCTTCGGCGTTCTGGCTGCGCATCGAACTGCAGCCGGGTCCGGACGCACCTGCCCAGTGGTTGATCGAGGTGGCCTACCCGGCGCTCGACCGGATCGAGCTGTATGCGCCCCTGCCCGGCGGCGGTTTTTCCCGTCAGCATGGTGGCGACCTCCAGCCTTTTGCCAGCCGGCCCGTGCCGCACCGCAACCATGTGCTGCCGGTGACCCTTCAGGTGGGCCAGCCCCAGACCCTGTACCTGCGTGTGCAGTCCCAGGGCACGCTGTCCGCGCCAGTGAACCTGTGGCAGGCGCCGGCGTTGTGGGCGCATGACCAGGCCGAATACGCCATGCTGAGCCTGTATTTCGGCCTGCTGATCGGCCTGCTGCTTTACAACCTGCTGCTGTACGGCTCGGTGCGCGACCGCGCCTACCTGATTTATGTGGGATTTGTCGCCGGCATGGCGGTGGCGCAGGCGGCGCTGACCGGACTGGGCGCGCAGTTCCTCTGGCCGGACCAGCTCTGGTGGAACAGTGTTTCGCCGCCGGTGGGCATGTCGGTTGCTGCTGCCTTCGGCCTGCTGTTTGCGCGCAATTTCCTGGCGGCGGCGACCCGCATGCCGCGCATGAACCGGCTGATGCTGGCCCTGGTGGGGGGCTGGCTGCTGGCCTTGCTGGCGGCGCTGGCGCTGCCTTACGCGGTGTCGTCCTGGATGGTGACGGTGCTGGCCGTGGTCAGTGTCACGACGGTGGTGCTGGCGGGCGTGCTGAGCGTGCGCGACAAACATCCCGGCGCGCGTTATTTCCTGACCGCCTGGGCGGTGCTGCTGCTGGGGGTGGCCACGCTGGTGCTGCACAACACCGGCGTGCTGCCGTCCAACTTGCTGACCGCCAACGCGCTGCTGATCGGTTCGGCGCTGGAGATGGTGCTGCTGTCTTTTGCGCTGGCCGACCGCATCAATGTGGCGCTGGCCGAAAAAGAGCAGGCCCAGGCCGCCAGCGAGGCCGGCCACGCCATGGTCGAGGCGCTGAGCCAGTCGCAGGAGCGTTACCGCACCGTGCTGCAGGAGCGCGAGACCATCCTCGAGAACTCCATCGTCGGCATCGCCTTCCTGACGCCCGAGGGGCGCTTTCGCTGGGCCAACCAGGCCATGTTGGAGATTTTCGGTGCCGGTGACCAAACCCTGACCTCGATGGAGCCGTTTTACCTGTCGCGCGAGGAGTACCTGCGCGTCGGTGGCGAGGTCGCGACCTGCATCCGCGAAGGGCGCGCCTACCAGACCGAGATCCAGGTGCGACAGTACGACGGCACGCGCATCTGGATCTCGCTGTCGGGCAAGGCGGTCAGCCCGCGCGACATGACGCAAGGCACGGTCTGGGTGATGACGGACATCACCCGGCGCAAGGAACTGGAGGCTGAACTGCTGCGCACCTCGTCCGAGCGCGAAGCGATTCTCAACAGCGCGCTGGCCGGCATGGTGCTGTCGGTGTCGCGCCGCCTGGAGTGGGTCAACGCCAAGTTCGCCGAGATGATGGATTACCCGCGTGAGGAACTGATCGGCCATTCCGCCGAGCGCCTGCACACCAGTACGGCGCAATGGGAAGCCTTCGGAAATGCCGCGCGTGACGCCCTGCGGCAGGCGGGCAGCTACACCTGCGAGCAGCAACTGCGGCGGCGCAACGGCGAGATGTTGTGGGTGCAGATGGGCGGTAACTGCCTGGAGCCGTACAACCCCGACGCCGGCGTGATCTGGACCTTTCTGGACATCACCGCGCGCAGGAAGTCGGAGGAGGACACCCGCGAGGCGCTGGAGCAGCAAAAGGAACTCAACGCGCTGCGCAGCCGTTTCGTCGCGATGACCAGCCATGAGTTCCGCACGCCGCTGGCCACCATCCTGTCGTCCGGCGAGATCCTCAAGCATTACGGTGAGCGCCTGCCGGCACAGGAAAAGTCCGACACGCTGGACACGATCACCGCCGGCGTGCAGCGCATGATGCGCATGCTGGACCGGGTGCTGCTGATCGGCAAGGGTGAGGCCCGGATGCTGGAGTTCGAGCCGCGCGCGCTCGACCTGCAGGCCCTGTGCCGGCAACTGGTCGACGAGGCGCGCCTGCAGCAGGCCGGCAGCCTGTGCGAACTGCAGCTCGACTATGCGGCCGGTGCGGAACCCGGCCTCTACGACGAGAAGCTGCTCAGGCACATTTTCAGCAACCTGCTGTCCAATGCACTCAAGTATTCCCCCCGGGGCGGCCGGGTGGTGTTCCGGGTGAGTGCGGATGCGCAGGGTGTGGTGTTCGAGGTGTCGGACCAGGGCATCGGCATTCCAGACGACGAACTCGGCCACCTGTTCGAGTCCTTCCACCGTGCCAGCAACGTCGGCAGCATTCCCGGCACCGGCCTGGGGCTGGCCATCGTGCGCAATGCAGTGGACATGCACGGCGGCAGCGTGTCGGTCAGCAGCCAGGTGGGCTCAGGCACCTGTTTCACGGTCCGGCTGCCGCTCACCGACCCACGCTGAGGCGGCGTCAGCTGCCGACGGCGCTGGTGAAGGTCAGGCGGTTGCCGAACGGATCGTGGATGGACATGTCGGTGCTGCCCCAGGGCATGTGCTGCAGGCCGGGGCGCGCATGGCGGTAGCTTTTGGCCAGCAGCTCGCGGTGAAAGGCCCCGAGTTCGTCCGTTTCGATGCGCAGGGCCGCACCGGGACTGCCGTCGCCATGGTGCTCGGACAGGTGCAGCACACAGCCGTCCCGGGACACCTGCAGGTACAGCGGCAGGCCGGGCTCGAAGCGGTGTTCCCAGTCCAGCTTGAAGCCCAGAAAGTCCAGATAGAACTCCCGGGCCTTGCGCTCGTCGAAGATCCGCAGGATGGGGGTGACTTTTCCAAAACTCATGCCGCAAATTCCGGTTCTTCCTTGAGGTTGTCGCTCAGGAACCCGCCGCTCTGGTGGGCCCACAGGCGCGCATACAGGCCGCCACTGGCCAGCAGGCTGCGGTGGTCGCCTTCTTCGACGATGCGGCCCTGGTCCAGCACGATGAGCCGGTCCATCGCGGCGATGGTCGACAGGCGGTGCGCAATCGCGATCACGGTCTTGCCCTGCATCAGCGTGTCCAGGCTGCCCTGGATTGCGACCTCGACCTCGGAATCGAGTGCGCTGGTGGCCTCGTCGAGCAGCAGGATGGGCGCGTCCTTGAGCATCACGCGCGCAATCGCGATGCGCTGGCGCTGACCGCCCGAGAGCTTGACCCCGCGTTCGCCCACATGCGCGTCGTAGCCGCTGCGGCCGTGCGGATCAGTCAGGTGGGCGATGAAGGCGTCGGCTTCGGCGCGTTCGGCGGCCTGGCGCACGTCCTCTTCGCTGGCGCCGGGCCGGCTGTAGGCGATGTTGTCGCGCACCGAGCGGTGCAGCAGCGAGGTGTCCTGCGTGACCATGCCGATGTGGCTGCGCAGGCTGTCCTGCGTCGCGGTTGCGATATCCTGGCCGTCGATCAGGATGCGGCCACCGCTCAAGTCATGAAAACGCAGCAGCAGGTTGACCAGCGTCGACTTGCCGGCGCCGGAGCGGCCGATCAGGCCGATTTTTTCACCCGGCCGCACGGTCAGTGTCAGGCCGGCGATCACGCGCGGCCCGTTGGCGTTGTAGCTGAAGTCCACGTTCTCGAAGCGGATCTCGCCGCGCGGCACCTGCAGGGTGCGTGCGTCCGGCGCATCGACGATGGTGCGGGCGCGCGACAGGGTGTTGATGCCGTCCTGCACCGTGCCCACACTTTCGAACAGGCTGGTGGTTTCCCACATGATCCAGTGCGACATGCCCTGCAGGCGCAGCGCCATCGCGGTGGCGGCCGCCACGGCCCCGGCGCCGACCGAGCCGTCGGACCACAGCCACAGCGAGGTGCCGGCCATGCCGACGATCAGGCCCATGCTGAGCGTGTGGTTGACGATCTCGAACAGGCTGACCAGGCGCATCTGGCGGTGCCCGGTCTTCATGAAGTCCTGCATGGCTGCGCGCGCAAAACCGGCTTCGCGCTGGGTGTGCGAAAACAGCTTGACGGTGGCGATGTTGGTGTAGGCGTCGGTGATGCGGCCAGTCATCAGCGACCTGGCATCGGCCTGCTGCTTGCCGATGCGGCCCAGGCGCGGAACGAAGTAAGCCAGCGACAGCACGTAAAGCACCAGCCAGAGCAGGAAGGGCAGCACCAGCGTCATGTCGAACGATCCCGCCAGCAGGGTCATGGTCACCACATAGGCGCCCATGGTCACCAGCACGTCGGCCATCACGAACAGCGTGTCGCGCACCGCCAGCGCGGTCTGCATGACCTTGGTGGTCAGCCTGCCGGCGAACTCGTCCTGGTAGAAAGACAGGCTCTGGCCCAGCATCAGCCGGTGGAAGTTCCAGCGCAGGCGCATCGGGAAGTTGATGGCCAGGGTCTGGTGTTTGACGATGGTCTGCAGCGCCACCACCAGCACGCTGGCCAGCACGATCACCAACAGCACCAGCAGCATGGGACCGCGCTCAGCCCAGAAGTTTGCCGGCGATGTGATCGACAGCCAGTCGACGATGCGGCCCAGCATGGCGAACAGCAGGGCGTCGAAAATCGCCATGCTGGCCGACAGGCCGGCCAGCAGCAGGATGTAGCCGCGCGCGCCCTCCGAGGCGGCCCAGATGAAGGCGACAAAGCCCCGGGGTGGCAGCACCGGCTCTGCGTCGGGATAGGCGTGCAGCAGCCTTTCGAAGCGTTTGAGCAAGCGCATTGTCAGGAAAAGATTTCCAGCAGCCGGTCCAGCCCGCCTTCATTGATGGCGACCATGGCCTGCGCGCGCACCGCCGGTTTCGCATGGTAGGCCACCGACAGGCCGGCCACACCCATCATCGGCAGGTCGTTGGCGCCGTCGCCCATGGCAATTGCCTGGTCGGGCAAGATGCCCAGCATGGCGCAGGTGTCCAGCAGCATCTTTTTCTTTTCCTCGCCGTCGCAGATGTCACCCCAGGGCTGGTCCACCATGCGGCCGGTGAGCAGGCCGTCCTCGACCTCCAGCACATTGGAACGCGTGTAGTCGATGGCCAGTTCGCGCCGGATGCGGTCGGTGAAAAAGGTGAAGCCGCCGCTGACCAGCAGCACCTTCATGCCGGCTTCCTTGCAGGCGTGCACCAGTTCCGCCGCGCCCGGGTTGAGCTTGAGGCGCTCGTGGTAGACGCCTTCCATGCTCTCGACGCTGACGCCCTTGAGCAGCGCCACGCGCCGCCGCAGGCTGTCCTTGTAGTCGGTGATCTCGCCGCGCATCGCGGCTTCGGTGATGGCCGCGACCTCGGCCTTGCGGCCGGCGGCGTCGGCGATTTCATCGACACACTCGATGTTGATCAGGGTCGAGTCCATGTCGAAGGCAATCAGCTTGAAGTCGCCGAGCTTGAGCTCGGGGGTGGAAACGTTGACGACGAGGCCGGGGGAGCGTTCAGTGGGGGTCATGCGGGGGCGGTTTCCGTGGTGGGTTGTCCGAGCGAGCGCAGCACATCGCGCACCATCTGGGCGCGATCCTTGGGCTCCTTGAGTTCACGTTCAATGCGCAGCTTGTCGTTGCCGGCCAGCTTGATGTGTTTGTTCTTCTGGATCAAATGCATGATCGCCATCGAATCGATGGGCGGGTCTTTCCTGAAGGTGATGTTGATCACGGTGGGCGCGGCATCGACCTTGACCACGCCATAAGGCTTGGCGATCACGCGCAGGCGGTGCACGTCGATCAGGGTTTGCGCCTGCGCCGGCAGCTTGCCGAAACGATCGACGATTTCCTCGAGCAGGGCATCGATCTGGTCGGTGTTTTTGGCGGTCGCGAGCTTTTTGTAGAAGGACAGGCGCAAATGCACGTCGCCGCAATAGTCGCTGGGCAGCAGGGCCGGCGCGTGCAGGTTGATGTCGGTGCTGACGCTGAGCGGCGCCAGCAGGTCGGGCTCGCGCCCGGCCTTCAGCGAAGCCACCGCCTCGTTGAGCATTTCGTTGTAGAGCTGGAAACCGATCTCCATCATGTTGCCGCTCTGGTTTTCGCCCAGCACCTCGCCGGTGCCGCGGATTTCCAGGTCGTGCATGGCCAGGTAAAAGCCCGAGCCGAGTTCCTCCATCTGCTGGATCGCTTCGAGCCGCTGGCTGGCCTGCTTGGTCAGCCCCTCGATGTCCGGCACCATCAGGTAGGCATAGGCCTGGTGGTGGCTGCGGCCGACACGGCCGCGCAGCTGGTGCAGCTGCGCCAGGCCGAACTTGTCGGCGCGGCTCATGACGATGGTGTTGGCCGTCGGCACGTCGATACCGGTCTCGATGATGGTCGAGCACAGCAGCAGGTTGTAACGCTGGGCGATGAAGTCCTTCATGACCTTTTCGAGCTCGCGCTCGGGCATCTGGCCGTGTGCTACCGCGATGCGCGCCTCGGGCAACAGGGCCTCGAGTTTTTCGCGGCGGTTCTGGATGGTCTCGACCTCGTTGTGCAAAAAGTAGACCTGGCCGCCGCGCTTGAGCTCGCGCAACACCGCCTCGCGGATCACGCCGTTGCTTTCGCTGCGTACAAAGGTCTTGATGGCCAGCCGGCGCTGCGGCGCGGTGGCGATCACGCTGAGGTCGCGCAGGCCTTCGAGTGCCATGCCCAGGGTGCGCGGAATCGGCGTGGCGGTCAGCGTCAGCACATCGACCTCGGCACGCATGGCTTTCATGGCTTCCTTGTGGCGCACGCCGAAACGGTGTTCCTCGTCGATGATCAAGAGGCCCAGGCGCTGGAACTTCACGTCCTGGCTCAGCAGCTTGTGGGTGCCGACCACGATATCGATGCTGCCGTCGGCGATGCCCTTGATCGCGGCGCTGATTTCCTTGCCGGAGCGGAAGCGGCTCATCTCGGCGACCTTGACCGGCCATTTGGCAAAACGGTCCACCAGGGTCTGGTAATGCTGCTCGGCCAGCAAGGTGGTGGGCGCGAGCAGCGCCACCTGCTTGCCGCCGGTGATCGCGATGAAGGCGGCGCGCAGCGCGACCTCGGTCTTGCCGAAACCGACGTCGCCGCAGACCAGCCGGTCCATCGGGCGCGGGCTGATCATGTCCTGGATCACCGCGTGGATGGCCGCGCGCTGGTCGGCGGTCTCGTCAAAGCCGAAGTCGTTGGCAAACACCTCGTAGTCGTCGGGCGAATAACGGAAGGCATGGCCTTCGCGCGCGGCGCGGCGCGCGTAGATGTTGAGCAGCTCGGCGGCCGAGTCGCGCACCTGTTCGGCGGCCTTGCGTTTGGCTTTTTCCCACTGGCCGCTGCCCAGGCGGTGCAGCGGGGCTTCGTCGGCGCTGACGCCGGTGTAGCGGCTGATCTGCTGCAGCTGGCTGACTGGCACATACAGCGTGGCTTCATCGGCATATTGCAAATGGAGGAACTCGGTGGTGCCCTGGCCCAGGTCCATGTTGATCAGGCCCTTGTAGCGGCCTATGCCGTGGGCGCTGTGGACCACCGGGTCGCCGACATTGAGCTCGGACAAATCCTTGATCAGCGCCTCGACGTCGCTGACCTGTTCTTGCTTCTTGTTGCGCCGACGCGTGACTGCGCCGGCGGCGAACAGCTCGGTTTCGGTCACGAAGTCGATGTCGCCCGCCAGCCAGCTGAAGCCGGTGTTGAGTGCGGCGGTGGCGATGCCGAGTTTTTCCGGGCTGGTCTGGAAGTCTTCCAGCGAATCGAAGGCCGGCGGGCTCAGGCTGCTGGCGCGCAGGAAGTCCAGCAGGCTCTCGCGCCGGCCATCGCTTTCGGCCAGCAGCAGCACGCGCTGCGGGGTGTTGCGGATGTGGGCCTTGAAGCGGGCCAGCGGGTCTTCGGCGCCACGCACCACGGCCATTTCGCCGAGCTTCTGGTAATGCGCGCTGTCGGCCACGTCCTCGATGGCAGGGCGGATGGCGAGCTGGGCGTAGTCGTTGGCCCGCGCATAAAACTGCTCGGTGCTCAGGAACAGCGATTCGGGCGGCAGCGCCGGGCGGTCCGGCGCATCACGCACCAGCCGGTAGCGGTCTTTGGTGTCCTGCCAGAAGCGCTGGAAAGCCGGCTCCAGGTCGCCATGCAGCACCACCATGGCTTCGCTGCCGAGGTAGTCGAACACCGTCGCGGTTTCCTCGAAAAAAAGCGGCAGGTAGTACTCGATGCCGGCGGTCGCCACGCCGTTGCCGATGTCCTTGTAGATGCGGCTTTTGGTCGGGTCGCCGTCCAGCAGCTCGCGCCAGCGGCTGCGAAAGCGCGCGCGGGCGTCGTCGTCCATCGGGAACTCGCGGCCCGGCAGCAGCCGCACTTCAGGCACCGGATACAGGCTGCGCTGGCTGTCCGGGTCGAAGGTACGTATCGAGTCGATCTCGTCGTCGAACAGGTCGACCCGGTAAGGCACGGGCGAACCCATGGGGAACAGGTCGATCAGCCCGCCGCGCACCGCGTATTCACCCGGGCTCACCACTTGCGTGACGTGGCTGTAGCCGGCCAGGGTCAGCTGGCTCTTGAGTTTGGCCTCGTCGAGTTTCTGCTTGACCTTGAATTGAAAGGTGTAGCCGGCCAGGAAGGCCGGCGGCGCGAGACGGTACAGCGCGGTGGTCGCCGGCACGACCACCACATCGACCCCGCCGTCCGTGTCGCGCTGGCCGCCCGAGGCATGCAGGCGCCACAGCGTGGCCAGCCGCTCGCTGATCAGGTCCTGGTGCGGCGAGAAGGTGTCGTAGGGCAGGGTTTCCCAGTCGGGGAACAGCGCGCAACGCAGATCGGGCGCAAAAAATGCCATCTCGTCGATCAGTCGCTGGGCGGTGGTCGCGTCCGAGGTGACGATGGCGGTGAGCCGGCCGGCGGCTTTTTCCCTCAGTCCCAGCTGTGCCAGCAACAGGGCGTCGGCCGAGCCGGTGGGCTGGGGCAGCGTGTAGCGTTTGCCGGGAAGCAGTTTGGGTAAATCCATGAAGCAGTCGCAAAAGGTGGCAGGGACCGGGCAAAAAGGCGGGGCAAAAGGGAAACACCCCAAACCGGCGGGAATGGGGTGTGAGAACCTTGGACACCCTGATTTTAGAATCTATGATCAGGCCATGACGCCCCCCGCTCCGAAATCCCTGATTCCGCGGTTTTTTGCGCTGATCCCGTGTGCGGGGCAGGGCACGCGCGCCATGGCGGACGGCGCGAAGAAGGCGTCGCTTCCCAAGCAGTACCAGCCCATCGCGGGCGTGCCCATGGCGATGCACACGCTCAAAGCCTTTGCCGCGGTGCCGCGCATTGCGTCCTGCCTGGTGGTGGTGGCGCCGGGTGACTCTTTTCTGCAGGAGCTGGCTCCCGCCGGCGTGGAAGTGGCACCCTGTGGCGGCGACAGCCGCGCCGCCAGTGTGCTGGCCGGCCTCGAACAACTGGCTGCCAGCGGTGCCGAGGCCGACGACTGGGTGCTGGTGCATGATGCCGCGCGTTGCCTGATCACCGCCACCCTGATCGAGCAGCTCATCGATGCCTGCCACAGCGACCCGGTGGGCGGCCTGCTGGCGCAGCCGGTGCCCGACACGCTCAAGCAGGGCCAGGACGGCCGGGTGGTGGAAACCGTCTCTCGTGAGGACAAATGGCAGGCGCAAACGCCGCAGATGTTCCGCCTGGGCGCGCTGACGCAGGCCCTGAAAATGGCGGTCACACTGGGCGAAGCCGTCACCGACGAAGCCAGCGCTATGGAAGCCGCCGGGCTGGCCCCCAAACTGGTACGCGGCAGCGCGCACAACTTCAAGGTGACTTACCCGGAAGATTTTGTGCTGGCTGAAGCGCTGATCAACAGCCGGACGCCGGCCAAACCGCGGGTGCGCAAGGCTGCAAGCAAGACCGCCGCTGCCGCGCCCCTCACGAATGAATCCCAGCCATGAGCCAGCCTGATACGCCTGTAGTGCCTCCCTTCAGAATCGGCGAAGGCTGGGACACCCATGCGCTGGTACCGGGCCGCAAACTCGTCATAGGCGGCGTGACCGTGCCGCACAGCGCCGGCCTGCTCGGCCATTCGGACGCCGACCTGCTGGTCCACGCCGTGATCGACGCACTGCTGGGCGCGGCTGGCCTGGGCGACATCGGCAGCCATTTCCCGGACACCGACGCGCGTTTCAAGGGCGCCGATTCAATCGTGCTGCTGCGCGAAACCGGACGCCTGCTGGCCGGGCGCGGCTTGCGCATAGGCAACATCGACAGCACCGTGATTGCGCAGGCGCCCAAGCTGGCTCCGCATATCCCGGCCATGCGCCAGTGCCTGGCCGATGCGCTGGGCCTGGAGGTGTCGCGGGTCAACGTGAAAGCCAAAACCGCCGAAAAACTCGGTCCGGTGGGGCAGGGCCTGAGCATGGAAGCCCGCGCTGTGGCGCTATTGTTTTAATAGCTGCTTACGCTTGCTGGATATGGGCGGGGGCGGATTTCGCTCTTAATCCTGCATCACGCTGCGTCTGCAATTCGGTCTGGACAGTAGGTCTGACTCCCCACTCCCACCCCTAGCCCCTCCCTCGCCCCGCTGGGCGATGGAGGGGGACTTCATGTGGCCGCGTGCGCTGTTCTCGCGTGCAAACATGACCGTTCGTTGGGATTCCCGTGCAGGAAGCGCTGCGCGCTTCCTGCACTCCGGATTGAATTCGGTATTGGTACTCGGTATTGGTTTTCTCCCTCAACCCGTCGGGCTGGGCCGAGGAGCGCAGCAAAAAATGGATCAGGGCGAGCGATTGTTTGAGCCGAAGGCGAGTTCGAGCTCGACCCCATTTTTTTGCGAGCACCGCAGGTTGCCCGCAGCGAAGCGGAGGGACCCAGACCATCGGGTCGCCTTTTCTTTGCTTACTTTCTTTTGGCGAAGCAAAAGAAAGTGAGTTGCCGCCGGGCAACCCCCGGCCTGCAGGCATTCGCGAACCACGGAGGCTTGAAGAAGAAGCCCGGCATCGACAGGCTCAGCCCGAACGGCAGTGGTCATCGGACATGGATCCCGGATCAAGTCCGGGATGACAGGAATGTTCAGCCCCTGCGCAGCTTGATGTGCGCTGCGAGGCCGCCGGAGCCGGTGTTGGCCAGCGCAAACACGCCGCCCATGCGGTGCAGGGTTTTTTCGACAATCGCCAGGCCCAGGCCGGCGCCAGTGGCAGCAGTGCGGGCAGCGTCGCCGCGGAAAAAAGGCTTGGTCAGGTTGCCCAGGGCTTGCGGTGCCACGCCGGTGCCGTGGTCGCGCACCTTGATCAGCACCCACTGGTCGCGCTCCTTGGCCGCAATGTCGACGATGGCGACGCCGGTTTCCGGCGTCTTGCCGTAACGCCTGGCGTTTTCCAGCAGGTTGGCAATCACGCGCGACAGCTCCACTTCGTCCGCCAGCACCGTGATTTGCCCCGGCAAGGTGACGTTGACACGCATGTCGGTGTAGTCGGCCACCGCGTACACCGCCGAGTTGATGATGGCATTGAGCGACAGCGGCGCCAGTTGTGGCGGGTCCGGCCGGGCGTAGTCGAGGAACTTGTCGATGATGGCGTCGAGCTGGGAAATGTCGGCCGCCATGTGGGCGCGCGCCTCCGCATCGGCCACGCTCATCTCGGTTTCCAGGCGCAGGCGCGCCAGCGGGGTGCGCAGGTCGTGGGAAATGCCGGCCAGCATGATGACCCGGTCTTCCTCGATTTTGGAGAGTTGTTCGGCCATGCGGTTGAAGCCGATGTTGACCTCGCGGATTTCGCTGGTGGCCACCTGTTCGTCGAGCAGGCTGGCGTCGAAGTCGCCGTCCCGCATGCGGCTGGCCGCAAATGACAACTGCTTGAGCGGGCGGTTGATCAGGCGCGCGATCAGCGCCGCCCCCACCAGCGACAAAATCGCCGCCGTGATCAGCCAGATCAGCCAGGTGCCGCCCTGCATCGGGCCCAGGCGCGACGGGTCGGTCAGCAGCCAGTAGGCATCGCCGTCGATGGTGAAGCCGACCCAGAGCCCGGCCACCCCGTTGACCGACTTGGCCACCACCGTGCCCTGGCCCATGCGGGAGGTCAGCTCGTCGCCGATACGCTCGCCAAACGGGTCGTCGACGAATTGCTCGTACTTGTCACGCGGCTCGCGTGGCGAGATGCGTACGCCTTCTTCCTCGGCCAGTGTCTTGATCAGCCAGACCCGCGTGATCGAGTCGGAGTATTTCAGGGCGGCCCGGCTCAGATTGACCAGCGAAGCCAGTTGCTGGGCGCTTTGCACGGCGCGCGGCTCGAATTCCAGCGCGCGGAAAGTCTGCAGCCAGGCCACGATGCAACCGATCAGCAGCAGCGCCAGGAAGAAGAAGGTGCGCCAGAACAGGCTGAGCCCGACGCGCGGGCGCATCTCCAGCGGCGCCGGGGCGGTTTCCAGCGGTGCCGGGGCGGTTTCCAGGTGGACGGCGCGTGTGCCTTGCATCGGGGGCGATTGGACGGAAGAGGTGGGGCAGCCCGGTCAACCTGGGGCGATCAGGCGTCCGGCAGCAGGTGGCGCATCAGTTGGTGCCGTCCGGCACGAACACATAACCAATGCCCCAGACGGTCTGGATATAACGCGGCACCGCGGCATCGGTCTCGATCAGCTTGCGCAGGCGCGAGACCTGCACGTCCAGGCTGCGGTCGAAGGGCTCGAACTCGCGGCCGCGCGCCAGCTGGGCCAGCTTTTCGCGCGACAGCGGTTGGCGCGGATGCCGCACCAGGGTCTTGAGCATGGCGAATTCGCCGGTGGTCAGCGGCAGTTCCTCGCCGTTTTTCTGCAGCGTGCGCAGGCCCATGTCGAAAGTGAAGGGGCCGAAGTTGACGACCTCCTGCTCGCTCGACGGCGCGCCCGGCACTTCGGTCGCAGGGCGCCGGCGCAGCACCGCGTGGATGCGGGCCAGCAACTCGCGCGGATTGAAGGGTTTGGCCAGGTAGTCGTCGGCGCCGACTTCCAGGCCGACGATGCGGTCTACATCCTCGCCCTTGGCGGTCAGCATGATGATGGGGGTGCGGTCGTTGGCAGCGCGCAGGCGCCGGCAAATCGACAGGCCGTCTTCGCCGGGCATCATCAGGTCCAGCACGATCAGGTCCACGGCATCCCGCATCATGATGCGGTTCAGAGCCTTGCTGTCCTCGGCCAGGATGACTTCGAAACCTTCCTGGGTCAAATAACGGCGCAGCAGGTCGCGGATGCGGACATCATCGTCAAGAATCAGGATCTTGTCGGCGCGGGGAGTGTTGCTAGCTTGGGTCATGGTGGCATCGTAATTTGTAACAGGGCCATTTTGTCGGTTAAAAACGTCGAATCGTCAAATTCCCGCCACTTTGACACACTGTTACAGAACTTTCGACTGCAATCATGGTGGAAATCAGGCAGATAAGGACGGCAGCCCATGATTGCGTTGCAGGATGACTGCAGATAGAGGCCGTTGCTGACAGGGGCTCTTGCTCCGTCCAGGCTATCGTACGGCCTTCCGCCCCGGGCTGCTGCCCGCGGGACGTCCGTTCAACTTTGAAAGCGCACATTGAAAAATACCAAGCACATCATGGCGGCCTGTCTTCTGGCCGTGGGCAGCACAGGCCTCTGGGCCCAGGCCATCCAGCCGCCGCTGCAGAACGTGGCCCAGATTTCGGCCGCCGCTTCGGTCGAGGTGCAGCAGGACCTGCTGTCCATCATGCTGAGCACGACCCGCGACGGTGGTGATGCCGCCACCGTGCAAAGCCAGCTCAAGGCGGCGCTCGATGCCGCGCTGACGGAGGCCAAAAAAACCGCGCAGCCCGGCCTGATGGAGGTGCGCACTGGCAATTTCAGCCTGTACCCGCGCTACAGCAAGGACGGCAAGATCAACGGTTGGCAGGGCCGGACCGAACTGGTGCTCGAAGGCAAGGACTTCCCGCGCATCACCGCCGCCGCCGGAAAAATCCAGACCCTGACGCTGGGCAATGTCGGCTTCGCCTTGAGCCGCGAGCAGCGCGCGCAGGTCGAGGGCCAGGCGCAGGCGCAGGCGATCGAAAACTTCAAGGCCAGGGCCGCCGAAGTTTCGCGCAGTTTTGGCTTCAGCAGCTACACGCTGCGTGAGGTCTCCATCAACGCCAATGACCAGGGCCCGGTGCGTCCGCGCATGATGGCCATGGAAGCCAAGGCCGCCGACTCGTCGCCGATTCCGGTCGAGGCCGGCAAAAGCCTGGTGATGGTCAATGTGTCCGGTTCGGTGCAGATGAAATAGGCGCCGGCCTGCGCAGGCCAGACGCGCGCCGCCGGCTTGAAAGGGCTGTTGGCTGACAGACCCGGCAGCCGGCGCCGCTTACGCTTCAGGCATGTCCCTGCCCCCCGCTTCAGCCGAAATCGCCGCACGCCGCGGCCCTTTTTTTGTGGTTCTCAATGCCGGCTCAGGCCGGCACGACAGCGATGAGCAGCAGGCGCTGATTGCGCGCACGCTGGAACAAGGCGGGCGCGCGTTCGAGTTTTTGCTGGTCGAGGACCCGGCGCACATCGGCGAGGTCGCACGCCGCGCGGTCGGGCTCGCCGAGGCACGCCAGGGGGTGGTGGTCGCGGCGGGCGGCGACGGCACCATCAATGCCGTGGCCCGTGAGGTGCTGGCCAGCGGCTGTCCCTTCGGCGTGTTGCCCCAGGGAACCTTCAATTATTTCGGTCGGGCGCATGGCATCCCGCAGGACACCGCCGCTGCCGCGCGTGCCCTGCTGGGCGCGAGCATCGCGCCGGTGCAGGCCGGGCAGGTCAATGGCCGGCTGTTCCTGGTCAACGCCAGTCTCGGCCTGTACCCGCAATTGCTGGAAGACCGCGAGGCCTGGAAGGCGCAGCTCGGGCGCAGCCGCCTGGTGGCCTTTCTCTCGGGGATAGCGACCTTGCTGCAAAGCCGCAAGCAGTTGCACCTGCAGATCGAATCGGGTGGACAGATCGTCGCCCTGCGCACCCCCACGCTGTTTGTCGGCAACAACCGCCTGCAGCTCACGCGGGTTGGCATCGCCGGGCAGCAGGCCGATGCGGTGGAACAGGGCCAGCTCGCCGCCATCGTGGTTCGCCCCATCGGCACGCTGGCCCTGTTCGGCCTGTTGATGCGCGGCGTGCTGGGCCAGCTCGGCGAAGCCGACAACATCGACAGCTTTTCCTTCCGGCGCCTGACCGTGACGCCGCGCGGCCTCAAACGCATCAAGGTCGCCACCGATGGCGAGACTGCCTGGATGCGGCCACCGCTGGTGTTCGAGATTGCGCCCCAGCCGCTGCTGCTGCTGGTGCCGGCGCCGGCCGACCGGGCGGAGGTGGCATGAGCCGCCGGGCCGTTCCCAAGGCGAATACCGCAGCGCGCAGCGCGGAGGTTTTGGCGGAACACCGCCGGGCCGTTCCCAAGGCGAATACCGCAGCGCGCAGCGCGGAGGTTGTGAGGGTGGACCGCCGGGCCGTTCCCAAGGCGAATACCGCAGCGCGCAGCGCGGAGGTTTTGCAATGAGCGTATTACTGCAAATTTCCGACCCGCATTTCGGCACGGTGCAGCCGGCGGTGGCCGAGGCCCTGGTGGAATTCGCGCATGCCCAGCGGCCCGACCTGCTGGTGCTGTCGGGCGACATCACGCAGCGCGCCAGGCCGCAGCAGTTCAGCGATGCGCGGGCGTTTTGCGACCGGCTGGCCATCCCGGCCATGCTGTCGCTGCCCGGCAACCATGACATCCCGCTGTTCGACGTCTGGCAGCGGGTTTTTTATCCTTACAGGGACTATTTGCGCGCCTTCGGCCCGCGTATCGAAACCACGCTGCAGACCGCCGCTGTGAGGGTGATTGGCGTCAAGACCACGCGGCGCTGGCGGCACAAAAACGGCGAGGTCTCCGCTGAGCAAATCGAACGCGTGGTGGCCGAGTTGCAGGACGCCGGACCGGGCCAGTTGCGCGTGGTGGTGGTGCATCAGCCGGTGATGGTGCTGCGCGATGAAGACGAACACGACCGGCTGCGTGGCTGGGAGCCGGCGGTGCGCGCCTGGGCAGCGGCCGGCGCCGACATCGTGATGGGCGGCCACATCCACCTGCCCTATGTCTGCGAGATGTCGTCGCAGGTCGCCGGCCTGGACCGGCGCATCTGGTGTGTGCAGGCCGGTACGGCGCTGTCGAGCCGGGTGCGCCGGGAAGCGCCCAACTCGGTCAACCTGTTGCGCCATGACCCGGGCCAGGCCTTGTGCTGGGTCGAGCGCTGGGACCATGCGGCGGCCAGCGGGCGTTTTGAACTGGCGCACTCCAGCGAGTTGCTGCTGGACCGCGGCCCGGCCGGCTGATCCGTCCGGTTTCAGGCCGCGGACAGCGCCTTCTTGCGCAGCTGCCTGGCGACGATGATGGCGCGCAGGTGGTCGTAGCTCCAGTTGAAGGCAAAGGTGTAGGGCAGGAAAAACAGCACGATGGCGATGTCCAGCACAAAAGCTTCCCACAGCCCGATGTCCAGCCACCACGCGGCCAGCGGCACCACCGCCAGGATCAGGCCGATCTCGAACAGCACCGAATGCACGGCCCGCGCGCCCAGCGTGCGCCGGAAACCCATGCGGCGCTGGGCGCGGTCGAACGCGGCGTTGAACACCATGTTCCAGGCCATCGCGATCAGCGAGATCATCAGGGTCAGCAAACCCATGTGCGCCAGCGAATAACCGAGCAGCCAGGCGCCCAGCGGCGCGCAGAGGGCAATCGCCAGCACCTCGAAACCCAGGGCGTGGAAAAAACGTTCCTTGACGGACTTCTGGAGGCTCATGACTGGTGTTTGCTCGATAAGAATGGGTAGGCCTGTATTTTTATCGTTATTTCCAATACATCAAAGTTGATAACCATCGATAAAACAGATAGATTTGAGCCATGCGCCATTCCCCCGAAGCCCTGACGGCCTTTGCCGAGGCTGCCACGCTGGGCTCGTTTTCAGCCGCCGCGCGCAAGCTCGGCAAGAGCCAGTCCACCGTCAGCAGCGCGATTGCCCACCTCGAGATCGACCTGGGCCTGGCCCTGTTCGACCGCAGCAGCCGCAAGCCGGCGCTGACCGAACACGGGCGCGTGGTGCTGGGCAAGGTGCGGGAAATCCTGGCCGCCAGCGACCGGCTCGACCTGTCGGCCAGCCAGCTCGGCGGCGGCCTGGAGGCCAGGCTCAGCGTGGTCTGGTCCGACACCTACCAGTCGGATCGTTTCGAAGACATGCTCAAGGCCTTCGAACAGCGTTTCCCCGACCTCGAATTCGAGTGCCTGATCGCCGAGCACGGCGACCTGGTGTCGCTGGTGCAAAGCGGCCGCGCCCACATCGGCGTGGTGGGCGCCCAGGGCATGTACCCGCCGGACATCGGTTCGGCCACGATTGCCGAGCAGTCCGAGATCACGCTGTTCGTCGCCACCAGCCACGTTCTGGCCGGCGCACAGGACATCACGCCGCAGCTGCTCGCGCAGCACCGCGAATTGCGGCTGGACACCTATTTGGGCCGTGCCGACCAGGTGATGCCGGCGGCGCGCCGCTCCTGGTCGGCGCCCAGCTATTTGGTCGTCCCTGAGAAACTCACATTTCAGACGGTCCGCAGTTTGAGTGCAGCGGTTTGTTCACGTGTCGCACTTAAGAGTTGCCCGATCATGATGCC
>FWWM01001929.1_pt1 | contig 59396 bp, 40 predicted proteins | sample 2228351 | NCBI WGS metagenome assembly FWWM01 (sample SAMEA103939774, study PRJEB20133) | metagenome
AGATACCGGTCACTGCCCTCCCACACGTTGCCAAAGTCCAGCTCCACGCTGAACAGCCCGTTGACCACGTTCACGTTCGTGATGGTTAAGGCAGACCCCACCTGCGACCCGCCGGTGGCGGCAGTCCACAGGCTGAACTGGAAGTCGTGGTTGCCGTTGGCGGGCAGTCCGGAAGAGCGAAGCATTCCCTGATAGGTGAAGGGTTGTTGCGCCAGGACGCCTGCAGAGCAGATGAGCAACATTCCCAGCGCCAGAGTGATGCGTGAGATGTTGGTCATCGCAGAGCGCCTCCTTCCGCCAAAAAGTATCCATCGTCAACGCGGTGAAACGCTGACAGGAGGGAGTTCAGCGGGTGGATGCAGTAGTTTCTCCTTCCTGAGAGTGTCTCATCGTATTAACCAGCTAAACTTTAGCATATCTAATAATTTTTGTCAAGGGGGGAGGGTGTTTGAAAAACCCTTACCGGCAGGGAAACCTCCGCCATAACACGTATGAATCACCGGAACACTGCTGACGGAGGCGCCATGCATGACCCGCGAACAGGCTGAGAAACGCTTGCAGGAACTGCGTCGCCTGATCGAACACCACAATTATCTCTACTACGTGCTCGACCAGCCCGAAATCTCCGATGCCGAGTACGATGCGCTTATGCGGGAACTGCTGGAGCTGGAAGAGCGGTTTCCCGACCTGCGCACGCTCGATTCCCCATCGATGCGCGTTGGTGCGCCACCGCTGGAGGCGTTCGCCACACACACGCACCGCCAGCCGATGCTGAGCCTCGATAACGCCTTCGGGGCCGAGGAACTGCGGGCGTTCGACCAGCGCATCAAGCGGTTTCTGGGAATGGCGCCTGACCAGCCTATCGAATACGTGGCGGAGTTGAAGATCGACGGACTGGCGATTTCGCTCACCTACGTGCACGGCGTGTTCGTGACGGGCGCCTCGCGAGGGGACGGCTTACAGGGCGAGGACGTGACACAAAATCTGCGCACCATCCGCGCCATCCCCCTGCGCCTGCGTCAACCGATTGGCACGCCCACCTCACTGTTCGATCAGCCAACTGTGCCCATCCCATCGTTTGTGGAAGTGCGCGGGGAGGTGTATCTCACTCACGACGAGTTTCGGCGTATCAACGAGGAGCGCGAGCAGACGGGCGAACCCACCTTCGCCAACCCGCGCAACGCCGCCGCCGGCTCCGTCAGGCAACTCGATCCGAGGGTTACAGCACGACGCCGTCTCAGCCTGTTTGCTTATGGATTGGGAGCGATGGAAGGGGCAAGCTTTGACACCCACTGGCAGGTTCTGCAGACGCTGAAGGCATGGGGCTTCCCGGTCAATCCGCACGCGCGGGTATGCCGGAACATCGATGAGGTGGTGGCGTTCTGTGAGGAGTGGACGGGACGCCGGCAGGAATTGAACTACGACGTGGATGGCGTGGTGGTGAAAGTGAACTCCCTGCTGATGCAGGCGGATCTGGGCTATGTTCAGCGCAGTCCACGCTGGGCGATTGCCTACAAGTTCCCCGCACAGCAGGCGCGCACCCGCATTGTGGACGTGCGCTGGCAGGTGGGTCGCACTGGCGCGCTGACGCCGGTTGCCATCATGGAGCCGGTGGAGGTGGGTGGCGTTACCGTCTCGCGAGCCACCCTGCACAACGAGGACGAGATCGCCCGTAAAGGGGTAATGATCGGCGATGAGGTGGTCATCCAGCGGGCGGGTGATGTCATTCCCGAAGTGGTGTCGGTGGTGGAGGAGGCTCGTGACGGCGACGAGACCCCGATTGTGCGACCGCAGACCTGCCCCGAATGTGGTGCGCCGGTGGAAAAACCTGAAGGCGAGGCGGTGGCGCGGTGCGTGAACCTTGCCTGCCCGGCGCAGATTGTGGAGCGCATCCGGCACTTCACGTCGCGCAACGCGATGAACATCGAGGGCTTTGGCGACAGGTGGGTGCAGAAGCTCTTCGAAGAGGGGCTGATCCGCGACCCTGCCGACCTGTATTACCTGAAGAAGGAGCATCTCCTGCCGCTGGAGCGCATGGGCGAGAAGCTGGCGGAGAACCTGCTGAACTCGGTGGAGCGAAGCAAACGGGTTCCTCTGTCGCGCTTCATCTACGCGCTGGGTATCCGACATGTGGGCGAGCGCGCTGGGCAACTGCTGGCGGAATACGTGGGCAGTCTGGATGCGCTGATGAATGCTACCGAAGAGCAGCTCCTGCAGATACCCGAAATCGGTCCGGCGACCGCCCGCGAGGTGGTGGAGTTCTTCCGGCGTGAGGAGAACCGGCGGGTGATTCAGAAGATGCTGGACGCAGGGGTTACCCCCGTAGCGGAACGCCAGAAGCGTTCGGATGCCTTTGCGGGGTTGACCTTCGTGTTCACGGGCGCGCTTCAGCACTTCACTCGCGAGCAGGCGGAGGCTCTGGTGCGCGAGCTGGGCGGCAAGGCGTCTGGTAGCGTCAGCAAGCAGACCAGCTACGTGGTGGTGGGTGAGAACCCCGGCTCGAAGTACCAGCGCGCGTTGCAACTGGGCGTGCCCGTGCTGGGCGAAGAGGAGTTCTTGAAGATGGTGGAGGAGGCGAGGTGAGCAACTTGGACGTCACCCCGCCTGCAAGCACATTACTCTGGGGGTAAGCTGGTCACCATCCGCTGTAGAACGCCCATCCGATCCAGCCGTACTCGCCTGGCTGGAGGCGGTACTCGCGCGTTTCTGATGACCGGCGCTCGCGTACCTTCACAGTGTAGGTCTCGCCGAAGGCGATCTCCCGAACACCAAGCACACACAGTGCGCCGTTGCCGACATCGAACAGCGGTCGTGTATCGGAGGCAGGGACGCCAGGTCCATAGATGAACGCACCCAGCACCTCCGTGCGCCCACCACGGTCCGTGCGCACTCGCACTCCCGCCCCTTCGCATTTCATCCCCAGCACCCACAGATTGGCGCCCCGGTTGCGCACCAGACCGACGTCGTCCGTGCCTTCAGGGTTTAGCTGACGCGCCCACAGGCTCTGCCCACTCCGTCGCAATTCCACGTGGGAGGGGCAGTTGGTCACGAAGATATCGCCTGTGCCATCGCCTACCACCTTCAGGTCGCAGCTCTCCAGCACCAGTGTGCGGTTTTGCGAGCGGTTTTCCACGGTCGGTGGATTACCACCGAAAGCCTGAATGTTCTCGAACTTCACGATGGGGGCACTGCGGTCGTCCACAATAAACCTCCCGCGTTCTCCGGCAATGATGCGCCCGAATCCCAGTCCGATGATGTGTCGAACACTGCCGTGCACGCGCACCTCGCCTTGCAGGGAGTACCAGTTGGGGTCTGTACCACCGATTCCGCGCAGATACACTACCGTTTTCCCTTGCCGCGCGGCTTCGTCGATCGCTTTCTGTATCGCCTCGGTGTCATCCTGGTTGTCGCCTGGCACAGCCCCGAAGTCGTTCGCACACATCCAGTTGCGCGGCGCTGTCTCCCAGAAGACCGGCTCGCGTTTCACAGGTAGCCGGATGGTTGTGGACCGCGCGTTATCGAAGAGCCGTTTTGGTTCGTGCGACCAATACTCGTTAACCAGTGCCGACGACACGTTGCCGGATGGTGTGCTGGACTTGATCGCGAGCGAATACCCTCGCGTGCGCATGTTGCGCCCGTAAAGCACACTGCTGTTGACGATAGCTGCCTCGTGGCTACCGCGTGCCTCGATGCGACCTCCCTCGATTGCCAGCACCCCGCCCCACCAGTGCCAGTCGTTGGGAATGTCGTTCACCACCGGTAGGGGCGCGTTCTCGATGACCAGGTCTTCTGCTGCCACCGCGTTGCCACGAACCTCCAGTCCAGTACGACGGCAATTCCGGATGGTCACACGCGAGAGTGTCTGTCCCCACATCCACTGGCTGAGGATACCCACCTCGAAACCGTCCACCACCACATCCTGCACCAGATTGGGCCCGTTCATGTTCAGGAACGAGTTGATGCCGACTTTGCCTTTGCCTTTCACCCGCACCCATTTCAGCAGACCGGTATTGTTGGAGAAGAAACGGATGCCGTCCGTGTCCGGGTTGTAGCCCACGTCCACCGTCAGGTTGCAGATGGTGCGCATGAACCAGTCGGCAGACCCCGCATCGGTATTGCTAGGGTGTGTACGGATGGCGCACGCCGCGTTGACCCCATCGTCCAGACGGATGACCACGCCATCGCGGGACTGTCCGTACACCCACGGCCCGACGGGAGCTTTCACGATGAGTGGGCGGGTGATGCGGTACACCCCGTTCGGCAGGTAAAGGATACGAGTGGTTCCGTCGGCGCCGCAGCTCAGGTCGATGCCCCTCTGCAAGGCATCCGTGTCGTCATGCTTGCCATCGCCCTTCGCACCCAGATCACGCCTGACGTCAATCACCGCCCTGATGTCGTTTGGGAAGGCAATTTCTGGTGGTCTCACGAAAGCTCCCTGTGCCCAGCCCGGCGAGACACAGAGTAACGCAAGCAGACAGTCCGAGCGAGGCTCGCCGTCGCTCCACAATGGCACCACACGAAACTCCGCAACGTCGTATAGGGCAAGTCCCTGCCATCCATCAGACAGGTCGGGGTCGTAGTCCATCGTGGCATGAACCTCCAGTCCGACCAGGCGAGGCGGTGAGCCCGATCTATCTAATGGGAGGCGTACTGCATAGGGTTTCTTCTGCACGACTCCGGACGATTGCGCTGGCGAATGGTTTTGTGTGCCTGCAACCACGATAGGAAGAAGCGCGGTAAAGCCGAGTAGCCACCAGATGGTGCTCCTCTGCCTCAAGGCGATACCGAAACGTGCCGGCAAGCTCATCTATTCTCCTTCCCGAAACAAATCGTGTCTAACACCTCTGACATGCTTGGTCGTTCGTAAGTTACGCTCAAAATATGAGCGGGGCACCGACAAGGGTTGCTGATGCAGGACACAATGCGCTGGTGGCAGAACAGGAAATCAAGGTCTGTTGATGCGAGGGTAGATGGCGGTGCGCTCACGCAATCTGGTTTTCATGGGCTGTCTGGGGTTCGCCTTCATCATGCTGATGGGGGTGGCGGTGCTGTATCTCATCTGGACGGCGCCGCCCGACGTGCCCGTTCCCCCTGCACCAGCGTCTCCGCCAGATAACGCCTGTGCCGCCTACGTGCAGCTCATCCAGAAGACAGCGGAGGTGGAGTCCCGCGTACCTGGCCTCGCACGGATGGCACAGCAGGCAATGGCGTCTGGCGCCAGCAAAGACACCATCAGGCGCTACGTATCCGTCTACGAACCGATCCGCCGGGAGATTCGCCAGCACCTGAACAAGCCTTCGGTATACATCGATGTGCCGATGACCGAGATGATGAGACAGAACGCAGTATTCCGCAACTGGGCGCGGGTCGAAGAACACGACATCCGGCTGGCTTTCATGGAGGGCGACCATCTTCGCGCCATCGACGACCTGCGCACGGTGCTTCTGCTGTCGGAGCAGTTGCGTCACGGCGCGCCTCTCATCCGATTCCTCGTCGCGGAGGCGATGCAGGCTATAGCCATGGCGCCGGTCATCGAGCAGGTCGAATCGCTCTCCGCCGGCGAATGTGACCGTCTGGTGGCGGTGATACGCGAATGGGAGCAGGTGCGCGTGCCGTTCTGGCAGGCACTGGAGAACGAGAAGCGGTATACCATCCGTATGTACCACGCCATGTGGCAGGGTGGCGAGGAAGCAAAAAGGGTATTCGGTGCGCTATCGAGGCAGGGGCGGGCAGAAACGCTTGGCGGAAGGCTGATCAACCTTCGCCGGGCGACGCGCGAGGCGGCGGAGCTGTACGACCGGATGATTGCCGAGGCGCGCAAACCGCTTCTCCAGCGCCAGCCGGTCGCCCCCGGAACCCACCTGCTGAACCGCGACATCGTCTCTCTGGGGGCAAGGGATCGCGACACGTCGGCGGTTCGGACGGCACGGTTGCGGATGCTGGGTTGCGCCGCGGCGGTGCGCGCTTATCGCCTTCGAAACGGGCGCTATCCCACCTCACTGGCGGAGACAGGTGTATCTGACCTGAACAGTGATCCCTTCACCGGCAGCGGCTTTGTGTATCGGGTGGGTGAGCGCGGGTTCCTGCTGTATTCCGTTGGTTTTGATGGGAAGGACGATGGGGGCAAGCGCGTGCCAGAGGCAAAGATTATGGAGGGCACAGGGGACCTTGCCCCCGTGCCCTATCGTGCCCCTGGAGGCGTGGTTACCCCGGGGGCGGCGAGATGGCTGAGGTAGCGACCTCTGTTCATCTACCTGTGCAGTTTTCGCCGGTTCATGTGCCTTACCAGACTGCCTGTTCCCAGGAGCATGAGCAGGGCGTTCAGGGACGCAGGTTCGGGCACTGGAGACAGTCGCCATACTTCGCCTGCGCTCCCCGAAGGACCGAGAACGCTTGATACCAGCAGGTACAGCTCCCCACGCGCATCCTCACCGATGCCCTTGAGGAAGACCTGTCCTAGTCCCTCATCGTTGGGTCCTACCTGGAACTCTACCACCTCGAATTGCCCGGGGCTTACCTCGCGCAGGTAGAAGAGCCGGGCTGCGGGCGTGCTGAACGGTGGTTTGCTCAGGTCGCCGAACACGTAAGTGCCCTCGAGATACGGAATGTCGGTGCCCCGGTAAACAAACCCGCCGATGACCGCGGTTCCCTCCGGGTGGTAGTACTCGGCGATGGGGTCGATGTATCCCGTTTGCGGCAGATTGGGGTCGAAGGTTAGCGTTCCCTCCTTTGCCTTCCAGCCGTAGTTTCCTCCCTTGACCACGATGTCCACCTCTTCCACAAGGTTCTGCCCTACATCGCCCAGAAAGAGCTGGTGGTCGCCGCCGCGGTCAAAAGAGAAACTGTAGGGATTGCGAAACCCCCATGCGTAGATTTCCGGGCGATCGGTGGTGGAGCCGTAGAAGGGGTTATCCGGCGGGATGGCATACTGCATCCCCGGGTCCTGGTGGTCTACGTCGATGCGCAATACCTTGCCCAGCAATGTGGTCGTGTCCTGTCCATTGCCGATTTGTGGGTTATGCCCAATGCCCGTATCGTTGGCGCCGCCGCCGTCGCCACTGGAGACATAGAGATAGCCGTCGGGACCGAACGCCAGGTGTCCGCCGTTGTGGTTGCTCTGCGGCTGATCAATGGTAAGGAGGATTCGTTCCGAATCGGGGTCAGCCCGGTTCGGGTCTGAGGGCAGGACCTTGAACTCTGAGATAACGCTGTGGTGGTTCCAGCCGGCCGGTGCGCCCGGAGCGCTGTAATAGACGTAGAACTTGCCGTTCTGGGCAAAGTTGGGGTGAAAAGCGAGCCCCAGCAGACCACGCTCGTCGGAGCCCGTACGCAGGGCGACCATCTTCGAGGACAGGTCCAGAAACGGGGTGGGGCGCAGTCCTGTGTGGTCGATAACGCGAATCTGACCCGCCTGGTCGACCACGAAGAGACGGTCGTCGCCGGCATGGGTTAACCCTACCGGGGAGACCAGCCCGCTGGCGATGGGCGTGATGAACACCTTCTTGTCGCCTTTCGGTATCGCCCACGAGAAGCCGTTTCCGAGCGCCAGTGCACTCAGTGCGAACACGAGCAAGACTTTCCTGTAAAGCATTGTGGTGTGACCTCCTTTGAACACACGTTAGTCGTCGCCGATGCTGCCGAAGTTGCGCACCAGCACGCCGAAATCGAAAAGCGTGACCTCCTCATCTCCATCCAGGTCAGCGTCGGGATCCCAGTTGCTGTCGCCGGGCATACTGCCGAAGGCGGCGACCAGCTGACCGAAGTCAAACAGTGTTACCTCGTTGTCCCCGTCGATGTCTCCGTTCGTCAGGGTGAAGTTCAGCGGCGTATCGGACTGCAGAAGCACGTTACGCAGGGTTTGCCGAAGCCAGTGCGAGGCTTTCACCGACACATCGTATCGCCCCATGCGCGTTGTGTGAAGAGCGTATCTGCTGGTGGAATCCAGAGAGAGTGTCCGCGTCTCCAGCGCGGTGGTCTCGCCGGGGCGGCGCAGTTCCATAACAACCGACACACCTGTCGGATCGCCGACGAAGTCCAGCAGAGATACTGTACCATGCACCCGGCGCGGGGTGAAGACGAGAAACGCTGAACCACCCAGTCCGCCCCTGCCTGCCGGTACAAAAACGTCGATGAACGCACCGGTCGTGCCGTGGTAACGGATGATGTTGCCGGAGCGCGTGCCCACATAGAGATGTCCGTCAGGACCGAACGCCAGCCCGATGGGCATCGTCAGCCCACCACCGGAAGCAAACACGCCCATGAACCCCCCGGTGCTGCCGTTGTATCGCAAGACGCTATTGGTGCCCTGACTCACCACATACAGGTTGCCGTCCGGTCCGAAGGCGACTCCACGCGGGCTTCTCAATCCGCCGCCGGAAGCGAAGGCGCCCAGGTAAGCTCCCGTCGCGCCGTGATAGCGCAGCACATTGTTGGTGTTGATGGAGCTGACGTACAGGTGTCCGTCGGGCCCGAAAGCGAGGTCCACCGGGTTGTCTAACCCGCCGCTGCGAGAAGATACAAACACTCCCAGAGAAGCCCCAGTTGTGCCGTTATAGCGCAAGACGCTGTCGGTATCGCGGCTGACCACGTACAGATTGCCGTCGGGTCCGAAGGTGAGGTTGCGAGGTCCTGACAGTCCACCGCTACCAGACGGCACGAACGCGCTCACGAAGCCGCCGTCGCTACCTCTGTAGCGCAGCACGCTGTTGGAAAAAAGGTCAGTGACGTACAGGTCGCCGTCGGGCCCATAAGCCAGTCCGCGCGGTGAACTCAACCCCCCGCTGCCCGCGGGTACCAGCGTACCCAGAAAGACGCCGGTGTTTTCGTCAAAACGCAGGATGCTGGCGCTATCCAGACTGATGGAGACAAGGTCGGCGTCGCTTTGTGCGACGAGCATGCCAACCAGCAATATCAGCAGTACACTCCGCTGGCGCACGATCGTTCCCTCCTTTCGAAGTAAGTATCTAGTCTCACTAATCAAGCTATACGCATGGTGGATTTTGGAGAGTTTCGTTTTGAAGAACCTTGCCCGACGAACATACGAGCGGCTTGGCAGGAGTAGACCGACGGGCAGTCAAACATCTACAGTAGCACAGATACGGCGGAGGGAGATATGGACCCCTTTGAGGTACGGAAACTCTATCGATACCTGCGCGTGGTGGACGTGTGTGACGCGCTGGACGGTATCGGCTACTTTGACCTGACGCTGATGTCGCCGGAGGTGCGCCCGCTGTGGAGCGGAATGCGCTTCTGGGGTGTGGCGCTGACCGTGCGCTGTGTGCCCGCCAACCGTCCCATGTGGAAGCTGAACACCACCGAGGAGATAGTCAACGCGCACGGCATCTGGTTCAAAGAGGTGGGGCATATTGGCTTCGAGCACCTGATCCAGCCGGGGCACGTGGTGGTGACCGACACCGGCGGCAGCCGGGAGGTGGGCTTCTGGGGATCGGCGAACAGTCTGGGTGCGGTGTCAGCAGGCGCAGTGGGCATCATCACCGACGGTTACGCCCGCGACACCTACGAGCTCACTCTCCAGCGCACGCCCATCTGCTGTCGCGCACGGGGGCGCACTATCATCCCCGGACGCATCGAGGTGGCGGAGGTGCAGACGAAGATCGCGTGCGGAGGAGTGCAGGTTCGCCCCGGCGACATCGTGGGCGCGGACGATGACGGTGTGGTGGTAGTGCCCCTGGAGGTGGCGGAAGAGGTTGCCAGGCACGCCCGCGCCGTGCTGTTAGCCGATATGCGCGCCCGCCGTGCGCTGTACGACCGCCTCGGCATGGCGCCCGACCACACGGTGGACTACGAGACGGTGGAGCGTTACTACGAGGAGCTGGAAGGCATCTAGGGTCCTTTGAGCGGAAAGCGCACCGGGAGGTCTGTGCCATGAAAGAACGGAGTTTCTGGATGACATTGTTCTGCCTTGTCGCAATTCTGGCTGGGTGCAGTCTCGCTCAGGAAAGCAACCCTCTTGCCGCGGTGGAATCTCTGCGCCAGCCTGTAACCATCCGGCAGAAGATGATCCTGCTACCCGACCTTCTGCGCGAGATCGGCAAACAGACGAAGGTGAGCCTGTCCTGCGGGCGCGAGCTGTCCAGCGATAGGCTCACCGTGTTCGTCAAGGAGAAGCCAGCCGTCGAGGTGCTGGACCACATCGCGACGCTGATGATGGGCGAATGGAGGAAGACCGGTAACGGCTATGTGCTGAGGCAGAGCGCGGAGGCGCAGAAAGCGGAGGAGGAGCTGATAGCGCTGGAGCTTCAGCAAGCGCGAAGCAGGGCAGAGCAGAAGGCGCGCGAGTGGATGTCCATCGCAGAGAAAGACTACTCCCAGTGGATGCGGGCTACCGAACAGGCGCGCAGGACACTGTTCAAGGATGGCGGTCCGCGCATCGCTACGCCAGAGGGCGAGGTACTGTCTATCAGTCCAGAGTCACTGCCCGGACTGTATCCAGAGGCGGTACCGCCCCCATTGCCAAACTACCTCGCTGGCTGGCTACTTCGTCAGTTTCAGCCTGCGCACTGGCGATCGCTCTGGGAGGGGCGGGTATTCATCGCCAGCACGCTGGATCTACCGAGCGCGTGGAGATTGCCTCCGGAGGCAGTCGCGTGGGCGCGGGAGGACATTGTGCCCGAACAGGTTTCGGGGGGTGCCCAGCCGGACGGCAACAATGTAACCGGATTACAGGATCTGCGCAGGCAGAAGGCGACCACTTCGGATGTGGTGCTGATCGTGAAGTTTGACGCTGTAACGGGAGTGTCAGCGCAGTTACTGCGTCTTACCGGTGGGCAGGCGGTATTACCGGAACGCTCCACCTCTTTCCTGCCTGACCGTCGCCGTTTCGACCACCCGCTCCTTGAACGCTGGGACAGATGGCAGACGCCCGATAGCGACCGCGCAAAGCACCCGGTGCTCAAGGCCGCGTTGAAGCACATGCCCCCGCTGAGCCGGACCTCTGATAGCATCCTCTGGAGGATGTACCGACTGGGTGGCGTTCGTCTTGCAGACCTCATCGAGCAGATGGTGCGCGCCTCGGAAGGCAAGGTACAGGTGATTGCGGACACCTATCGGTGCAGTTGGGAGTGCAGGGCGGGACGGTTCGGTAAAGGCACAGATCCTGCCACATGCCGTTCGCTGGAGGAGTGGCTGAAGGCTGTGTTTGACGTGAGCGAACCCGCCCATCAGGGAGGCTGGTGGCGCATAGAGGGTGACTGCCTGCTGATGAAGCACAACGCCTTCTGGTTATTGCGCCGTACCGAGCTGGCGGAGTGGAAGGTGCGGGAGATGGAGAGAAAGGTTGCACTGACACAACCCGTCCAGCTGGATGACTATGCAGAGCTGGCGTCACCGATGGGGCTACTTCACGAAATCCGAGCAGAGGTTCGCCCGTATGCCTTCACGTTCGACCCGGAACCGTTACGCCACTACCACCTTCTGCGCTTTCTCGGAGCGCTCAGCCCTGCGCAGAGAGAGAATCTCAGGCGGATGCAGGCTCTACCGCTCGCTACTCTTTCCCCCCTGCAACAGTCTGCGCTTTGGGAGGGCGCGTGGCATTCCGTAGTGGGTGTCCCGAGCGTGAAAGGTGCTCGCCTCGAGCTGGTCGCTCCAGAGGCTTCTCCGGTGCTGACCTTAGACCATAGCACAAAGCACGTGTATGCGCTATCATCTCATGATGTACACTTCGTGGATGCCGATATCGGCTCTGTGCGGCAGATGGCGGAGCAGATGTTCGCGAAAGGGCAGGTGGACACCGGCTACCGCGTTCACCCCTGCCGAGCGGACGAATATGACCTGCAGGTGCCGGTAATGCCGTCGCTGAAATGGATTGGCAGGCTGACCGTTCTAACACCGATTCCAGAGTCAAAGGAGTACCGCTAACCATGTCGGTGCAAGTAGCGTTTATTGGACTGGGAACCATGGGCTATCCGATGGCGGGGCACCTCGCCAGGCGGTTTGAAACCATCGTCTGGAACCGCACCCACGCAAAAGCCCAGGCACACGCACAGCAGTTCGGCTCCAGGGCGGTATCGGACGTGCGAGAAACCGCGCAGGCGGAGTTCATCTTCACCTGCCTGCCGACCAGCGTGGAAGTGGAAGCGATGGTTGAGCAGACGCTGAGCGCGCTGAGACCGGGAACGGTGTGGATCGACTGCACCAGCGGAGACCCGAATCACAGCCGGCGCATCGCGCAGATGCTGAAAGGCTCGGGGTGCGAGTTTCTGGACGCGCCGGTATCTGGTGGCAAGGCGGGGGCAGAAGCAGGCACGCTCACCGTCATGGTCGGCGGGGAAGAAGCCACCTTCCGACGGGCACTACCGGTGATCGAGGCGTTTGCAGGCAAAGTCTTTCACGTGGGCGACGTCGGCGCTGGGCACGCGGTGAAGGCGATCAACAATATGCTCCTCGCCGTCAACCTGATTGCGGTAGCGGAAGGGCTGGTCACGCTGGTGAAAGAGGGTGTGGACCCCGCCGTCGCGCTGGAGGTCATCAACGTCAGCACGGGGCGGTCGTTCGTCAGTGAAGTGCACTTCCCGGAGCGTGTGCTGACCCGTGCCTTCCCGCCTACGTTCAGCCTCGGATTGCTCGCTAAAGATGCCCGAATTGCCGTGTCTATAGCGCGCGAGGCGTACCTGCCCACACCGCTCATGCAATTGGCAACCGAGGTGTTTGAGATGGCAAAACGACAGATCGGCGCGGACGCTGACCATACCGCCGTGGTGAAGCTCATCGAATCGTGGGCTGGTGTGGAGATTGCGCCCAAACAGAAGGAGGGTTGACCCGATGCGTAGACTTTCGGTTCTGCTGGCACTGATGGCGACAATCGCATTATGTGGCTGTGGAAAGAGAGAGACCACTACCGGCTCACAGCCTGCGGAGGGCAAGCGGTGGCGGGTGGGCGTCACCCTGCTGACGAAACAGCATCCGTTCTACCAGGAGCTGGAGTCCGCCATGCGTGAGACGGCACAGAAAGAGGGCATCGAACTGCTCATCCAGAGCGCAGAGTTCAACCTCGCCGACCAGACCGCGCAGGTGGAGAACTTCCTCACGAGCGGGGTAGACGCGCTCATCATCTGCCCAGTGGACTCGGCGGGCATCGCAGGTGCGGTCAAGAAGGCGAATGAGGCGAAGGTTCCCGTCTTCACCGCCGACATCGCGGCACAGGGCGGGGAGGTAGTGTGCCACGTCGCCTCCGACAACGTGCAGGGCGGACGTCTGGCAGGCGAATACCTGGCGAAACTGCTGAACGGCAAGGGAAAGGTGGTCATCATTGACCATCCGGTGGTGACCAGCGTGCAGGACCGCACGAAAGGCTTCATGGAGGCAATCGCGAAGTATCCGGGCATCCATGTGGTGGACCGTCCGCCGGGCGACGGCGTGCGCGACAAGGCGATGGCGGTTACCGAGACGATGTTACAGAAGCACCCGGACCTGGCAGGTATCTTTGCCATCAACGACAGCACAGCGCTGGGCGCGTTGAGGGCGGTGGAGAGTATGGGACGCACCAACGTGGTGATCGTGGGCTACGACGGTGACCCCGAAGCGAGGCGTGAAATCCTGCGGGGCAGTGCGTTGAAGGCAGATGCTGTGCAGTTCCCGCGCAAGATCGGCGCGACGGTGGTGGAGATGGTGGCAAAGCACCTGCGCGGAGAGCAAGTGCCCAAACTGGTGCCCATCCCGTGCGACATCATCGATAAGCAGAAACTGGAGGCAGAGGCGTCGTCGCCAACGGAAGAGTATTGAGGAGACAACGATGAAACCACGAGTTACCCTGCGTTCCGCGCCAGCGCACCGCCTTCCGGCAGGGGTGGATAGCAACAGTCCCTGTCACTGGCGGGGCGACCGCTTCGTCAGCTTCATGTCCACCGGGCATCCGTACCGAAGCGAAGGCAGTTCGCCGTTCGATCTGGGCGAGGCACAGGCGGTGCAGTTCGACAACACGCTGAACGGCGGGCGGTGGATAGAATGCACCATTCTGGCGAAGGACGGCACGCTGTACGGGTGGTATCATCATGAGCCGGCAGGGCTGTGCCCGGGTACCACTCTGACCGCTCCCATGATCGGCGCCATCCGCTCGCGCGACGACGGCAAAACCTGGCAGGACCTCGGCTTCGTGTTGACCGCGCCAGAGGGCACCCTGCGCTGTGATGCTCAGAACGGCTATTTCGCGGGCGGACATGGCGATTTCTGCGTCGCGCTCGATCCCGAAGAGCGCTACCTGTACTTCTTCTTCGGCAACTACGCCGGTGGGGTGGAGGAGCAGGGGGTTGCGGTCGCGCGGATGGAGTGGGCGCATCGCGACAAGCCAGAGGGCAAGGTGTGGAAGTGGCACCGGGACGGCTGGCGCGAGCCTGGGCGGGGAGGCAGGGTCACGCCCATCTTTCCTGCCATGACCGACTGGATGCGTGCGGATTGCGACGCCTTCTGGGGTCCCTCGGTGCACTGGAATACCCACCTGAAGCAATGGGTGATGTTGCTCAACCGGGCGAAGGGTGCAGGCTGGGTGCAGGAGGGCATCTACGTCAGCTTCAACAAGAGCCTGCATGACCCCGCAGGCTGGAGCAAGCCGCAGAAGATTCTGGACGGGGGGAGGTGGTATCCGCAGGTCATCGGCGTGCCTTCCGAGCGCGGCACCGACAAACTCGCGGGCAGAGTGGCGAGATTCTACATGAGCGGCCTGTCGGAACACGAAATCGTCTTCCAGGGGTAGCCCGTGATTGTCATAGCTCGTGAGTCTCTGCTGGTCGTTGCATGTAGTCCTTCACGACCCTGCCGTCTTCCAGCACGATCACGCGGTCTGCCTCCTGCGCCAGCCGCTCGTCGTGCGTCACCACCACGAACGCGGTTCCCGTCTGGCGGTTCATGAAGCGCATCAGCTCAAACACCGCAAAGCCGTTCCTGCTGTCCAGGTTCCCGGTCGGCTCGTCTGCCAGCACCAGCTCGGGGTTGTTCGCCAGCGCGCGCACGATGGCTACCCGCTGTTGCTGTCCGCCAGACAGTTGCGAGGGACGGTAGTTCAGTCGATCTCCCAGCCCCACTCGTCGCAGAAGCTCCGTCACACGCTCGCGGTTTTCTTCTACCATCTTCGTGCCGACGATTTTGCACGGCAGGAGCGCGTTCTCCAGCACGGTAAACTCGGGCAGGAGATAGTGAAACTGGAATACGAAGCCCATGTAGCGACTCCGCAAAGCGGCGCGCTCCTCCTCAGATAACTCCGCCGCATTCCTGCCAGCTATGAACACCTTGCCCGAGGTTGGCGTATCGAGCAGCCCCACAATATTCAGCAGGGTGGTCTTGCCCGACCCCGACGCGCCCAGCACCACCAGAAACTCGCCGCGCTGAACCTGCAGATTGATGTCAAGCAGAGCGGGAGTGGGCACCGCTCCCTCGTAAACCTTGTCCACGTGGCTCAGTTCGCACACGATGTCGCCGCTTCGGTTCTGCACCTCTCAGACCCCCCGAATGACTTCGATTGCATTCACGCGCGCCGCTCGCCACGCCGGATACCACGACGCAATCAACCCCACCACCACCGCGATCACAATCGCGCGGATGACCAGCTCAGGTGTGAGGTCAAACGGAAACACCTCCTGAGTGCGTCCCGTTTCGCTCACCGTGGTGCGCAGGCGATACAGCAACAGGCTCAAGCCTACGCCCTGAACGGCGCCCGCTATCGCCCCGAAAAGCGCCAGCAGGGTTCCCTCGACGGCGAAAATCTGCAGAATCTGCCTGTTGGTGGCACCGATCGCTTTCAGGATGCCGATTTCGCGCAGGCGAGTCACCACCGACGTAATCATGATGCTGGCGATGCCGAAGCCTGCCGCGATGGTGGTGAACACCAGAATCAGGTTAGACGATTGCGACTGCGCCCGCAGTCCGCTCAGCAACTGCTGGTTGTCCTTCATCCACGAGTTGGTCTCGTAGGGAATCTGCAGGGCGATTTTCTGCGCCAGGTCCTCCGCCTCGAAGATGCGTTGCAGTTTGATGCCTATCGTAGTCACGGCCGAGCCGACCGCAAACAGGCTCTGCGCATCCCGCAGGGTAACATAGACCGTACTGCTATCCACCAGGTTGAAACCCGTGTCAAAAATGCCAGCCACCGTGAAACTGGCAACGCTGCCCTCGGGGCTGACCACCCGTATCTTATCGCCCAGCGTCACCCCGAACTCTTCCGCCAGCTTGAAGCCTATTGCCGCCTCGCCGCCGTTCAGTCCGAAAAAGCGACCGCGCACCAGCTTCGACTGCACGTCCACCACGCCGTTGTGCTTCTCCGGGAACATGCCGACGACGTTGATTGCTTTACGCTTCTCGTTGCGGGTCAGGAACGCCTGTCCCTCCACCACGGGTGATACAGCGGTGATGTTATCGCTGAGGGTGGGCAGGCGCTGTTCCCACACCTGCCAGTCCTCGATCTTACGCTTCTGTTGCTGGAGTTTGATGCGCTCACCCAGATACAGTTCCCTCTGTCCGGACGCGACCTCCCACACCGCGATCGGCTGTCGTTCGGGCTGGCGGATAACCACGTGCGGTATCGCGCCTGTTACACTGCTGATGAGACGCTTCTGCAATCCGCCGATCAACGCTCCCAGAAAGATAATCAGCGTCACGCTGACGGCGACCACGCCCATCGTCAGCAGGGTTTGCCCTTTGTAGTATAGCAGATGGCGCAGGGCGACGCTCAGCGAAAAACGGTCGATCATGGCTTACCTCCTGCTGTCAGCTGTGGGGTGACCGCCTGTCCCTCCTTCACGCTCAGCGCCTGCCTCACCACCAGTTCACCAGCCGATAGCCCGTCCACCGCGACCACCTCCTCGCCCCGTGCCAGCACCTGCACCGGCTTCAACACCGCCTTACCCTCCTGCACCACGAAGACCGCGTCGCCGCTGCGCGAGACGATGGCGCTGACCGGGACGGTAAGACCGTTCTCCAACCGCTTCACCTCCACACTCACGTCCACCGTCATGTCCGGCTTCAGGAACGGCGGTATCTCTACCGGGCGCAGGCGCACCGTCACCACGCCTCGCGCGTTGTCGATCTCCGGACCAACCTGCGTGACCACTGCGCGGAAGGGGCGATCGCGAAACGCTGAAACCACCAGCGTGGCGCTTTGACCCGCCGACAGGCGCGGTATGTTGGTCTCGTCGGTCTCCATCAGAACCTCCAGCTGACGCGAGCTCGCCAGCGTCAGGAGACTCTGTCCCGGCACCACGCTCTGCCCGGGCTCGATGTTCCGCCGGATAACCACGCCACCGATCGGCGCCACTACATCGCGCTGACGCAATCGTTCCTCAATCAACCGCGCGTTCGCCTCCGCCTGCCGCAGGCGAGCTCGCGCTACCTCTACCTCCTCCCTCAGCGGCTTGCGCAACAGCAGTTGCAGGTTCGCGCGAGCAGAGCCTACCGACTGTTCCAGACTGGCTCTAGCTGCTTGCACCTCGGCGCGTGCCGCCTCGATTTCCTCCTGCCGGGCAGGTTGCCGAGCCAGTGTTACCTGTGCCCGCGCCGATTCTTCCACAGCCCGAGCTGTGGCAAGGGCTGTCTCCGCCTTCTCGAGGTCTGACCGGCTCAGGGCGTTGGCGTCATACAGTTGACGGATACGCGCAAGGTCTGCCTCCGCCTGCTTGCGCCGTGCCTCTGCCTCCGCCAGCGCCGCCTGCGCTCGCGCCAGCTCTTCTTGCCGACCGCCTGTCTCCAGCAAACGCAGACGCTGTTCCGCCGCCTCCAATCGTGCCCGTCCGGTGGCTTCCGCTCCTTCCAGCTCGGCGCGGGCACGTGCGATCTCCTCGGGCAAACTGCCTCGCAGTGCCTGTTGCAGCTCACGCTGGGCAGTATCCACGCCTGCGCGGGCGGCGTTCAACTGCTCCAGCAACTCGTCGCGACGGAGCTTGACCATGACCTGCCCCGCCTGCACGACATCCCCCTCGCGCACGAGAACCGCCTCAACCACGCCGCCAGTCTCGCTACCTACCTCGCTCTGATTCAGCGCTTTGACGCGACCGGTAGCCACCACCACCTCGATCACGTCGCGCCTCTCCGCACTGACCACCTCCACCTTCGGGGCAGGCATCGTCAGACGCACCAGCACGATGACCAGCAAGACACCGACAACCAGCGCAATGCCCAGCAATCGTCTCGCACGACGCTTCATACTCGTCTCCTGCAATGGCAAAGTGTGCATTTTTCTCATACGAATCGTAGCCCGTATTCGTTGCGAACATACATGCCCCTACCCAATCTGATGTTCGGCGTGCTACAATATGCTTGCAACAGTCTGTCGAGAAGGTGGTACACAGCGCAATGGAAGAGTTTGTGCGGGTGAAAGAGGCGCTACAGGCGCCGGTTGGCACTCCGATGCGCGTCAACGGCTGGGTGCGCACACGACGCGACGTGGGGCGCATCTCCTTTGCCGAACTGAACGACGGCTCCTGTCTGCGCAATCTGCAGGTGGTCATCGAGGAGGGCGTGGTCAGTGAGGAAGACCTTCCCAAGATCAGCACGGGCGCGTGCATCTCGGTGAAGGGCACGCTGGTGGAGTCGCCCGCGCCCGAGCAGCCGGTGGAACTGCGAGCGGAGTCCATCACGATACTCGGACCTGCCGACCCGGCAACCTATCCGCTTTCCAAGAAGCGCCATTCGTTTGAATACCTTCGGGAGATCGCCCACCTGCGCGTGCGCTCCAACACTTTTGGCGCGATGTTCCGCATCCGCAACGCGCTATCGTACGCCATCCACCGATTCTTTCAGGAGCGCGGCTTTATCTACGTGCACACGCCCATCATCACCACCTCTGACTGCGAGGGCGCAGGTGCGATGTTCGGCGTGACCACGCTTGACCTGATGAACCTGCCACGCACGCCCAGCGGGGCGGTGGACTTCTCGCAGGACTTCTTCGGCAAGCCCGCTTACCTCACCGTCAGCGGGCAGCTGGAGGCGGAGGTGTTCGCGCTGGCGTTTACCAATGTGTACACCTTCGGGCCTACCTTCCGCGCCGAGAACTCCAACACGCCACGCCACCTCGCCGAGTTCTGGATGATTGAACCCGAAATGGCGTTCTGCGACCTCGACGGCAACCGCAAACTGGCGGAGGAGTTCCTGAAGTATCTCATCGCCTATGTGCTGGAACACTGCCTCGAAGACCTCGAACTGTTCAATAAATGGATCGATAATACCGTGCTCTCCACCCTGGAACACGTGCTCCACTCGCCGTTCGAGCACATCACCTACACAGAGGCTATCCGCCTCCTGCAGGAGTCGGGGCAGAGCTTTGAATATCCACCTCACTGGGGCGCGGACATCCAGACCGAGCATGAGAGATACCTGACCGAGACGCTGTTCAAACGTCCGGTGGTGGTGACCGACTATCCGAAGCAGATTAAGGCGTTCTACATGCGTCTGAACGACGACGGCAAGACGGTGCGCGCGATGGACGTGCTGGTTCCTCGCATTGGCGAGATTATCGGCGGGAGCCAGCGCGAGGAGCGGTACGACGTGTTGCTCCAGCGCATCCGCGAGCAGGGACTGGACGAGCGCAACTACTGGTGGTATCTCGACCTGCGTCGGTACGGCAGTGCGCCACACTCGGGGTTCGGGCTGGGCTTCGAGCGCATGATGATGTTCGTGACGGGCATGAAGAACATCCGCGACGTGATTCCCTTCCCCCGCACGCCCGGCAACGCGGAGTTTTAGACCTATCCCTCCTTCCCGAAGCGGGAAGGGGGCGTTTCTCCCCTCTCCTCGCAGGAGAGGGGCAGGGGGAGAGGTTGTTGCTGGTGCGAGGGGGTTGACCTATCCCCCCGTCCCCCTTCCCGAAGCGGGAAGGGGGCGTTTCTCCCCTCTCCTCGCAGGAGAGGGGCAGGGGGAGAGGTTCACCCAATCGTAATCGTTCGCGTCGCGCCGTCCCACTCGATGGGCAGACCCAGTGCGCTGGCGAGGTCTCGGCAAGCCACATGTCCCTTTCCGCCTACCAGCGTGCTTGCCAGAGTCGCTGTTCTGCCGTCGACGGTCATCTTCACCTGTCCTGCCGTCGCGCCGGTGATACTCCAGCCCATCGCTTCGGCGAGGGGGCGTATTGCCACATACGAAGCTTCGTTCACCATCACCACCGGGAACCTCTTACCCGCGATGCTCAGGGTGGCGGGCGAGGATGTCTCTGTCGGCAGGTCACCGTGCATGGCTTTTTCCACCAGCGCACGGAAAGCATGTCCCACCTGCGTTCGGCTCATCTCTGGCGCCCAGGGCAACACCATCGGATCCCATTTACCGCTCTGCGGAATCGCGAGATACGTCTCCACCTCGCCATGACCCAGCACGGTGGTCGGGGTCACGGGAATGCTGTAGAACAGGCACAGCTCGGCTACCACCTTCGCCATGGTCTCCCACTGCTTCTGAGTCATCGGGAAGGAACCGGGCTGAAACGGCGATGCCTGTGCGCCCGCCATACAACACACGGCAACGCCGATCGATCCGGTGTTACAGCCCTTCGTGTGCGCGGCGTAGATGCCATCGGCGGTGGAGACGTTGTCGGCGATGGTGTGGGTGCCGCGAACGAGCCTGCCGTCGTCCTCGATGAGGATATGGTAGTGGGCCCGGTCAAGCGTGGTGGCTTTGTAACCGCCCGCTGTCCAATGGCAGATGATGCGCTTCATACTGCACGCGGGAAGCCAGTCTTTCGGAATCAGGGTCATCACGAACCTCCTTGCAATCGTAGTTGGGGGCAACGCTTCCCCATACAAATCGAGAATTCGACGGCATTCCGACAACACCTTTATAGCAGGAAACTTCCTGGCTCTGCCGAAGTTTAGTGAAGCGAATAAGCAACGTCAAGGAGGTTTCGTCATCATGCTACTGGGAATGGTTGCGGCTCTGACACTGGCGCCGTATCCACAGCTCATCTCTCATCAGTACACGACGAGGCATGGTCTGCCAGACCAGCCCGTGACTGGTATCCGCATACAGGCGGGCAAGGTATATTGCCTCGCCGGAGACATCTACGTGCTGGACGGGGAGCGGTGGCGGAAGGCGACCAATCCACCGTTGACGCCTCAGCAGATACTGCCAGAGCCGCCACCCGAGCTGAAGTACCCGAAGCGGCTCTATCCCCACCAGCAACCGCCCAACTTTGACGGTGTGCCCCAATGCGCCTCTCGGGACTCAGCAGGGCACTGGTGGATCGGCACCTCTCGCGAACTCATCGTGACCAACTTGGACGACTATCTCTTGCCTATCAAGCCCGAGCCTGGCGGACTGCCGTATTTTAACGTCACGGCGGTTGCTTGTGACCACCAGACCGGCTGGGTGTGGGTCGGTTTCAGCGAGGGCGCCGCGGTTCTGGAGGGAGGACAGTGGCGCTACTTCTGGGGGAGGCGATGGCTACCGGGCAATCGCGTGTACGCCATCGCGCTGGACGGCGAGGGCGGCGCGTGGTTTGCCACCGACAAGGGCGTGGCACGCATCGAGCGACGGATGATGCGCCTGAAAGACAAGGCGGAACACTATGAGCAGATCAACGCCGCGCGGCACAATCGCTACGGCTTCACCGCCGATTGCCAGCTGTTGGACCCCGAGGACCCCAGCAAGTTCCGTTACAACGCGACCGACAATGATGGGTTGTGGACGTCCATCACCGTCGCGGCGCAGTCGTTCCGCTATGCCGCGACAAAAGACCCGAAGGCACGGGAGCTGGCACGACAGAGTATGGGCGCCATGCTGGAGCTGGTATACAAGACCGGCTCGCCGGGCTTCGTGGCGCGGGCGATAGCCCGAGAGGATGAACAGAACGTCAACCTGTCGGACTTCAGCCCCGAAAACTGGAAGCCTTCCCCGCAGAAGGGATGGCTCTGGAAGACCGACACCAGCTCGGACGAAATCGATGGTCACTACTTCGCGTGGTACATCTACTACGAGCTGGTGGCGGACGAACAGGAGCGGAAGGAGATTGCGGAAGTTTGCCGCGCCGTCACCAACCGCATCCTCGACGACAACCTCCTGCTTATACGTCCCGACGGCAAGCGCACTACGTGGGGTGTGTGGGCGCCGGAGTATCTGAATGACAATCCCTGGTGGTGGCAGGAGCGTGCGCTCAACGCGATGGAAATCCTGTCGCACCTCAAGGTGGCTATCCATATCTGTGGCGACCAGCGCTTCAAGGATAAATACGAGGAGCTCATCACCAAACACCACTACCTGCTGAACGCCGCCGAGGGGCGTGTGATCGACCCGCCTGAAGCCATCAACCACTCGGACGACGAGCTCTGGTTCCTCGCCTACTATCCGATGGTGGTACTGGAGAAAGATCCCTCGCGCCGAGCGCTGGTACAGCTCAGCATCGAGCGGTCGTGGCGCACCATCCGTCCCGAACGCAGTCCGCTCTACAACTTCATCTACGGGTTAGCCACTGGCAAGCCCTGCGATGTGGAGGAGGCGGTTCGCACTCTCCAGCGGTGGCCCTGGGACCTGCGCGGATGGGAGGTGCGCAACAGCCACCGTACCGACCTCGTCATTTCCCAGCACCGCAGTCGCTTCCGGGAGCTTATCGCCACGACGCCGCTACCGCCCGACGAGCGGCAGGGTTTGAAATGGAACGCGAACCCCTATCGGATGGACTGGGGCGGAAGTGGGCATTCGGAAGAGTATGGCGGCGCGTTCCTGATAGCCTACTGGCTGGGCAGGTATCACGGTTTCATCAGCGAGTAGGGGCGCGCCGGATCACATACCTGCCCGGCGTCAGCAACCAGCCGCCCATGAACCGGGGCAGGGGCGTGGTGCTTCCCTGTGCAAAGCACTGCGCCCTCTCCCAGCCCGCCAGCTTCAGCCGGAAGAGATGTGGCTGTTCCTTCAACTCAGCAACGGGCGCTTCGAATCGCCCGATGAGGCTGTTTCCGACAAGAATGGCATCGGGATTGAGGTGGAGAGTCAGAGTGCTTTCGTCGACGGCTTCCACCACATACAACCCGGTGCCCGTATATTCCACATAGGGCGAACTGCCCACACCCACAATACGCTTCGGTGATTTCGGCAGGGGCAGGGGCGTCCAGTCTTCGATGCCTCGCGCGTACATCACCACGTCGTCGGTTGCCAGCATACTCTGGTTGCGGGTGAAGGAGGTCGCCATCAGGTTTTCTATCACGAGCTGCGTGGATGGGCTGGGGTAGGTGATACCGCGCGGTAGCCGCCGGAAAACCTCCCCCGCCAGCATGAAGCTGACCGCTTTGGAGGGTGTGTACAGCCAGTTGAGCCAGTGTGCTCCCCAGTCAGTGTTCCAGCGAGCGGTGCTGACCGAGTCGTACTGAAACTGGCACGCCACCTGCACTTCGCCACTGCGGAAATGTGCTGACAGCGCTGGAAACAGGTAGCAGCTAACGTTGGTGGCAGGCGTGTCGAACTCGTACTCCAGGCGCGCTTTGCGGGCGAATTCGGCGGGCAGGCTCATGGTCGCGGTTTGGGGCAGGAGGTTGATGCCGTCGTTCACGCGCTCCCATCCGCCCGGGTAAGCGGCAGGGATGGTGATCGCCTCGCACTCCGAGTCGCCTATCGCTTGCACAATCTCCCTGTCTGCGCCACCGAAGAAGCTGATGGCGACAGGCTGTTTCGCACCCGTCGAGCGGATGGCGTCCATCATCTCGCGAATGTACTGACGCATCAGCTCGTAGCGGAACAGCGGGGAGTAAGCCGGGGCTTCCTCCAGTCCGTTTTGCCTGCACCACTGCCTCCACAGGTCGAGGAAGGTCTGGCGGTCACGCTCGATGACCTCCGCGCGCTCTCCCTGCGGGGTATAACTGCGCGAGAACAGGTCCTGATACACGAAATACGCCGGCTCGTTCATCACCTCCAGCAGGACGAGGCACGGTTCATCACGGTATGCGCGCCCCGTGTAGCGGTTGATGTGGTTGAGAAACTGCCGGAGGTAGTTCGCCTCGGCGCGTTTCGCCTCCGGGACGAACATCATGCCCGGCTTGCTGGTGTTCGCCGAGAACGAGTCCGCGCGCTCATTGGGACCTCCCCACCAGGCGATGGGCGTGAACATCATGTAAATCCCGCGCCGACTGCATTCCGACACCAGATAGTCCAGCAAGTCCAGATGCTCGTTGTCCACCAGGTTGCCCTGACCGTCGGTGATTTCGCGGTCGAACACGTGGATTCGGATAATCTCCACGCCCATCATCTGCAGGTGATCGAGGTCCTGGCGGATAGTTGCCTTCATGTCCACGCCGAGGCGCTTCATGTTCTCGTACTGGTGCCAGCTTTGTGGATAGTAGTTTACCCCCCACAGGGCAACCTCTCCGCCATCGTGGTAGTACAGCACGCCGTCTTTGACCACCATTGGACGCAGCGGAAGGGGTTTGCCGATCTGTCCCGGCTTGGGGCGGGGCAGGGCAGTAACTGCTGGAGCGGCGGATGGTATCGGCTGATCGCTGGCGAGAATCGCCACCGGCGCTTTGTATAGCCCTCCGCCCGCGTAGGTGTTCTCCACCCTCACGGTCAATACGTTCTCTGCTCCGAACCGAATCAACGACTCGGGCAGGGGATAGTCGCGCGGAGTATCCCAGCCGTTCGTGCGACCGATCTGCTGACCGTTCAGATAGGTGACATCGTTGTCGTCGACCGCGGCGATGAAGAGGCGCAGGCGCTTGCCCCGCCACGACTCCGGAATGGTGAAGTGCACTCGACACCATGCCAGCCGCAGGTCCGTCCACAGCGTGGGCACACCGAACCGCTCCCACGCGGAATCGTCGGTGTGGGGGTCGGCGAGGGACTCGTCTATCGCGCTGTGGGGAGTGAACTGTCGGCGCCATTCGAACTGCGTCAGGTCGATGCCGCGCAGGACGGGCACACGCACCACCTGACTTCCAAGGCGAGCCTCCAGCACGGACGAGTCGCGCTCGTTTGGCATAGACACCCGCGCCGTGACGATTCGCCATCCTCGTGCCGGAACGGTGACGTTCTGCGAAGAGGGCTCCACCTGTCCGCCGTCACACGAGAGCTGGAGGCTTGCTTGCTGGTCGCGGTCGCTCTGATTCAGCACGAGCAGAGCTAACGGTGCAGAATGCTGTTCATACAGCACAACGGGAAGGGAAGGGCGCAGCTTCAGTGGCGACTCGGCAATGGAAGCGACAGCCATACTGGATACCAGCACCAATGCGGTCATCGCGGCGAGCAGATTCACGTTCGTTTCTCCATTCGGCGTTGACGGTCACACGCCTCAGGATTCGCCTTCCATCACCTTCTCCACTTCTACTGCCAGCGATGTATGTCCACGGATCATTTGCCCTTTATCCCCGACGAAGAGGAAGTAGGTCGGCGTTGAGTTCACGCCAAAACGCTGACCTGCAGCGAGGTCTTCAGCGACCACCCTGGCGACCTCGCGGCTGTTCATATCCCTGCGGAACTGTTCCATGTTCAGTTCCAGCGATTTGGCAAACTCTTCCAGTCGTTTCTCGGTGGCGTCTTGCTCGTTGAAGATGAGGTCCTGCATCTCCCAGAACTTGCCCTGACGATGAGCCGCTTCCGCTGCCATCGCGTACATACGCGCTCGCTCGTGGGTGTCCAGCGGATAGTGCCTGTACACCAGCCGAATCTTGCCTTCGTAGCGCAGGAGGATCTGCTCTACGATTTCGTTGCCCCGTCGGCAGGAGGGACACTGAAGGTCGCTGAACTCCACGATCACCACTCTGGCGTTGGGGTTGCCCTTCTCCGGGCGTCCCGGAACCAGCACATCGCTCAGTTTGATCTCTGTCTCGCGCACTTCTGGGGGTTTGGGAGGGCTGGTGTAGTAGCTCAGCGCTGCCAAGCCTGCGCCGAGAATCAGAACAAAGCCCAGCATAATGAACAGAAAACGTGATTCCGATTTCATCTCCCTCTATGCCTCTGATGGTATGGTTGATAACTTCGGCTGGCGCCACGCCAGCATACTCAACACGAACAGCGCCGTCGCGATGACGGCAGAGACCACGCACCACTGGCAGATGGCGTGTATCACAAACAGTTCGAGGTAAGTCAGGTACACCGAGACCACAAAGCCTGTCGTGCCCCACAACAGCACCAGATGAGCGAACAGACGCTGTGCCGAATCGGGCACCGACGGACGCATCGCCAGCAGGACGGCGAACGACAGGTAGAACAGGAACCCGTATGCTGCCACGGGAATGCCGAACAGGCGGGACGTCGGATGCTGAGCGACGCGGTCGCATCCAGCGTTGGTGCAGGGGATATCCGCGTTCTGCGCGTGCCAGTACCACAGGAGCCCCGCGACCACCATCCCTGCGACCGCGAGCGCAAACATCACCCGATTCAGCCTGACAATGCTCATCATTCCCCGTCTACTCTTCCGACGAAAGCTGCCCGCTACCCCAGCCGGAAGCGTAGTTTGGTGGCTCCTTCACGATCCAGATGTCATGCGGGTGGCTTTCGCGTAATCCCGCATTAGTAATACGGATGAAGCGTGCGTTCTGTCGCAGCTCGCTCAGCGTGCGTGCGCCAAGATAGCCCATACCGGAGCGCACACCGCCCACCAGCTGGTGGATGGTCTCGGAGACCGGACCCTTGTAGGGCACGCGCCCCTCGACGCCTTCGGGCACGAAGCGTTCCGCGCGCTGCTGGTAGTAGCGGTCGCTACTGCCCTCCTGCATCGCCCCGATGGAACCCATCCCGCGGTAGTCCTTGTAGGCGCGTCCCTGATACAGCACCACCTCGCCCGGAGCCTCTTCCGTACCTGCCAGCAGGTTGCCCACCATCACACAGCTGGCTCCCGCCGCCAGCGCTTTGGTGATGTCGCCCGACCAGCGAATGCCACCGTCTGCAATGGTGGGGATGCCGTATTTGTCTGCCTCCTCGGCACAGTCCATAATAGCCGTCAGCTGGGGAACACCGACGCCCGCCACCACGCGCGTGGTGCAGATGGAGCCTGCGCCGATGCCCACACGGATGCAATCCGCTCCGGCTTCCACCAGGGCGCGCACGCCTTCTTTGGTCGCCACGTTGCCCGCCACCACCGGCAGGTTGGGGAAGGCGCGCTTGATGGCTTTCACCGCGTTGATGACGCCCGCCGAGTGTCCATGCGCCGAATCGACCACCACGAAATCTACCCCTGCATCTACCAGCGCGCTTACCCGCTCGAGCGTCTGGCGCAGAGGACCGACCGCCGCCCCCACGCGCAGACGCCCCTTACTATCTTTGGTCGCCTGCGGATACTGGCGGATTTTCAGGATGTCCTTGATGGTAATCAGCCCTCGCAGATGGAACTGCTCGTCCACGATGGGCAGTTTCTCGATGCGGTGCTGTTGCAGTATCTCCTGTGCCTGTTCCAGCGTGGTGCCTACGGGCGCGGTGATCAGCCCCTCGCGAGTCATGACCTCCTCGATACGCCGGTCGAAGTTCTGCTCGAACCGGATATCGCGGTTGGTCAGGATGCCAACCAGCACCCCTTCTTCGTCGGTGATGGGCACGCCGGAGATGTGGTAGCGCTCCATGATGGCGAGCGCGTCTCGGATGGTATGGTGTGGGCTCAGCGAGATGGGATGCACGATGATGCCGTGCTCGGACCGCTTGACCTTGTCCACCTCTTCCGCCTGCCGCTCGATGCTCATGTTGCGGTGGATCACGCCGACTCCACCCTCTCGCGCGATCGCGATCGCCATACGCGCTTCGGTGACCGTGTCCATCGGCGAGCTGACTATCGGCACGCGCAAGATGATGTCACCCACCAGACGTGTGGACGTGTCGACGAGGTCTGGCGTCACCTCGGTGCCGCGCGGTTCCAGCAGAACGTCGTCGAAACTGAGTCCTTCGCGAATATCGTGTGCCATCGGTGTACTCCTGCCGGCTTTCTTCTTAGTATACCAAATCGGGCAGGAGATTGGTAGGACGGCACTTCGCTATGCGGGTCTGCGCACGCGCGTCGCCACCTCACCGAGTAGGGTGAACACGGTAGTGCCCTGCGCACCGAGCGCAATAGCCTGCCGCAAATGCTCCTCCGCGTGCTGGTAGTCGCCATCGATGACGTATAGCTCGCCCAGTCGCACGTGATACGCGCTCTCGCGCGGGTCCAAACGGGTGAGCGTAGCAAGGGCGCGTATCTCGCGGTCCACCATCCCGTGGTCTTTCGCGAACTCGGCGAAGTCCTTCCACACCTGCACGTTCTCCGGCTCGACGGTCACGGCGCGTTCGTAGAGCATGACCGATGCCATCACGTCGTGGTCGGTGAGGTGCTTCATCTGCGCTGCCATGGTGAGGGCGTGTACGTTGTTGTTATCGATGTTGTCGAGCACATGCTCAAAAACGAGTAACGCGGCGGGGTAGACCTCCATGCGTGCCAGCACATCGCCCAGCAACAGGTTCGCTTCGAGGTGCTGTGGTTGCAATGCCACCGCCGCCTGCAGTGCTTGCAGTGCCCCGTTCAGGTCGTTGGTGTACTCCAGCAGAAGCTTGCCGGTGTAGAACTGTGCTTCGAAATCTTCCGGGGCGACCTGCGCCGCCTGCTGGTAGTAGGCAAGGGCGTTCTTGGCTTCGCGTCGGCGCAGATACTCGCCGGCGATCCATTTACGCACCTGCGCGTTCTGCGGCTGTTCCTCCGCGAGCCGCTTCCACAACTGCAATGCCAGCTCAGGCGGGCGTTTCTCCTTTGCGTACAATTCGGCGACGCTCTCGCACATTCCGGGCCACTCTTTGCGCGCATGAAGCACCTTCTGGTATACATGCGTGGCTTCGTGGTTGGTCACGCCGTTCTGGGCGTACGCCTTCGCCAGAGCCACCAGCAGGTCGGTGTCATCGGGGTAGTGCTTGTGCGCGACCGCATACACCTTCATCGCCTTCTCGCCGAAGTTTTCTGCCTTCGCGAGAGCGCGGGCATACGCATAGGCGACCACTGCATCCGACGGGTCGTTCTCGAAAGCTTTGGCGTAGAGGCTGAGTGCGCTTTTGGTCTGCACCCCGCGCTGAGCCAGACAGTGCGCCATCGCGCCCTGCACCCTCGTAATGCTTCCGCCCATCTGCTCAAGCACCGGAGACAGCGTCTTCTCGTTCTTCAGCACGCGCTCGTAGAGTGTCTCTGCCTGCTCGTCATATACCTTGTTAGCCGCCAGAGCGAGTGCGAGCGCACCCAGCAACTGCTCGTCCTCCGGTTGATCGTCATGCGCCTCCCGGTACACCGGCAGAGTGTCTGCGTCGAAGCACTGCATGAGTGCGTAGCATCGGGCGAGGGTGACGATGTAGCGAGCCCGGGAATCCCCATCCAACGATACAGCCGCCCGGAGTACCTCCACTTCCCACGGCTTGCCCTGCAGGTGCTCGGCGACGTAATCCGCGAGCAGGCGCGTGTTGCTGGCATCACGAGGTGACTGCTTGAAAAAGGCGTAGTAGATGCGCAATGCCTGCGGGTCGGTACGAGGGGGATAGGTTCGCGCGAGGTAGGTCAGCCAGCCGGTCTGGCGAGGATTCTCGGCATACGCTCGCGCCACCACATCCACGCATTCGGCGGTCACGTTGCCTTCCTGTACAATCAGGTTGGCGAGTTCCTCCAGTAACCTGGAGCGCGAAAGCCCGAACAGATCCCACAGCTTCAGGTCTTTCCACTCTTCGCGCACCACGCGCACCCACACTGGGATCATCTGCTCGTCCTGCGGAAGCCAGCCCTGCTTGTATGCAGATGCCAGCAGGAAAGCGGGACCGGGGTCGTCAGGCTGTACGGCAAATCGCCTGCGGTAGATCGGCACCCGCCCCACCGAGAACACGCCGGCGTTCACGTCCGCCTCCACCAGACACCGCTCGATACGCGTGCGGCTGATGTCATCCAGCCCATTGCACCGTAGCGCGGCGAGATAGAAGGCGAAGGCGAGCCTGCTGGTGCGCGGCGGGTCTTCCAGCGACCACTTCAGCGCCAGCGCGGTTACCACTTTGCGAGACGCCACTACCGCGCCGGCCACCGCGCCAGCAACAGCACCTGCGATTGCACCGAAGGGATGGATGGGGAAGGTTGCCAGTGCGCCCACGACCGCACCAGCGCCGCCAAAAGCGAACTGCACCTGACGAATAATACGCTCCTCGTGTTGCGTCGAAGCCGCCCGTAGAGCCATCGCGCCACAACGTCCTTTCTCTCGCAGTCTTGTTTCCAGACGGGTTATTCCACAAAAAGTGCGGGTTTGGGAGACGGAGGATCTATGGGGGTGCAGGGGGCATTCGTTTTCGTGGAGGGCGAACCTCCTGGTGAGCCGATGACTGCCACACGGCTCGGCAGGAGCCTCGCCCTCCAAGTGTATCCCTTATCCGTAGCGCAGTTGAACCACGATCTGGGCGGGCGCGGTAACGTTCTCCTGCTCAGCGAGCCGGACGACCACCTGCCCCTCTTCCATCTGCGCCGATGCCTCCACCGCTCGCCCGGAAATCTGCACGCGACACCGCTTCAGATTGGCACCTTCGGGCAGGTGAAAGACCATCTGCTGGAGGCGAAGCGTGCCGTAGCGCAGGTCGATCTCCTCGCGTTGTTGCCCACGCTCGCGTTTTTGCACGAAAAGTCCCCAGCCCGTGCCGGTCACGAAGAAGCTCCGGTGGTCCTCCGGCTTCCAGCGGGGTGCGAAGCCCAGCACGCCGGCGGGCGTGTCCAGAATCAGCCCCTGCGCCGCCAGCATAAGACCGAAGGAGCTCATCGCCCGGGCGTAGAACTTCCCACACTCAAGCTCGTTGAACGGGTTGCCGCCCGGACCGGAGTCCAGCCCGTCGCGTCGGCGTCCGTCGTAGCGACCGCGCGCGGTGTTCACAATCTGCACGGCTTCGTCCACCATGCCTTCCCACAGCATCAAGCCCGCCGTCGCGTATTCGATGCCCGTCCACACCTCGTCGGCGTACAGGATGAAGGGGTCAGGGCGTCCGCCTTTGGGCCATGAGCACATCAGCAGACCGCCTTCCTCGTCCAGCACGTAACGGCGGGGAATCTGTGTGTGTCCGTGCATGTTAGTGCGGAAGTTGTAGCGGAAGATGGATTGCAGTGCCCGACGCACCTTCTCGCGCGGATACAGGTATCCCAGACCCAGCTGGTGTGCCCACCACTGACCGAGCAGTTGGTCGCTGTGACAGCCGGTGTTGTAGTCGTGCGCTGGTGGCACGCCGGGCTTCTGGATGTAGTACTCGCCGTTCCACAGCTGCGCATCCTGATTGCTCATGCCCGCAGTGCGAATGCGTCGGTAGCGTCGAGCCGATACGGAGTCGCCCATCGGCATCGCCATCCGCTCGGCAGATGCCAGCGCGCACAGGTATTGCGAGCCGATGAAAGTGTTGGCTCCCGACAAGGCGGTGTCGTACGTGTTCCACTGATGCCCGCTCGGCACGCCATCCTCATCGGCGTCGATTGCCTGAATGAGCCAGTCGGTCGCCAGCTTCACGCGGCGCCACACTTTGCGCAGAAACTCAGCGTCTGGTGAGGTGAGGTGTTCGCGGTAGGCGGCGCATATCGTGGCGCAGTGCCCGTCGATGAAAGCGTTGTGGGGCGCGTGCTGGCGGTGAGAGGTTTCTCCAGTGGGGTGGAGATACACCAGCAGGTCGCTCTCGCGCATATTGCGCCCGATTTCGGGGAACAGCCGGGCGTGCGTCTGCGCATAGTTCCAGACATGCGTGCAGTTCAGCGGACAGCAACCGTAGCTCCCCTCGAAGCCTCCGAAGTAGCCGTCGGCAGACCAGAAGCAGGTTGGTGCGCGCAGAATCACCGCCTGCGAAGTGATGGCGTCCAGCATCAGCGGGGGCAGGTTGGACTGGTACATCGTCTGGTGGTACAGGCGCGTCCAGCTCCACAGCGCGGGCAGGTTCTTCAGCACATACTGCGTCACCTCCTGGGCGTTGCGGAACCAGCGAGCGTACAGGTTGCCCCTGTGTCCGAATCGCTCCACGTTCGGGTAGTACCAGCCGAGCACGAAGGAGACGCTCTGTGCCTGCCCGGGACGCAGGCGCAGGGGGACATCCATGGCGCTGTGCGTGCCGATGGAGGTTCCCTCTTGCCGGAGGTCAGAGAGATTTTGCCAGCGCTGGAAGCGTGGCTGTGCGTGGTCGGTAGCAAGCACCACTTCGCCCCAGCGTGGGTGTCCCGACACCAGCTTCAGCGGCTGGTCGGTCGCCACCCCACCCAATCTCGCCAGCAGAATCGGCATCCACGATGCAGGAATACTCTGCGCGAGGCACATCAGCACCGTGCCGTTGCCCACCTGTTTGCTCATCAACAGGGGATCGCCCTCCGGCGTCTGCGCCAGCACCTGCCACTCACCCGGTTGAAAGCCAACCAGCTTCAGTAGCGCCAGCACTTCCCACTGCGAGATGTCCAGCCCTCCAGCCAGCCTCCGTCCGGCTTCCGTCCATTCCGCCTTGGAACGCTTGCCTTCTAGCCTCATCTGCTCGCATGGGATGACCAGTGCCTTCTGCAGATACTGCTGGCTCTCCACTGCCGAGAACAGCGCGACCGGTGGCAGGTTAGAGAACACGATATGGTCGACGTTGATATGCCCCCATCCCCCGGAGTGCCTGTCCACAATCTGGATCTGCGCCCACTTCCCCCTGAACTCAGACACATCCCACTGCTGAGGAACAAGTCGCTCATTGTTATAGCCGGTAGCGGTGCGCACCACTTTGCCGTCTACCAGCAGGTTGATGCAGGTCTCGCCCGGGTGGTTGCCGCCGCCGATGAGGAAGCCGATATAGCGATTGAAGATGGGGAACTTGCGCGAGGTCAGCGTGCCCTGTGGTTCGTCGTTGGGCAGGTAGGTGTTGACCAGTCGGTTGCCCCAGAACCCGCTGACCGGTTGCTGACCTGGTGTGGTGCCTGTGTGAGGCGCTGTGCCGAACGCCGTTCCCTCAACCGTCCATCCCTCGTAAGAGTCCTTCTCAAAGTCCTCGAACACCTGCCACGGCACACGGTCACTGCTCCAGAACAGGTGGCTGGGGCTGGTAATTAGCACAACGCCACCCGCCCGAAGGGTTTGTGCAGCTCCTGTCAACAGAGCAAGACTGTCTGGTTTCGCTGCTGACGCGGAGTGCAATGGTCCCAGCGACGGCAACCAGAAGAGAGGCGGGGAACTGACTTCGTCTTCCTGCTCTGTCCGCAGTTTTAGCGAACCGGGGGGCGGATAATCGCGCCATGCCAGACTCTCCGGTGAACCCGGCGCGCACCGGAGCGTTGTGCCCACCGGCGCAGACTCGGGCAGGGTCGCCAGCAGAGACAGGGATACCGACCTGCGCGTGCGGTTGCGCACCGTCCAGCGAAAGATGGCGCAGGGCAGGGCAGAATGGAAGGCATCCAGCGGGATGAATGGGTTGAACGCCTCCAGCATGATTTCTACTGGCAGGTCGCCTGTATCAAAGCGCAGACGGGCAATGGGGTATCCACCTTCGTAGCTCAGTGATGGCAGGCCGCTGACGTTCTGCTCGGGTACGGTTTGCAGGACTCGCAGGTCGTTACCGATACGCAGGGCGAAGACGGCGTTTTGCAGACGTTCTTCCGTGAAGTTGTTGAATATCTGCCACACCGCCAGACGCCCCTGTCCGTCCAGCCAGACCGTGCCCGTGCCGATACCGCCGATGGGCATCAGCACGTATTCGAGGTTCGCTCCGGTGTAGGTGCGCGGGGACTGTATGGGGTAGGTGCGTGCCCTGAAAGGCTGCGGGAGAGAGCGACGGGTCACCTGCCACACCGGGGGTGTGTCTTGCTGGGCGTCGGCGGGGAGAGTGCGACTGAGCGCCCAGCCTGCCGTGCCGGTCAGTACCAGTTGCAGAAACTCCCGGCGGTTCACCTCGCCGCCGCAGTTACCGGAACAACCACAGTTGCGCGTCATTGTGCCTCACCTTATCGTAGCGGGGTTCGTTTGCTCTTCCTGTTCGTATTCCCATCCGGAACCTCCTGCCGGGCTGGGCGGTGTGGCTTTACGGCTCACCGGGAGGTTCGTCCTCCACATGCTTCAGAGGAATCTGGCACGTTCGGGCGAAACCGTATCCTGGCAGATTTGCCGTGCGAGGATGAGCCGATGATCAAACACGTCGTGTTGCAGAGAGGTTACAATCCGCTGGTGGAGCCGGGCGAGATGCAGTATATCGAGTTCGGCGTGTTCAAGGGGTACGCGGGCGACACCTTCACGCTGGACACCGGCGATTATGAAGCCGTCGTGGTGTTCCTGTCGGGACGGTGTCACCTTCAGGTGAATGGTGAGCGTTACGAGGGGATAGGCGGTCGGCGCAGTGTGTTCGAGGGCAATGCGTGGAGCCTTTATGCGCCCAATCACACGCATGTCCTGATCGAGGTAGTAGACGAGGCGGAGGTGGCTGTCAGCAAAACGCGCGTGCCAGCGACTGGTAGTGCCAGATTAGTCAAGCCCGATGAAGTGAATGTTCGTGATGTAGGTGTATGGAACTGGCGTCGCGATGTGAAGGACATGGTGGATAAGCGTACCCCAGCGTCCCGTCTGGTGGTGGGCGAGACCATCAACCCGCCGGGCAACTGGTCGAGCTGGCCTCCGCACAAACACGATGTGCATCAGCCGCCTGTGGAGAGCAAACAGGAAGAGGTTTACTTCTTCAAAGTGCAACCGGCGAACAGCTTCGGCATGGCGCGGCTGTACACGGCAGAGGGCGACATCGATGAGGTGTATCTCATCCGCGACAACTCGGTGCTGTTAATCCCGCGCGGTTACCATCCGATTGCTGCCGCGCCCGGCACCCGCGTGTACTATCTGTGGACGCTGGCAGGCGAGACCCGCGACCTGATCCCAAACGACGCGCCCGGTTTCCGCTGGATGAAGGATACCGAGGCGGTAATGCGCGAGTGGAAACGAAACCTGTAGAGGAGTCAGAGTATGACCGACCGGTGGCAACGGGTACTGGTGTTTGCCGCCCATCCCGACGACGAGATTATCGGCTGTGGGGGCACGATTGCACGCCTTTCCGCAGAAGGCAGGCAGGTGTTCGTGGTGACGTTCTGCGCGGGCGAGACCGGCTACAGCACTCCTGAAATGAAGGAGACGATTGCGGAAACCCGGCGGGCAGAGGCTGAAGCCTGCGACCGCGTGCTGGGTATCACCGAGCGGGTCATTCTGGGCAAGCCGACGCAGGGGGTGGTGAACGACCGCGATACCTATCAGGAGTGCGTGCGCCTCATCCGCCGCTTCCGACCCGATGTAATCCTCACCCACTGGAACGAGGACAAACACCGCGACCACCGCGCCATCTCGCAGCTAACCGATGAAGCGCGATGGAAAGCCTCCGAGCATGTGCTGGCAGACTTCGGTGAGCCGTGGTACACGCCGGAGCTGTATTATTACGAGGTGCTGGAGCTGTTCCCGCATCCATCCCTGCTGGTAGACATCAGCGACACCATGCCGAAGAAGCTGGAGGCGATGCAGACCCAGCAGAGCCAGTTCTCCGTTCTGCCGGGCATCATGGAGTATCTGGAGGGGCTGGCGAAGGTGCGCGGCTACGCCCGCGGCACCCGCTACGCGGAGGCGTTCTTGCGGTCGAATCTTCTGCCGTCGTTGGGGTAGGGGACGCAGTACCGCCTCAAGCCCATGCGTTGGATTGCTCGTGCTACCGGCGTGCAAACACCCTCCATACAGCTGAGGCTGTTTGAAAAACATGATCTGAGGGCGAGCCTCGTGGTGAGCCAGTTGAGACCCCTCACCCGACCTCTTAGAACGACAGAATTAAATGGCAGAGTGCGATAAAACACGGTGTCATGGCAAGCCTGCGCCAGCAGGCGAAGCAATCCCCTTGTGGATGGCGGTAGTCGGAGGGGATTGTTTCGTCGCTTCGCTCCTCGCAATGACGCGGGCGTCGGGGGCAATTTCAAATACCCCTTTGCCTACAGCTTGACAAACGTGTTTGTTTTGTGTTACACGTATAACGTTCCTGTAAGACAGGCTCTCGCGAGGGAGGGCGCAGAACCGTCTTTCCACTGAGCATCTCCCCCCTTGCCTCAGCCTTGCGCTACCTTCCACGGAAAGGAGTATCGCCATGAAACTGCTTAAGTGTTTCGTCTGGGCAGTGGCGACAACACTCCTCGGAGCTTGCTGCCTGCCATTGCTCGCACAACCATTTACTTATCAGGGGATGCTCCGTGAGAGAGACTTACCCGCGGACGGCATCTACGACTTCATCTTCCGCCTCTACGATTCTCCCGCCGGCATCGGTCTGCCGATAGGCTTCCAGCAGGTCGACGACCTGAAAGTGGTGAACGGTCTGTTCACGGTGTCGCTGGACTTTGGCGCGGTGTGGGATGGGGGTGATCGCTATCTGGAGGTAGCGGTACGACCGGGTGATAGCATGGGGAAGTATACCGTGCTGTTGCCTCGCATCCCCGTGCAGTATACACCTTACAGCATTCTGTCTCTGGAATCACTGGTCGCCCGCAGTGTGCCGTGGAGTGGCATCACGGGCGTGCCGAGCAGTTTCCCGCCCGGCGGACCGGCAGGCGGCGACCTGAGCGGAACCTATCCCAACCCCACCGTTGTGGGCATACAGGGGCGTAGCGTCGCAAGTACTGAACCTGCTTCCGGCCAGGTTTTGAAGTGGAACGGCTCCATGTGGGAACCTGCCAGTGACGCGGACACGACCTACTTTGCCGGACCGGGGTTGCAGGTTATCGGCGCGACCTTCAGGGTCGCATCACGTGGTATCGTCACTGACATGCTCGTTGACGGCGCGGTGACCACGGAGAAGATCGCACAAGGTGCTGTGACGAGTACGAAACTGTCCCCGACGGGTGTCTCCGAAGGCACATACGGCAGTGCCAACCAGGTGGCCCAGTTCACGGTCGATTCGCGGGGGCGTATTACCAGTGCGACCAACGTGGCAATTAGTGGCGTCTCCCCGGGCGGAACTGCAGGCGGCGACCTGAGCGGGACGTATCCGAACCCGGTGGTAGCCAAACTTCAGGGGCGTCCCATAGCCAGTGATGCTCCCGAAATTGGTCACGTTCTCGGATGGGACGGGAGCCGGTGGAGACCCGTGACCGATGCGTTCTTACCGCCCTGGTTACAGTATCTGAATGGCTATGCGTGGATGAGCGTACCTGTTTTGATAAGCCAGTGGGGCGACCAGGGTGAACTGCAAACATGGCTAAAAGTCACCCCTGGGTACGGCAAGATAGGGATTCACGCCAAAGCATCGCCAGGAGCCGTTGCGGCGATCAAAGCAGAGGCGACGGGCGCCACCACTGCCATCGTGGCGAGGGCTACGGATGGCTGGGCAATCTATGCGGAAGGTACGATATGTGGAGAGTCTTCCACTTCCATCGGCGTTTACGGTAGCTCCTACAGCACTTCGGGCGCCGGAGTCAAAGGGGTAGCCCAGGCTGGAAGCGGTACGGTTCACGGCGTGTACGGGGAGACCCGCAGTGTGCAGGGCTCAGGCGTTTCAGGATTCGCGACTGCGGCTACAGGGCCTGCCCTCGGAGTCTACGGTCAAAGCGATAGCGACGCTGGTATAGGGGTCTTTGGCAAGGCGGCGTCGTCAGTAGGTTCGACTATGGGAGTGTATGGGCTCGCTCCGAGCAGTTATGGCATCGGCGTGTACGGAGCCAACCCCGCTACAACCGGATTTGGCGTCTACTCCTACGGTCGCTTCGCCGCCACCGGCACCAAGTCGTTCCAGATCGACCACCCCCTCAACCCGGAAAACGCCTACCTCAACCACTACACCGCCGAAGGTCCCGAACCCTACAACATCTATCGCGGAATCGTCCTGCTGGACGCTCGCGGCGAGGCGTGGGTCACCCTGCCCGACTACTTCGAAGCCATCAACCGCGACCCCAGTTATCATCTCACCGCCGTCGGCGCACCCATGCCCAACCTGCATGTGGCGGTGGAGATACAGGGCAACCGGTTCAAAATCGCGGGCGGCATGCCCGGCAAGAAGGTCTCGTGGGAGGTGAAAGCCATCCGCAACGACCGATGGATGCAGGAATACGGCTATCAGACAGAACAGCCCAAGCCCCCCGAACATCGCGGCAAATACCTGCACCCCGAGCTGTACGGACAGCCCAGAGAACTGGGCATCCACTACCGCGAGTCGCCGGAACCGCACATCACCCCGCCCACGCCTGAACCGAGCAAACCGGACGAGAAAGGAGAGCAACGATGAAACGCCATTTGCTCATTGCACTATCGCTGGCAATCTGCACGCTGACCATCGCGCTTGCCCAGTCGGGTGGAGTGTATGACCTGTCGTGGGGCGTCATCTCGGCAGGCGGGATGACCTTCAGCACAGGCGGCAACTTCCAGCTGGCAAGCACCGTTGGGCAACCTGTAGCCATTGGAGCGGTTCCGCTTGTGGCAGGAGGCAATTTCGACCTCACGTCGGGTTTCTGGCATGTGCGCTACGGCAGGCTATCTGGCGTGGTGCGTTTGCTGGACTTTGGTGGCGACGTGAGGCTGGTTCCGGTGGAGTTGCAGGTTCGTGCACCGGGTTCGGTGCTACCCCTGCAGGTGCATGAGCTGTCCCTGAGCGAAGACGGGTCGTATGCGCTGGTGGCGCCCCTGGACGGGGTATATGACCTGTCGGCGAAGAGTTCGCACTGGTTGCGCCAGACGCACGGGAGTGTGAGCGTGTATGGCTCGGCGGTGGCGGACTTTGCGCTTCCCAACGGGGACATCGATGGGGACAACGAGGTCACGCTGTTTGACTTTGGGCGGCTGGTTGCGGCATTTGGGAGTATGCCGGGCGACCCGAATTGGAACACGGATGCGGACCTGGATGGTGACGAGGAGGTGACGCTGTTCGATTTCGGCATACTGGTTCGCAACTTTGGCGCGATCGGGGATGAGTAGCCTTCACCCCCTGCCCCTCCTCCGAGGCTTCGGGGGAGGGGCATCGTAACGGTTCACCGGGAGCTTCGCCCTCCTTATTGTGGAGACAGCGGACCACTGCTTCGCATCGCTTGACTTCCTCTCCGTTATTCCGCAAAATGTAGGAAACATGCTGACGCTGAAACGGAGGAGCGGGAAGTGGTAGCACGCAGATTTTTGGCAGTGTCGCTGGTCTTTTTCCTGCTGGCGGGCAGTGCTGTCTGGGCTTCGGTCTCACGGATCAGCATCATCGTACAGATGGACGACCCCGCGCAGAACGCATTCCAGATCCAATACACTCTACAGGGAGTGAGTTCGCCGACCATCACCATGGCTATACCCACATGGACGCCGGGCTGGTATCAGACGATGCCCTACAGCGAGGGCATTCGTGACCTGCAGGCTACGGACGAGCGAGGCAACCCGCTGGTGGTGCAGGCGGTGAACCACTATACATGGCAGATTGAAACGGGCGGGAGCCAGACACTCCGCATCCGTTATCGCGTGCTGGCGCGGGATGAGGGAATGGGCTTTTTCGGAGTGGCGATGGGACCACATCACGCATTCATCAACGGCCCGGCGGCGTTCCTTTACGAGATGGACTCGAAACACGTCCCGCATGAGGTGCGGTTCCGACTGCCGGTTGGCTGGCAGGTGGCAACCGCGATGGATTTCGTCGGTCAGAGCGAGCAGAGAGCCTTCGGGGATGTGCGAGACACTTTCCTTGCGCCCAACTACGATGAGCTGATCGACAGCCCCGTGCAGATGGGGCGGTTTGAGGTGCGCGATTTCCGGGTGCGTGGTGTGCCGATGCGCGTCGTGTTTGCATCGGAGACAGGTAACATCCTGTGTAACATGGAGCGCGTGGCTTCCGACTTTCAGCGCATTGCGAATGTGGGCATTGACCTGTTTCGTGGGGCACCGTTCCGTCGCTATATGTTTATTGTTCACCTGAGCGGGCGGGGATTCGGCGGCGGTCTGGAGCATCTGAACTCCACCGTGCTCAACGTACCCGACCGGCGTGACCTGAACGTCAACCTGCTGGCAGCGCACGAGTATTTTCATGCATGGAACGTGAAGCGCATCCGCCCGAAAGTGCTGGGGCCCTTCGACTACACCCAGCCGGTCCGCACGAAGTCGCTCTGGTGGTGCGAGGGGGTGACGGATTACTATGCCAGCGTGCTGGTGTTGCGCGCCGGGCTGATGACGGACCGCGCGTTCTGGCAGGATATAGAGCGCGAAATCCATGCCCTGGAGAATAATCCTGCCCAGAACCGAGTATCCCTTGAGGAATCCAGCTGGAGGGTGTGGGAAGGCAACGGCATGGGCTACGGTGGCTTGAGTTACTACAACAAAGGCAAAGTAGTAGGGTTCCTGCTGGACGTTTATATCCGCGGGGTGACCGGTAACCGCCGGAGTCTGGACGACGTGATGCGCTTCCTGATGGAGCGATATGCCTATCCTCAGCCTGGCTTCGAGGAGGACGGTATCCTGCAGGCTATCAACCGGGTGGTCGCGCAGGACGTGATTTCTCTCTACCGACGCATGGTTCAGACCACGGAGCCTCTGCCTTATGACGAGATACTGCGCTATGCTGGCTTGCGTCTGGAACGCCAGACAACCGCTACGACGTATTTCGGCGTGACGACTGTGGTGGACGAAGTGGGGCGGGTGATCGTCCAGGCGGTGGAGTCTCAAAGCCCGGCGTTCCTGATGGGTTTGCGCGCGGGCGATATCCTGATGGAGCTCGATGAGGAACCCATCGAGGCTATTCGGCTGGAGGACCTGATAGGACGCAAGAAGGCGGGCGACCCGGTCAAGATAGCGGTCTGGCGTGGTGGGCGTCTGGTCGTCATGGAAGGTAAAGTAGGGGGCGAGACCCACACTACCATCCGCCTGAGGGTGGAGGAGACCGTAGACGAAGCGGTGTTGCGGGTGCGCGAAGGTCTGTTGCGTGGCACCGTTCGCGTGTCGGGAGGGTCGCCATAGGTGGTATCAAGAGGGAGGCGGATGGTCAGCGAGTGAGCAGAGCGGTACGTTTTCTGTGGTACGCCGGCCCTATGATCGCATGGATGGGGCTGATTTTTGTGATGTCCACGGAGATAGGCTCAGGGATGAAGACAGCGGGCGTCATGTATCGCCTGCTGGAACGCTTCTTTCCCGACTGGCTCGCCCAGGCGACGCCAGAGCAGTTATTCGAACTGCACTACTGGGTGCGGAAGGGTGCGCATTTCACGGAGTACCTCATCCTCGCTTTGCTGGCTTATCGTGCCTTCCGCTACGGACGGGCGTGGCGACACTGGCGAGCGCTGGGTTTCTCCGGGAGTTTCAGCATCCTTTACGCCTTCACGGATGAGTTCCATCAGGTGTTTGTGGCTTCGCGCGGACCGGCATTACGAGATGTAGGCATCGACGCGCTCGGCGCCATGACAGGCTTTGTGATTCTGGCGGCGCGGTACGCCTGGCACGCGATGCAGGAGCCGAGGCAGGCGGCGGCCATGACTATGTCTACTCACGTGAGCGACTGACATCGTCACGCACCCGGCGCACAAAGGCGGAATCGTACGCGCCGAGCCTGCCTGCCTTGCGGTAGTGGGCTGCGGCGTGTTTCACCATGCCCATGCGCCGGTAGGTATCTGCCAGCAGATAGTGGTAGCTGGGGTTGTCGGGGTTGAGGCGTATCGCCTGGCGGAAGGCGGCTGCCGCCTGAGGAAGGGCGCGCATGTGCAGATGCATGATGCCGAGGCACGCGCTGTAGTAGTCGTCATACGGGGCATAGACGGTCGCCAGATGCATCTCGTGTACCGCTTCCTCATAGCGTCCCAGTCGCGCGAACATATCCCCGAGCGCATAGTGGTAGAAAGCATCGGAGTTTGCGGTCTGCATACACAGCACCATCTGCTCCACCGCTTCTCGAATCTCGCCATGCTCGAAGAGAGTCTTCGCCAGCCGGTAGCGATAGAACGGGTTCTGCGGGCTGAGGTCCACCGCCTTGCGGTACTCCGCGATAGCCACTTTAAGCAGACCGTATCGCCGGTATACCTCACCAAGGCGGAAGTGAGGTTCCGCGCGTCGGGGGTGACTGCGCGCCGCCTTGCGGTAGTGGCGCACCGCTTTGAAGGACATATCTGCCAGCAGGTAGGCATCGGCAATGCGCAGATGGGCGTCCAGCGAGTCAGGGTCTGCCTGAATCATGCGCCGGTAGGCACTGATGGCTTCCTCCACCAGCCCCTGCGCCAGGCTCTCATCACCCTGACGGCTGGCTTCCTCTGCCTGCTCGTCCGTCAACGTGAAGTCCGCGCTCTGGAGGTCACGCTGGACCATCTCCTCTAGGCGAGCCGCCTCCTCTGGCGTGAGGGACTCGATCTCCAGCAGGTCTATCTCATCCAGCCACAGATTCGGGTCTTTGTCCAGTTCGTACGGATATTCCATACCAGAACCCTTCTTGAGCACGATGACCTTGACGTTATATAATGATGGCATCGGCTGGCTCGTGCACGAGCCTGCACCAATGCATTTAACCAGAAGAGGCGCATCTCTGTCAAGCAGGTCAGGCGGAAAGCATCTTCCCCGTACTTCTGCGGGTTTTACCTGAGAAAAATGGGGAATTTTGCTCTGCTGAGGCATCAGTACCTTGAGAATTGGTACGATTCTTGCATTATGTGTAGAGTGGAACTCGAAACGAGGCAGGTAGACCTCGTACGTCAGAAAAGGGTAGTATATCGTTGTGGTTCGCTCGACCGCGATGTGGATGAAGGAGTGAGGCGCATGGAAGTCGAAGTTGTCGAAGGACAGTCGGTGGTTTCGCGGGTGGATCGCCGGCAGGCGTTGCTGCTGGTCATTTCTGTCCTTTTTTTCGTTGGCTACTTTCTGCCGAGCATTACCTTTCTGGTCAGCCGCTGGTCGACCAGCGAGGAGTTCTCGCACGGCTTTCTGGTACCGCTGGTCAGCCTGTTCATCCTGTGGCGAAAGCGGGAGGTGATGCGCCAGACTCCTTTGCAAACTTGCGTCTGGGGACTGCCGATCCTCGCTCTGGGACTGTTGATGCAGATAGCCAGCGAATGGGCGTCGGTCTCGTTCCTCAAGGCACTGGCGTTGCCGGTGGCGCTGGGTGGCCTCGCATGGTATCTCATGGGCACGCAGATGATGCGGGTGGTGTTGTTTCCATACCTCTTTCTCTACTTTGCGGTGCCCTGGCCTGATTTCGCCATCGAACTGCTCAGCGTCCCGCTACAGCACTTCAGCGCGGCGGCATCCACCATGCTGTTGGGGTTGATGGGGGTACCCATAGAGCGCGATGGCGTGCATATGTGGACGCCACGCTTCGACGTGGAGGTGGCGGTACCCTGCAGTGGCATCCGGTCCATGGTGGCGATACTGGGCATCGCGGCGCTGGTAGGGTATCTGACACAGGGCAGGCTGTGGGCGAAAGGAGTGGTCTTCCTGTCTGGCATTCCCATCACGATGGTGGCGAACGTGTTGCGGATCGCAGCTATCGTGGTGATGGGGCACTATATCAGCCAGGAGTTCGCCATGACCTTTTTCCATGACTATTCCTCGCCGTTCCTGTTCTTTATCTCAGCGTTAAGTTTGCTGGGTGTCAAAAAACTGGTGGAGAAGGTATAATGAAACGAGCGTATCGTCCAAACTACTGGATAGTGATCAGCATGTTTCTGCTGGCGTGGGCGCTGGTGGGCTACGCCAGGCAGGCGGAAAACCGCGTGGTGACCTTTCCTATTGACACCAACGAGGTGCCATCCACGCTGGCTGGTTTCCAGATGGTGGAACAACAGGGGCTGGATGACCTGTCCAAAGAGATGCTTACGCCAGACGCGTATATTGTGCGCAACTATCGGAACGAGGCTGGATACCTCGCCAACGTGCTGGTGATATACGGGCATCAGAAGAATACGTTTCACTCGCCGGGGTACTGTCTGCCCGGCGGGGGCTGGGCGATACAGAAGAAGCTGGTGGAGCGCATCCCTGTGACCGCGCCCGACGGCAGGGAGTACGAGGCGGAGCTGAATCGCTTCCTGTTGCAGAAGGGCGAGCAGAGACAGGTGGTGTTCTACTGTTTCGTGGAAGGTGGACGTGTGACGCCGAGCATCTTCGTGTTAAACTGGTATCTTCTGCAGGATCGACTGTTACACCGTCCCGCCATGGGAGCGCTTCTGCGAATCATCGTGCCTGTTGCCGATAATGAGGAACAGGCGGCAGAGGTCGCGCGTAAACTGGCACGCGAGCTGGTGCCCATCGTACAGCATCAGCTGGTCGGGAAGCAAGCGAAGCATGTGAAGGAGTGAGGCAGACCCTATGAATTCGGTCATCATGAGCGAAGCAAGTACCAATCAGTGGGATTTCTGGCGGATATACCGCATCCTGCGCAAACGCATCTGGCTGATACTGGCGGCGATGATCATCACGGTCGGCACGGCGGTTATTGGTTTGCAGTTCTTCGGCAGGCAGTATGTGGCCTATCGCTATGTCCAGCCATCAGAGAGCATTCTGCGTCCGCCCGGTGGCACCCCGTCCGATGCGGAGCGCGGCGCGCGCGATCGCAAACTCGCTACGTTGCTCCAGATAGCCAACTCGCCCGGCGTCGCCGACCTTGCGATGATGCAGACCTATGCGGACGTTGCCGGTCCGAGAGACGAGGTATCTCCGGGGCGTGCTCAGGTGGCTGTACTCAGCGACGTGGGGCTGACACGCGAAGAGATTGCGCAGATGCGCCAGAAGGGGGCTATCGGCGCGCAGGTGAACACTGCATCTGGGGAAGGCGGTCGTGTGAACACCGACCTCATTGTGTTCACCGCCAAGGCGCCCCGTGCCGATCAGGCGAAGGCAATTGTGGATACCTTCACCGTCGCCTTCAAGAAGTTCTACGAAGAGTACAGCCGGCAAGGGCTCCGTTCGAACGTGGATTTCCTGAAGCGAGAGCTGGATAGCGCACGCCAGAAGCTGGAAGCGAAGGAGAAGGAGCTCAAGGAGCTTCGCAGGCAGAAGGGGATTGTGGACCTTGCCTCGGCGGTACAGGGCGACTACTCGGTGCTGACGCCTCTACGTGCGAAGGTAGAGGACCTGCATTCGCAGCTGGCATCCACGCGCGCCTTGCTCGAAGTGAAGCGGCGCCAGTTCGCAGAGACGCCGGAGACGCTTCCCGACCCCGCAGGCAAAACAGTCGCCGCGCAGGCGCTGGAGAAAGAGCTGGCTGACCTCACCACGCAGTACACCAGCCTGAAGGGGCAGCTGACCGAAGAGAACCCCATCATGCAACAACTGCAGAGGCGCATCCGGCAGGTGGAACAGAGACTGCAGGAGGAAGAACGCAAGCGTCCGCAGGTGACCAACCCGGCGTACGTCAGTCTGCGTGAAGAGATACGCACCCTGCAGGCAAAGGAACGAGAGCTTGCCACCGCGCTGAACGAAGCCAAGGCACAGGTCGCCAAGTACGAGGGGCGCCTTGCCAACTATCAGGGGCTGGACATCGACATGCAGGCAGCCACCGCTGACTATCAGCTCCTGCTGGACAACTATAATCGGTTGTTCAGCCAGTATCAGGCAGCGATGCTCAACCTGAACGCCAACACCGAGAGCTTCATCACGCTGATGGGCGACACGGTGGTGGAGGGTCCTGTTCGTGCCGGCCCAAACCCGATGCAGGTGATTATCGCGGCGATTCTGCTGAGCCTCTTCCTCGGCGTGGGCATTGCTGTCGGTCTGGAAGTGGTGGACAACACGGTGAAAACCACGCACGACGCTCAGCAGTTGATAGGATTGCCGGTGACTGGCGTGATTCCCCGACTGGAGAGCGGCGACAGGAACCTGCTACCGAAGATCACGCATGTGGAGCCTGCATCCCCGCACGCGGAGTCGTATCGGTTTGTGGGCGAGGACCTGCTCCTCACGCTGGAAGAGCATCCCGAAATCCGCTCCATCATGGTGGCCACGGTGCGTCCGGGGCAGGGCGGCACTTCCACCATCGCCAACCTCGCCATCACACTGGCGCAGGGCGGGAAGCGGGTAATTCTGGTGGACGGCGATATGCGGCGCCCGTCACTGCATAAGGTGTTCAACATCAGCAACGATGTGGGGCTGAGTTCTGTTCTGTCCAACGGTCTGCAGATTGCCGAGGTGCTTCGCCCGACGGAGGTGGACAATCTGGTGCTGGTTCCGGCGGGTCCCGTGCCGAAGAACCCGTGGCAGTTACTGCGTTCGGAGAAGATGCAAGAGGTGGTGGAGGCGCTGGAGCAGAGTTGTGACATCGTACTGTTCGATACGCCCAGCGCGGCGGTGTTTGCGGACGCCTCGGTGATGGCGTCGCTGGTGGACGGAGTGGTGGTGGTGGTGCGTGCGAACCACATCCCGCGCGGCAGTGAGCTGCAAGTCAAGCATCTGCTGAACAAGGCGAAGGTGAAACTGCTGGGTGTGGTGCTCAACGATGCCGCGCCAGAGATGGTAGACAGTTACTACTACCACAGCCACTACTACCATCACACTAACGGCAAGGGAGAGCTGCCGCCGCCGCAGACTGGAAAGCCTTCGTCGTCCGAGTCGAAGCCCGTCGCAGCGCGGCGAGGCAAGCGGGTGGTGGCATCGGCACCGCCTGAGTCTAAGGCATCCGAAAAGACGCACATTGTACCAGCAGACCCCAACGCGCGCATCGAGATCCGTCGCGAGGATGTGTTGGGGAAGGAGGCAGACAGCGGAGGGTAGCCAATGAAAGAGTCACGCGCTGAAGCTGCTGTCTGGAACCAGCAGCCCGCGACGGAAAAGGAGCCAGTGGCATCCGCGCGATCCCAGGAGAACGAGATGGCGCAAAAACGCCGCGTGCTGATAGTGGGAGCCGGCGAAGTGGGACACTTGCTCGCTCGCAGCCTGCAGGAAGCCGGCTATGAGGTGGTTGGCTTCGTGGATGACCAGATAGAGGCATCCATGAGCGGGGTTCGCGTACTGGGGTCGCGATCAGACATCGAGCATATCGTCCATACTTATCAGGTAGACGAGGTTATCATCGCCTACGCTCCCACGTGGCAACAGCGACTGGCGGAGATGCTTGTGCGAAGCGGTCACCGCGACGTAAAGGTGAAGGTCGTGCCGAGCGTGGTGGAAGTGGTGCTCAACGGACCGACCACCAGCCGGATAAGAGATATTCCAGTGGTGGACATCACGCCGCGCCTGCCTTCCAGGCGGTTGCTGGCAGTGAAGCGGGTGTTTGACGTGGTATTCGCGTCTGTTGCCTTACTTGTCTCGTTTCCGTTGCTCCTGCTCTCCGCGCTGGCAATTAAGCTCACGTCGCCCGGTCCCATCATCTACAAACAGGAGCGTGTGGGCGAAAACGGTAAGCTGTTCTATATCTACAAGCTGCGCACGATGGTAGCGGACGCGGAAAAGCGCACCGGTCCGGTTCTGGCAAGCAAAGGCGACCCGCGCATTACTCCGGTGGGCAAAATATTGCGAGCCACCAAAATGGACGAGGTACCACAGTTTTTGAACGTGTTGCTGGGTCAGATGTCCATTGTGGGACCGCGCCCAGAGCGTCCCAAGTTTGTGGAGGAGTACCGAGAGCGTATTCCACACTATGATGAACGCCATCGCATCAAGCCAGGCATCACGGGCTGGGCTCAGGTGATGGGTGGCTATCATACCACGGTCTACGAGAAGCTGCGCTATGATCTGATGTATCTGTACCACATGTCGCTGTGGCTCGACCTGAAGATTATCGTGCTGACGGTGTGGACTATCCTGAAGCGGCGGGAGGGTTGTTGATGGGCATTCGGGTAGATGCGCCCGACCAGCGTCGCGAAATGGTTGTGTGGGGCGTGGCAGCTGCTCTTGGGGTGGCAGCAGGTATTGCCCTGCTTCTGGTGCCAGCAGAGTTCGTGTTCGGTGTGGTTGGGGCGCTCATCGCGGCGTGTGTCTTCCTGTTTAATCCATATGCAGGGTCGTTGACTTTTATCGCGTTTTATTACCTGCGTCCGGTAGACTTCTTTCCACAACTGGGTATGTTGCGCATTCCCCTGTTCATCGCCAGTGTAACATCAACAGGGCTGTTTGTCCGCCTGCTCCTCAGCAGGCAGAAGCTGATAGAAGGCTGGTATGTGAAGTGGTTTATTGCGTGGTGGATTGCAATGTTCCTGTCGGTTCCGCTATCGCTCTACCGTTCGCAATCCCTATCCGCCGCGCAGGACTTCGCCAAAAGTGTGGCGATGGTGTGGATGATTTATATGACCATCCGCACGGAGAGACATCTGATGTTTACCGTGCGCGCTGTCGCATTGATGGCGCTCTGGCTGGCGGGCTCCGGCATCTACAACTACATGACGGGTAATGTTGAGCTCAGTGGGGAGCTGAAGCGTGCAGGTGCGGAGAGCGGCATGCTTGGCGACCCCAACGATCTGGCAGCGTACATTCTGATGCTTTTTCCGTTGTGCTACTATCTGTTTTTCAACGATCCGAAGCGCTGGTTGAAAATTGTCTATGGCATCACGATGGTCACCATTCTTGTTGCGGTTGTGTACACGGGGTCGCGCGGAGGCTTTCTGGGGCTCGTCGCTTTGCTGTTTTTGCTATGGCTATTTTCGAAGCGCAAGGTTCTTGGTCTGTTCATTGGGCTGGCAGTTTTCGCAGCGGTATGGTTTGCCGCACCTCCGCAGTACCGTGAGCGTATTCGAAGTATTACCAACTATGAGCAGGATGAATCCGCGATGAACCGTGTCGAGTATCGCAAAGCAGCGGTGCGCATGTTCAAGCATAATCCTATCACGGGTATTGGGCTGGCCAACTTCTCCAATTTTGCGCGAGATTTTGGGGCACCTGGTGATCAAACTCCTCACAACATGTACTACTTCGTTCTCGCAGAGTTGGGCGCCGTCGGGGTGTTCGTCTTCGCGAATATCTGGCTAAGGAGCCTGAGAGCGGCGTGGCAGATCGCTCGGGCAAATAGCTGGCTGCTACACGCGCTGGGGATGGGGGCGTTCATCGGGTTGCTCGACCTCATGGTGACGGGTTACTTTCTGGGCATCACTTATTATCCGTATCAATATATCCTGATGGCGCTGGTAGCGGCTGCGCAGGCGCATTTGCTACCCCAGAGAAGTGTGAGCGCATGATGTGGGAAGCTGTGCTTGTGACAGGATGTCTCTTCGTGTTTTACACCTACGTGGGTTATCCTTTGGCGCTGTGGATGTTGGCGAGATTTAAGAAGGATGACCTGCCTGCCAACGCGGCTGATGAGGACGCTCCGACAGTAACAGTGGTGGTGGCAGCACATAATGAGGCACATCACATCGCCGAGAGGCTGGAGAATCTGCTGGCTTCGGACTATCCGGCAGATAGGCTCGAAGTTGTCATAGCGGCGGATGGATGCACTGATCAAACCGTGCCCATCGCGCGGCGGTATGAGCGGGTAAAGGTGCTCGATTTGCCTCGCGTGGGAAAGGCTGTGGCGCTGAACGAAGGCGTCAAGTCTGCCAACGGCGAGATTATCGTCTTTGCCGATGCGCGACAGCGTTTTGCGCCAGATGCGATCCGGCGTCTGGTGCGTGCGCTTACGGCACCTGGCGTGGGGGTTGCTGGCGGTGACCTGATACTGGTCGACCATGAGGGGGCGCCCCGTGCTATGGGGGCGTATTGGGCTTACGAAAAGCTCTTACGCCGATTGGAGGCGCGGGTTGATTCGCCCCTGCAATGTAGTGGCGCCATTTATGCCATCCATCGCGAACACTTCACACCCATGCCGGAGGGACTGGTGCTGGATGACATGTGGGTGCCTCTGCATGTGATGCGCAGGGGGTTCCGCGTTGCTATCGAGCCTGAAGCGAAAGCGTACGACATAGTAACCGGCTCGTATGAGCGCGAATTCCGCCGCAAGGTGCGCACGCTGGCGGGTAACTATCAGCTGATGTTCGCCGCGCCGTGGTTGCTGGTGCCATGGCAGAACCGGCTGTGGTGGCAGTTTGTGTCGCATAAGGTTTGCCGGTTGCTGGTTCCGTATGCACTGATGGGGATATATGTGGCGTCGTGGGCATTGTTCTATCAGCCGTATGGGGCGGCGCTGGTGGTGGCGCAAAGCGCATATTACCTGCTGGGGGCGGTTTCATGGCTGCTGCCGTCGCTGGCGCGACGGTTCCGAGTGGCGGGGCTGGCAGGTTCCTTCCTGAGTCTGAACGCCGCGGCAGCAGTGGCTCCGATAGCCTTCCTGCGGGGCAAAGGACGCGTGCGCTGGGAACGCTCGCCTCTGGTTTCGCCGCATACTACCCGTGATGACGGGCGAAAAGTAAGGACATATTAGCGAATGCTTCGCGCTCTGGTCAAGGACTCTGCCGTCTACGCGGTGGGAGTGATCGCCAGCCAGCTGGTGGGCTTCCTCATGATACCGATCTACACGCGGGTGCTGACGCCCGCGGATTACGGTATCATCGAGACCATTATGCGGGTGGTCGACGTCATCAATCTGTTCCTCGCATTGGGTTTAGTCGAAGCACTCTTGCGCCACTATTATCTGGCAAAGGACGAAGATGACCGCCGCCGCCTCGTTGCTAGCACTTTCTCGTTCAACCTCCTGGTCGTCGTGGGTGGCTGTCTGCTGATCTTACCGCTATCTCCGCAGCTTGCCCGTCTGGCATTCGGGCACGATCGCTATGCTCAATATGTCTCTGCATGGCTCGTCGCTACACTGGTCAACAACATGATGGAGCTGCCTCTGGCGTTGTGGCGAGCGGAGGGCAAACCGTGGAGATTTACCTTTATTTCCCTGTCACGATTGTTCACTCAGCTGGTCACCAACATCATCCTCGTGGTAATCCTGCGCTGGGGCATATGGGGTGTGGTGATGAGCAACCTGCTCAACGCAGTCGTGTGGTCGACCGTGCTCGGGTTGACGGTTCGCAGGCGGTACGGTATTTCGCTGGATACAGATTGGCTCTTAGCGGTCTTGCGGTACGGATTGCCTCTCGTGCCCGCCAGCCTGTCGCAGTTCGTTCTGCATTACAGTGACCGGTTCTTCCTCGCGCGCAACGTCAGCGAGACGGACCTGGGGCTTTATTCGCTGGCGTATCGCTTCGGGATGCTGGTGAGCATTGCGATGCGGGTAGTGGCGACGGCGTGGTATCCATGGGTGTTTGGCACGGCGAAACGCAGGAGTGACCTTAGTGAGGTCCGGCGGGCAACAGCGCTCGTGGAGGTCACCCTGGCAGTAGTTGCCAGCATGGTTATCCTGTTGACGGAAGTCGTCCTGCGCATCATGTCCGCGCCACGCTTCTGGCAAGCCAGCCAATACGTATCGCTGATTGTCGCTGGTTGCTGGTTCTTTGCCATGCACATTCCATGGAGTGTTGGCGCACGTCTGGCAGGGCGCACCGACGTGGTTGCCCGAGCACATGTGCTGACCGCCATCGTGAGCCTGATTGGCTATGGTCTCATGATTCCACGCTATGGCGCGTGGGGAGCAGCGATGATGACCCTGTTGTCTTTCGTGTCCTTGTCTCTTACCTGCCTAGTATGGTCGGAGAAGACGATGCCCATCGGGCTGGACGTCCGCACCGTGCTATTGAGTTTGCTGTTGATGGGGGCTGCCGCTTCCGTCGATGCCATTCTGCGCATTCAGGGGCATGTGGGTGTTGTCGGGCGCTTCGCCTCCGTTGCGGTGATAGCGGTCGTTTCGCTCGTGTATGTGAATACCCGTCTCAGTCAGGGCGCGATTGGGAATCTCTGGCATCGGCTGTGGCGTCGTCTTTATCCCAAGCACTCGCAGGCGAACGAGGCAAGCATGACATGAGCGGGCTGGGTATCAAGAGTGCACTGAAAAGACTGTTCTACACGGTGCAGTCCGCCGGAGAGCGCAAGCGCTGTACCTACGCGAGCTCCGTCCCGGAAGGATGCCTGCATACCTGTCTACCACCATGCAAAGTGTCCAGCATGGTCGCGCCGTACCGCGAGTTGCTTGCGTTGTGGTGCCAGCATATTCTCGCTCACCGATTCAACATACTGGGTTCAGGTTGGGTACAGTTCGGACGCGACATGGGGCGGGCGAGTGCATCGGGCACATATGGCGGTCTCACCGACGCTTGCCCAGATTGGCTACGGGATGGGGTATCGCCCGGCAACCTGAAGGAAGCTCAGCGAATATGGCAGCTCCTGTCACCAGAGTACTCGCCCATCGACTGGCAACTTGACGTGAAGTCTGGCTATCGCTGGGATGGGCGGACGTGGTTTTTGCTCGTTCCACTTCGTCCTCAAAGAGGGGCCGACATTAAGGTGCCATGGGAGCTGGGGAGGATGCAGCACCTGCCTCAGCTCGCCATTGCACACGCCTGCGCTCGAGAAGGTATGGTGGGCTTCAGTGCGCCAGAGGTCTACGTGCAGGAGTTTCGCAACCAGGTACTGGATTTCATCGCGACGAACCCGCCGCGCTACGGCGTGAACTGGCGTTGTGCGATGGACGTTTCTATTCGCGTGGTGAACTGGCTGGTAGCTTACGACCTGTTCGTGACGTCTGGTGCCGTGTTTGATCAGCCGTTTCTGGACATCTTTGTAAGAAGCGTCTGGGAACACTGCACGCATGTGTTGCATCATCTGGAATGGCGTCCCGATTATCGGAACAACCACTATCTGGCAAACATTGCTGGGCTGTTGTTCTGTTCCGTATATCTGCCGTGCACTCCACTGACCGACGCGATCCTTGCCTTTGCCGTTCAGGAGCTGGTGTTGGAAGTGGCTCGCCAGTTTCACGAGGACGGTGGTCATTTTGAGGCTTCGGTTTGCTATCACCGTTTGAGTGCGGAGATGGTATTCTACTGCACGGCACTCATTCTCGCGCTACCTCCCGACAAACAGGAGGCACTGCAGAGCTACGATCACACCCTGGTACCTCGCCTGAAGCCGTCTCTCTCCGGCATATATCCCTTCCCGGATTGGTATGTTGAGCGTCTGCATCGGATGGCAAGGCTCACATTGCAGGTCACCAAGCCGGACGGACGGGTTGCACAGATAGGAGATAACGACAGCGGGCGCTTCCTCAAACTACAGCCCGCGCTACGCGCCCTCCCGTGGGTAGAAGCAAGAGCGCGCTTCCGTCATATCGCGGAGGCGCAATCCGCAGACAAAGACGACCTGTATCTGTACGAGGACAGTCTCGACCACCGGCACCTTCTCGCCTTTGCCAGCGGGCTGTTTAGCGACCCTGACCTCAGTCCGTTTGGAGCGACATATCCTCTGGAGCACTGGGTGGCAACCGCGCTCTGCAAGCGTCGGTTGATCGCTACGGTGAACCGGTGGGAGGAGCAGGTGCGATTCGGCGACGCTGATGTCTGGCTATCCTGCGAACGGGAGATGGAGCGTGCTCACAACCGATGTATCCTCCGCATCAAAAGCAGGTCAGGCGACCTGCGGAAAGCACTGCGCCTGTACGGTTTTCCGGACTTCGGGGTGTTCATTTTCCGGTCGTCTACTCTGTATCTGCTGGTTCGTTGTGGAAGTCAGAAGCCGGGACAGCGCTGGGGACACGCGCATAACGACCAGATGCATCTGGAGTTGTGGGTAGATGGCAGGGACATCGTTCGTGACCCAGGCACGTTCCTCTACGAAGCCTCTCCGGAGGCAAGGAACCGCTACCGTTCTATCCACGCGCATTTCACCCCCGCCTGGCGGGGGGAGGAACCCTGCAGGCTGGAAAATCGCGTGTTCGAGCACCGCGATTGCTTCAAGGCGGAATGTCTCTACTTCGGTGAAAAGGGGATTGTCGTAACGCATACGGGCTACGGGTTTCCCATCTACCGGATAGTCAACATCACAGATAATGAAATCATCTGCATTGATTACACCCCTGCTCGGGACAAAGGCTCGTTCACGTGCGCAAAGTACCGACTGGATTTCTCTCCAGGTTACGGCGAGTGTTTGAATGAGCCGGCGGTGTTGGAGGAGGCGATCGAGTGGACCTGCTCATAGTATCCTATCATTTTCCACCGGACGACGCGATAGGCGGTATCCGCCCCTATCAGTTTGCCCGACTTCTGCCCCAGCATGGTGTGGAGACCTGGGTGCTTACCGTGTATCCGGCTCATGCGTGGAAGCTGAATCCAGAGTTTCAGCCGGAAGGCGTGCCCGTGGAGCGAATTGTCCGCACGCCGGTGCATACCTCGCGAGGACAGCGGTTGCAACGCTTGACGAACAGGATAAAAGCTTTGCTGGCGCCAAAGCAGGGTACCGGTGCAAAGCCAAGGGCGCGAGTGGATTATGGCGCGGAGGTCAAGCGAAAGCCTCTGCTATTAGCCTGTCTGCTGGAAGCTCTCGAATACCCCGATCGCCACATAGGCTGGTACCGACCGGCGATGGGAGCTGTGAGGAAACTGCTACGGCAGGTGCCAGTCTCGGCGGTTTTCAGTACGTCGCCGCCCCGCACCTCGGCGTTAATCGCTTACGCGATCGCCCGGCAGTACGGGCTTCCATGGATTATGGACCTACGGGACCCCTGGGTCACCTACGTGGAGGGTTGGCGCTCTACGATACAGTGTCCGATCGTCCGGAGGATGCATCAGCGAGCGTTCTCAGCATGTCTTCATCGGGCAAACGCGGTGACGGTGAACTCCCCGGTACTCGCAGAGTTCATTGCGCGGGAGCATGTCGCTGTGTCGCGCAAACTGCACGTATTGCCCAACGGCATTGACGAGACCTTGCTATCCGGTCGCAAGGGACCTTCTCATCCTGAGAGAATGCTAATTGGCCACTTCGGCACCATCTACGGGCGCCGCACAACGTATCAGTTTCTGAAGGGCGTCGCATCATGGGTCAAGGAAGATGGAGTGGATATCAATCGGTTATCGCTGGTGTTCTATGGCGACAGTGCCGAGGACGTTGGCAGTATCGCGGAGCAATTCGGTTTGACACAGATAGTGCAGGTGCATCCTGCCGTGCCGCGCTCGGCGGTGACGCCCATTATGGAAAGTTGCGCCGTGCTGTTGTTGCTTGCTCAACAACAGCCGCTTCAGATACCGGGCAAAGTATATGAGTACCTGGCGACAGGCAAGCCCGTCATCGCGATGACCGAGCACGACAGCGCAACCGCCAGGTTACTGCAGGACATGCCCTTGTGTTACGTAGCTCAGAGCGCGCAGGATGTCTCTGAGATCATGCAGGTGCTGTGGCAACAATATACGAGTGGGACGGGCTTGTTCGTAGACAGATCTGACCATCTCGCGCCGTTTCGTTACGCCCGGCTAACGAAAGCGCTGGCGGACCTGGTGAAAGAGGCGATTTTGCACCACGAGGGGGAAAAACGATGAGCCTGAGCGTTATGCTGGTCGCTGGGGCGCGCCCCAACTTCATGAAGATTGCACCTATCTGGGATGCTATACAACCCAGGGACGACGTAGAAGCGGTGCTGGTGCATACGGGTCAGCATTACGACCCCAATATGTCTGATGTGTTCTTCAAAGAGCTGGGCTTGCCTCAGCCCGATGAGTTTCTCGGGGTCGGTTCTGGGACGCACGCCGAGCAGACCGCCAGAGTCATGCTTGCTTTCGAGCCGGTGCTGGCGAAATACAAGCCACATGTGGTGGTCGTGGTAGGCGACGTCAACTCGACAGTGGCATGTGCGCTGGTAGCGGTGAAGCTGGGGATTCGTGTTGCGCACGTGGAGGCCGGTTTGCGCAGTTGGGATCGGACTATGCCCGAAGAGATCAACCGAATCGCGACGGATGCTATCTCGGACTATCTGTTTACTTCCAGTCGCGATGCAGACGCCAATCTGTTGCGGGAGGGGATACCTGCGTCGAGGATATTCTTCGTGGGTAACGTGATGGTGGATACCCTGCTGACGCATCGCGACAGGGCTGTTGAGCGGTCGGACGTACTGGAGAGATTAGGACTTTCCGAGCGAGGATACGCCGTCATGACCCTGCATCGCCCCTCCAATGTAGATACCGAGGACGCTTTACAGCGCATGGTGTACATTATCCTGCAGACGCAGTGCCGACTCCCTGTGGTGTTGCCTCTGCATCCACGTACCAGAACGCGCCTCGGACAGCGCGTGAGCGACCTGGTTGATGCCGGGGTGGTTCTTACCGATCCACTGGGATACCTGGACTTCCTGCGCCTGATGTGTTCGGCACGCGTTGTGCTCACCGATTCCGGTGGCATTCAGGAGGAGACCACCGTGCTGGGCGTGCCGTGCCTGACCCTGCGCGAAAACACGGAGCGTCCCGTCACCCTGACGCAGGGCACGAACTTTCTGGTGGGTACACAGCCTGAACTGGTGCTGTCTACCCTGGACGAGGTGCTGAGCGAAGGAGTGAGGAGGCAGTACACGGTGCCCGAGGGATGGGATGGCAAAGCGGCGCACCGCATCGTCGACACGTTGGTGAATCTGTGTGTATAGAGTAAACCTGCCCTGATAGCCACACGATGGGGTTGTGGAACAACCTGAAAGGGGACAGCAGGTGAATCATGCGATGAAGGCTATCTCGGCGGTAGTGTTCATAGTGTGCTGGTGTGCTGGCGCCTTTGCCCAGCAACCTTCTCAGGTGTTTCCCTCGGCGAAGTGGGCGTGGTATCTGGTACGTCAGGGGCCAGAAGGCGGATGGCCGGTAGGCGGGATGACCAAGGACGACATCACTCGCTGGATCGCAGCTCACGGCGACTGGATGCTCGGGGCATTTCCACGGTACGGTTCGCCCACGTGGAACCTGCTCGTGGATGCGAACCCGAATATTCGCTTCACACTCTATGACGAATGGTTCTACGCCGACATGACCGTCTCCCATCCCAACTACAATGCGGTTTCGCACTGGAGCTCCGGCTGGATCGACGGCAGGGTAGTCCGCATCGAAAACTACTATCTCTCCCGCGGACAAGACCCCGAGACTGCGTTCTTCCACGTTGGAAACGACTACAGCTGGCCGGACGCGAACACGCGGTTCTACGAAGAACAGATTCTCTCTGTATGGCGCATCGAGGGAAATTCGCTGGCAGAAACAGGCCAGATAGACCAGCTCTATCGCTGCGAGGGAACATCTCAGTTTGCCCTTCCGGTTACCGCGGGCGGCGCAATCCTGTTTGGCAGACCGGAGCCATACGATAGCCTCTATCTGGAGTTTGACCCTCCGGTTCAAGGTGGACAATACGTGCTGGAGTATGTCAGCGCGACCGCCCGCACGTCGAGCAACTTCCTTCTCGCCAGCGGGTGGACACCGTTGACAATTATCGCCGACGGCACGAACGGGTTCACGCGCAGCGGCGTGGTTCGCTTTCGGATGCCGAACCGCTGGTCACAGTGGAAACGTTGCGGTATCAGCACCGGTGCGAGCAACACCGGAATGTATTACTGGGTACGGTTGCGGTGCACATCTCCGCCAGCAAACCAGCCGGCTCTGCGTGGGGCGTGGGTGACGCCGTATTATCGCTACCATCCCACTGTGGCGAACGTCGGCGAGGCGGTGTACCTTGGGTTTCCCGAGCGAGTCGCTTCCGTAACACTGCAGGTGCTGTCTGCGGGGTCTGGTGGAAGCCTCGCGTTCGAGTATGCCAGTGCGGTGGACGCAAGCGGAATGGTCACGCAGTGGGCAACGTTGCCGTCGGTGGTGGATGGCACCACTGGACTAAGTCGGTCGGGAACCGTATCGTGGAGCTTGCCCGCCTCACCGGCGTGGGTGGCGGGGAAGGCAGACATCGGGAAGGCACCGAGGCGGTACTGGATACGGATACGGGTCACGGCTCCTTTCACGACGGGCGCAGTAGTTCAGGGCGCCAGCCTGCCGGAGCGAAGTCTGTACACTCAGGAGGTGTATGCCAGCCGGTACCTGCTGATAGTATCCGGCTGGGATCCGCAGAATGACGTCAACGGCGACCAGTATCTCGATGATGCCGAGTTCGCTTCTCTGAGGAATCCGAATGCCACAGCCCGATGGCCCGCGCAGGCGCGTGTGGTAAGGGCAGGATGGCAAGGGGCGTTGAACTATGTCATCAACTGGGCGCGAACTGAGCTTCGCCAGGTGGCACGCGAACATTTCTACGATGTATACCTTGCCATTCCGGATGAACGAGTGTATGGCTTGTTCAGTGATAGTCTGGTCATGTCTGTGCCATCCCCCATGCTATCTGCCGCGGTGGAAAGCGCGGATGTAGCGGGCTGGGAGGGCAACTGGCTGGAGGCGCATCGGTCCATGCGCGCTGGTGGGAAGAAGGTGGGCGGTAATCTGGGTACGTATGAGGTGTACGCGCCACTCTCACAGCAGCAGGCGTATCTCGACAACGGCTTCTATACCCATCTGTACAACGACTACGTGATGCACGAGCACTATCCGCAGGGGCGCATCTATCAGACGACGGAGACCTCGTTCCGGCGGCGACTGCTGAATATCAGCATGGAGACCGGTGCGGGGCTCGAGCAGGTTCTGCAGTTCAACATGGCGGGGGAGGCTCTTCAACGTATCGGCGGTGGCACGGACGCTGTGGCGTGGAGGCGTTTTCAGGAGCACGCGCTGGCGTTTTTCTATCTCGTCCAGCATCCCCAGCGCAGTTACCTGAACATCTGGCGCACCGCCTTCTACGGCGCGGACATCGAGGAAACCCCCATCGGCACGATGCCCAAACCTATGGCATACCAGCCGACGGCGATGCTTCGCGTGGACATCGGTCAGCCCGCCAACGAGATACCGGTCGGTTTCACGCCTGTGACGCTGACTTACCGGGAAGGGGGCACGTTTCCCGATAACATTGTGGTAGGGGATAGCGCGACACCAGTGCTGAACAGTAACTTTCCCAAACTGGCGGGCAAGCCAGTATACACCACCTATGTATTCGCACTGGATTCCGGCACTTTGCCCAACCGCCCGACCACCAGCTTCACCATCTTCGCGCGGAAGTACACGAAGGGGCTGGTGCTCTTGAAGATGACCAGTCGTACCGACCTGCAGGATACAGGCGATGCCTCCGCCACCACGCATCCTCTGCCCGGCGTCTATCGCAGGGTCAACTGGGACGGTACGCTGGGTGAACCGATTACCCAGATCACCCTTCGCGGGATGGAGGGGGCGATCCTGGTGGACGCTTCTGTGGCCAGCGCACCCCTGCAGGTAACCACCACGGTCAGCAAGCTCAATCCGCATCCCGGGGAGGTGGTGCGGGTCACGGTGACGGCAGTGAACCTCTCCGGTACGGAGGTGAAGAGCCCGGTCATCACGGTGCCTGTGCCGGAGGCGATGACCTACCAATCCGGCAGCCTGCGCGTGAACGGCGCCCGTTCCCCCGACCCGCCTGACCCCCGGCGTCTGACGGTGAGCGTAGCGTCCATACCGGCAGGAGGGAGCGTGCGGGTGGAGTTTGACGCGATGGTGCGGTAGGGCATTTGACAGCCAGCACCGTTTTGCGCTATGATAATCAGTCGCTGGTACCCTGAAATGGGCTGGCGTTCCTGCCGAAAATCGAAGTAACGCCCGCGTGGGCAGAGGGAGAAACCGTCGCGGAGATGCTGAGAACGCTGGTTAAAGATTCCGCTATCTATGCCGTGGGCACAATTGCCAGCCGGCTGGTGGGTTTTATCATGATACCCGTGTACACGCGCGTACTAACGCCGGCGGATTACGGGGTGATTGATGCTATTACACGCAT